>Ga0210101_1000366_pt1 | contig 15629 bp, 16 predicted proteins | sample Muzzi_PWC_D1_FD_185534 | JGI IMG/M metagenome (GOLD analysis project Ga0210101, IMG submission 185534) | Wetland microbial communities from San Francisco Bay, California, USA, that impact long-term carbon sequestration - Muzzi_PWC_D1 (SPAdes) | ecosystem: Environmental > Aquatic > Marine >... | reverse complement strand
AGGGTCAACCGTCGAGCTGTTCAGCGATCCAGGGCATGGAGACCAGCGCAATGGCGGCGGCGACTATGTAGAGCTTCAGGTCGCCCAGCCAGGCCAGATACTGCAGATCGGGATCGCCCAGGAAGTAAATCGCCATCAGCGCAATAATGATCTTGTTCATGGTCGCCTCCAGATGTTCGTTGCTTACCCCATTGATCGGCGTGTTCCAGGTTTCTGTAATGGGCGCCTTTGTGAAGTTGAAACCGCGTCACAATCGGTGGGAGACATGGAACGCGTTTTGGGCAGGAGTCGATCGGGATGCCCTCATCGAAGGAGTGGTTCCGGAATGCCATAGTCAAGGACAATGATATTTTGCCCGCGAGACAATCCGCCCAGGAAATTGCCAGGATTCTCGTCGCTGCGACCGCCCTGCTGCTCATTGTGATAAGTATCGCAATTCATAACGAGGCCCTGAGCGGTCTCCACAGCTGGCTTCCAGGCTTGAGAATTACATATTGAACCAGGTTACTGGTCGTGCTCTTCGGCGCTTTCATCGCGCACACCCATGCTTTTGGGTTCTCTCGCCTGTGCTTTGATCCCCGGGGTCTCTGCATCACATTTGATCAGATACACGGGACCTGTATTGAACAGGGATTGATGGAGATAATCCAGACGCACTTCCCTGCGGTCCCGGGTGGCGGGACGGGGCACCCGTGCAGGGGCAGCCAGCAGATCAGGATAGGATCGGTGTTGCCGGGGGCGTGATATCCCTGCGCATGTCTATTATGAAGACAGCGAATCGGCGAGAGCTCTCAGGAGAGTCGCCCCATCACCGCTCCATGCACTGCCATGCATACAGGCAAGAGTAGTTGGTTCAGTGGAGGCCAATCGCTCCAGCAACGTACGGGTGTTTTTCGTGTACGAGAAATAATCCAGTCTGTGCCGGAAGGCTTCACTGGGCCCGAGAATGTCCGATGTTGTAATCGCCGGAAGATCAGCGCCACCTTGTGTGAACAGATCGCCGCACAGAAAAGTACGGGTGACCTCCTCGGTCAGAAATCCACAGTCCCATGCATGTGGCATATGGGGGGCATCGATCCAGCGCACACGGTGTGTGCCCAGAGAAATCACTTCACCGTCTGTGAGTGCGCGGGGACTTCGGTCAGCAATATCCTCAATTGTTACCATGGCCGCGATCGTACCACAGAGCGGTATGGATTGAGGGGCTACAGCAAGCCATTCGTTAAGTGAGCCGCATTCGTCCGCCTCTACGTGAGAAAAGCCGATGTATTTAATCCGTTCGACCGGTAGTACGCTAGAGACCGCTTCACATACAAGCGGAAACATCTTTCTGGGTCCGGTGTGGAATAACAAGGGTTCATCGTCAACTATAAGATATTGGTTAAAGGAGAAGGTGTTTCCATTTTCAAACACAACAGGTGTGTTGATTCGATAAATTCCATCTGAGACTTCATGCACGTTCGTCCCGGACTGGCTATTCGTAACGGTCATTGTGTTGCTCTCCTCATAATGTAGATTGGCCTGTTCGGCCACACCAGGGGTGGATATTGAGTGATGGGTAAGCGTCGATCACTGCTGTTGACAGTATAGACGCCGCCGAGGCCGCGGTGAACGTCATCTGCCCAGGATACGATCCGGGTGAATGAGAATGCACTTCCCTGCGTGCAGGCGGCGGGACGGGGCGCCCAAGCAGGGGAGTCAGATACAGCCCGGGGTCGGGGTGAGTCGGGTATCTAACCCGCTATCCGTCATCAAGCAGATCACCTGTTGTGGGCTTGTCGGTGATGCAGCTCGCGAGGCAGTGAGTGCGACATGGAGGGGATTACGGATGCCCGGTATCACACATATGGTGACGATACATACTGCCGGGTGCGGCGATGGGTAACCATTCCAGGAATCTAGAGCAGCGAGCCGAAAGCCCCCTCTGCTAGTGCAAGTTGAGCGGTTTCTCCCGAGCATGACGCCTGTAAATTTGAAGTATAACAAGTGCTTTCTTGTGTGATTCTATAGCCGCCGTAAACAAGCCGGCCTGTTGTAATCGATGCTCGATCTCTAGTTGGTGTTTCAGTTTCGTTCTGCATTCTGACCTGTTCATTTTCCTGTCCCTCCTGTCTATGTTTCATCCCCATGTTTTCACAATCCTATAGATTTCTTATACGCCCTGGGTGGCGAGATTAAAATTGTACAGAGGTACGTGAGTATGAAAGAGAGATGCAGCAATGTGAGATCTACTGCGAGCTGGTCCGTCTATCGCCCGTCGCGCTCGGCAGCGATTCATATAACGCTTCATGAGCAGTGTGATCCCAGGGAGGGCTCCGTTACAGTTATATGAATGAGATGCCGAGTGTATGTAAATCAGTTGTAACCGGGCGAAGAGTATTAAATTCGGATGAAAACCGCATGTCCACAGCCGGGCGGGTCATATTCCCGGAATATCCCGCGTTGTTTACCAGGCAACACTGCACTGGCCATTTGTCTGGCATTTGCATTGTTACTTCATGGCTGCGCCAGCGTCACAAGGCATGAGCCTCAACCTGGATTAACTGGTTATAAGGAAACAGGCATGGCTTCCTATTACGCCAGGAAATTTCATCGCAGAAAGACAGCCAGCGGTGAGCGATTTGACAACTATGCAATGACAGCGGCACACAAAACCTTGCCGTTTGGCACGGAAGTGAAAGTTACAAATTCGAATAATGGCAAATCGGTTACAGTCAGAATCAATGACAGAGGCCCATTTGTTAAAGGGCGAATCATCGACTTGTCCAGGGCAGCATTTTCTCAAATAGCTGACCTCGACAGGGGAGTCGTGAAAGTTGAAATCAGCGTGGTGCAATAAATGTACCCGTCATTTATTCACCATGTTATGGGCCTGGACCAGGCTCGATAAATAATCGACAACCTTATACTTTTTCAGGACAGAATCATTGAATAGCTTATACCGACTTCCTTTTCTTGCGTCCGTACCATCGAGGTCGCGTGCCCGGGCGGCGAAACGGGACAGCCGAGCAGGGCAGCCAGGGCTAGCCCGGAACCGTGCCGAGCGGGTGCCGCCCGACGCCGGGCGCATGCCGTGGCTATTCAGGTAACCGAAACCGGAAAAGCTGACTCGGTCTCAATTTACCCGGCCGACCTAGTGATGGAACGGCTAGTGGGGCACCGCCACATGAACGGGGCGGTGCCGCGCCATATTTCGACTCTGCCGATTCCGAACCGATTGGAGCAAGCTTTTGGCGCCGTCAGACACCGCCTCGCGGACTCATGTTACAGCCTGCGAGGCACACAATCTCTTGTCCACTGTACTTACCTCTAATCCGCCATATGCAGTGCTTGCACGGGATCAGGGTGCCGTGCCGCCAGCTGTCTCCAGCACCAGTTGCCCATCCTTCACCGGAATGCGGTCACCCGGCTTGTGATCCATGCGCACTTTGCCGTTCTCATCGCCGAGACGATAGCTGACATCGTAACCAACCACCTTTTGCTGGGTATCGGTTACCGTGTAGCAATTACGTTCGGTGGTGGTGTAGGTGTCATTGGACTGCATGCTTTGCTGCACCTTGTTGCCGGCATAACCCCCCGCCGCCGCACCGGCAACTGTCGCGATCTTCTTGCCCGTTCCCTTGCCAATCTGATTTCCAAGCAATCCCCCTGCTAGTGCTCCCGTCACTGTGCCGATGACCCTGTTCTGGTCCTGCACCGGTTTCTGACGGGTGACGGGCACATTTTCGCAGACTTCTCGCGGGGTCTGCACGGTTTCCTTGATTTCATCGACACCGAGCACCTCGGCATAAGCGGGTTGCTTCTTGCTGAGCATGTTATAGCCGGCAATTGATCCGCCGGCGGTGGCAACCACTACGCCGATCACAAGTCCTGTAACCATTGATTTGTCCATATATTTACCTGTAGTGATAATTATTCCGTCGCTGGATCTCACCAAGGGACTCCGATCCCCTGGTCTTAATGCCATAACGCTATGATTTCACAGAGAGATGGTGGGCCCGCCAGAACTCGAACCTGGGACCAAGGTAAATACTTGGTGGCTATATTTCAACCATTGATCGGTCCAGACGGGCTTTAGGCAAGTTGAAATGCGTATTCCGTAGGACGTGAATTGATTTCACAGTGGACGAAAGAGACGCGGGCCCAGCATAAGGCTGAAGGGAAACGGTAAGGCAGACCTGTAAATTCTATATGGCATTACAACGCGACCTGCAGGCCGAGTTCCAAAACCCGTTCTTCCGGCAGGTGGTAGTAGGCAGTGGCGCGGGCGGCGTTGCGTGCGAGCCAGACAAAAATCCGTTCCTGCCAGTAAGGCAGGCCGGGCACATCGCGCCGGGCAATCAGCGTTTCACGCCCAATGATGTAGATAACTGAATCAATGTCGATTGGCATGCCGACGTGTTCCCCAAGCTTTAGCGCAACCGGAATATTTGGCGGCTGCGAGAAGCCGTAGTGGACACGCATGCGCACCAGACCCTGACCAAGATCAGCAAAATCCAGGCGTTCCGCAGCGGACACATGCGGCTGGTCCGCGGTGACCACGGTAAGCAGGATGACCTGTTCATGTAGTACATGGGTACAGGCCATGTGATGCGTCAGCGCAACTGGCACGGACGATTCACCATGGCTGGTCAGCACAACCGCAGTACCAGGAACGCGGTAAGCTGGATCTGTGTCGATCTGCTGCAAGAACGCCTCCTGGCTGATTGCGCGTACTGCCAGACGCTCCGCCAGCAGGGCCCGGCCTGCGCGCCAGCTCCACATGACCAGGAAAATCAGTCCTGCAATTAACAGCGCGTACCAGCCTCCGTCTGGTATCTTTTCCAGGTTGGCGCCGAGAAATGCGCTGTCGATGGTCACGAACAATACTCCGGCACTCGCTGCCAGCAACGGACGCCAGCCGAAACGCCACGCCACGGCCACGGCCAACAGCGTGGTCACAACCATGTCCATCGACACGGCCACCCCGTAGGCGGATGCCAGCGCATCGGAGCTGCCGAAGCCCACTACCAGCGCGACGGAAGCCGCCATCAGAATCCAGTTGACCAGTGGCAGATACACCTGGCCGGATTCTTCCGCCTGGGTGAAAATCACCCGCAGGCGCGGTAACTGACCGAGCTGAACTGCCTGGCGAGTGAGTGAAAAAGTGCCGCTGATTACCGCCTGCGAGGCGATGATCGTCGCCACGGTGGCCAGTATTACCAGCGGCATGGCTGCCCAGTCCGGCGCCAGATGGAAGAACGGCGCCTCGATAGCATCTGGCTGCTTGATCAGCAGCGCAGCTTGCCCGAGATAATTCAATACCAGCGCAGGGAACACAACCAGGAACCAGCCACGCCGGATGGATGCAATACCAAAATGACCGAGGTCGGCATAGAGGGCCTCGCCGCCCGTCACCACCAGGAACACTGCACCCAGGGTGAGAAAACCGGTCAGGCCGTTATTGGCAAAGAACAGAACAGCATGCCAGGGATTGAACGCGGTGAGTACTGATGGTTCTGCGAGGATCCCGCGCAGCCCCAGCAACCCAAGCACCACAAACCACACCAGCATTACCGGTCCGAAGAAACGACCAATCCTGTCGCTGCCATGGCGTTGTACGCCAAACAGAGCGACCAGAATAACAATCGTGACCGGCAGTACGAAAGCGGCCAGCCCTGGCGCGGCCACATGCAGGCCTTCGACAGCGCTTAACACCGAAATGGCCGGCGTGATGGTGCCGTCGCCATACAGCAGACACGCACCGAACAAACCCAGGAGCATCAACCAGTAACGCATTTCATCCGGTTTGCTGCGCCATGGATTGAGCAGTGCCACCAGGGCAATAATCCCCCCCTCCCCCTGATTGTCAGCGCGCAGGACGAAGACCAGATACTTGATCGAAATCACCAGCAGCAGCGCCCACAGAATCAGCGAAAGCACGCCCAGCAAATCGGGTCGGTCAAGTGCCGGCGCATCGGCGCCGCCGAAGCTTTCGCGCAATGCGTAAAGAGGACTGGTGCCAATATCACCGAACACCACACCTAATGCCGTCACAATGGCTTTGCGATCCGGAGAAATCCGCGCGTCAGGTATCGCAGTGTCGTGTTTCATTCTCAGCGCCCCGTATTACTGCATCCGGGATGCCTGTCCGAGAAATGGGGACCGTCGCAAGAAAGTGGCTCGGCTAGAAGGGATGTGCGTAGATGGACTGCTGTGGTGCTTTCGCAGCAGGTTCGGCATTGCTCGGACAGGCTTCTGATACCTGGGACTGGCTGGGACATGACACGGGCTGCTCGTTTCAGGCAGTGATAGACACGTGAAGGTGACGCAAATCGGGCCAGTTCTCAAGAGAATCATGTTTACGGTGTTTACTGGTTCTGGAATTATTACCCCAGCGCGTACAGCAGGGCGCTGCGAAGCGCATCGAGAAGCACATCGTAGCCGTTGTCTTTTACCTGCTTGCCCTGGCCGAGCTGCGTCAGCAGCGTGTCCATTGCACGCATTGCCTCCTGAATCGGCATGTCCAGGCCGTCACAAGCCAGCATGTGACGAGCCTGATTCAGAAACACCTCGGGATCACCCGTTTTTTCTCCCTGCATGATCTCTTCTGCACCGGCGATCAGATCCTCTGCGGCGCTTTCAGTCGCATCGTCCGGCAGCGTTAACAGGGATGCGTGCAAGAGGGGGAACCATGCAAGCATCTGGGCATAATTGTCACCTGTTCTTGCCTGAATGATCGCATCGATGACCAGGATGGTGCGCGCTGCCGCCCCGCGGCTGGCAGCTAGATGAAGCGCTGTGCTGGCTGAATTCAGTTCAGTGATCGCCGTCTCAGGATCCTTGTCTTTCCATGCCGTCCTGGAGCGCATGGTCAGGTCCAGGCTGGCAGAGAGCTCTTCCGCCACCACCAGTAGTACATCTGTTTTCAGGCAGTAACTCCCGGGCTCCGGCGATGTGTCGGCGGGATTGGCGGGAACAGCTGGCATACTGAATGACAACGCCAGAAAACACATAGCTGCCCATAACAGGTGTTTGCAGGCATGAGCGAATTGTCGGTCCATTGGTTTTACTCCCTGGTGCAATCTGCTGTTGTAAATCAATCTGGAATATTGAATCTATCAAACACGTTAAATATAAACACCCCATTCATTCAACGGAACAAGCCTGCTGCCGGTAGCCCGCGCCATTCCTGCCTGGCTCATCCAGCCAGGTACTGGCGGAAGTTTCTCGAGAACCAGACCTAGTAGTTTGCGCAATAGATACGTCCGGCAAGCACAAGCCAGCCCCTCATCATCAAGATGCCCTGTTCTCTGGATATTTGGCTATAGGATGCGGAAAGGTGCAGGTCGTCAGCACTTGGCCACATCTCTACTCTATAGGACGGGGCGAAATTGAAACGGAAAAAAATCTCTCCACAGCACTTATCCCGGACTTCCAACAAAAAACCGGTACGGGGCCGGTTGCATAAGTTATTGAACAGAAATGGTAACTACGGGTGGGCTCAAACCACAGACCCAGCATTATGACTGCTGTGCTATTACTGAGCACTTGCAATAAGTGCCCCACATGCCTTTACACGGGGGGCACAGAGTGCCCCGGAGCCCCCGGCTATGAGTCACACCCGGGGACTCGAGTCCCCCCGCTCTCGACGCCATAAGTTGATGAATTCCAAGGGTGATGGTGGGCCCGCCAAAACTCGAACCTGGGACCAGGGGAATTATGAGTAACCGTATCTCCTTTGAATCGTGTTAGAAAGCCGAAGAAGCACAACAGTTTTTTCGGCGTCACTCCCGCCTGACGGACCCGGCCAAACCTATCACGAACGTCTGACCGAAAACCTGGTGACTGTCCTGTTGAAGAGTTGATCGGGCGCATCGAGTTGAGTGTCCGAACCGACCGAGCCGGGCCGAACTGCACTGACCGATTGCATGGGGGGTGGGGGAGGGGTGCGACTTCGCGCAGCAGTCGGGATGCCAGCGTACCTTTGGCATCGACAGGAAAAATAACCCTCGTTATCTTAGGAGAGGTCAAGTAGTGAGAATATCGAAAAATCCTCTGACATTTGATCTGCAGGGAGAGGCACGCATCCGCGTCCTCGATGAAAGTGACAATATTCTATCTATGCGATTATCCGACTTCATCCATGACATCCACGCTAATCCCTAGGGACTAGAGCATGAAAGTATTTCATGAATGGTATAGAACTACGGCATTCCAACCATAAAGCCATCACCCGAGAGTGTCTTCTTTCTGGATGATTCTAGACATAAAGGGGCAACCCTGAAGTCGCCGTTTTTTGTTTCAGCTGCACCAGGCGATGCTGCAATTTACCGCGAGCTATGGAAAACAAAGACCCCGCCAAAGCGGGGCCTAGTTGTGATGTCTTGGCAGAGCGGACCGGGCTGCCAATCTGCAAGACACAATCCGCCACTTTTTCCTTCGTATTAGCTGCCACACCGTGTCGTTAGCTAACCGACAGGGATACCCTACACCTGAAAAGAGCGCCAGTTATTGAGCCAGGTCAAATCGGAGGCAGTTTTATAAGCAGAAACTAATATTAGATGGGTGCGGCTTAGGGCGCAGGTTTTTGCTGCATTCTGGTTAATAACCGTTCAGCGTCCGCATGTCCGTATATGGACTCCCCCTCGTTTTGCAAGCACTCCGCTCTTTGGCGATGAGGTACGACTGCTCGCGTATATCCGGCCTCTGTATGTGGCATCCATCTACAGATGCCGTGCCATGATGGGCTATTCGCGCGCCAGCCCCCTATCGGTTAGTCGTGCTTCTCGCGCCTGGACATGCTCGGGTTCTGCCGGCGCCGGTTCGACCTGTTTGCCATCCTTCGGTTTGCTGTGCAATCGCCAGTAAAGGACTTCTCCCTGTAGTACGCTTAAGCCAATTATCAGAACGGGATCAGACCACACTGTAATCCGGTTCGTAATTCGTGCCTCGCTTCAACATGGCCCAGGCAATGCGTACCGTCTTGTTGGCCAATGCAACAGCGGCCACATTCGCATGTCTGCGTGTTGCAAGCGCGGTTACCCACTGACTCAGCCGATCCACCTTCTGTCCGGTCGTTCGGATCGCCGAACGTGGGCCATGGTCACGCGCTTGACACGAGACGTCAAATGTCCGCTTATGCTGTAAGCAGTCGCTCCCGGGTAGGCCATCGACAGCAAGCTTCGGCCGTCAGCTGCTGGTCACACCCTCGCTGTGTGAACAGCGCAAGCCGAGTATGGAACCTGCGATTAATGTTCAGCTGCTCTTTCTATGCTGTTTGTACAGTGTCTTGGGTGTCTGTATCTTTCTTCCATGGACATTTCATCAATTCTTCTCGCTGTCGTCGTCATTCTGGCGGCAACTGCGACTTGCGTCATCCTGTTCGAGAGGCTCGGCTTTGGGGCGATACTAGGCTTCATCGTCGCTGGCATTATCATCGGGCCTCACACCCCGGGACCCGTTCCCGTCCAGGCGGTGGAAGAGTTGCAGAGCGTCGCGGAGCTCGGTGTGGTGCTGTTTATGTTCACCGTTGGCCTGGAAATGCGCCCCGAGAGAGTCTGGTCCATGCGCCGCTAGATCTTCGGATTGGGATCGGCGCAGATGTTGGTGACTGCGACCCTGTTGGCCGCGTATCTGATCTTCTTTGTTCAGGTGCCGTGGGAAACTGCGGCCATTGTCGGCCTCGCGTTTGGCATGTCTTCCACGGCCATCGTCATGGCGACGCTAGGGGAACGGGGGGGCTGGCCACCGAGCACGGGCGCACCACCTTTGCCGTTCTCATGGCACAGGACCTCTGGATCGTTCCGGTCATGGCCCTGGTTCCCATCCTCGCCCACCAGACGGCGCAGATGGCCACGATCCCCCTGTGGGAGAAAATCGTGCTGGTTGTGGGGGTGATCGCGGGTATCTTCGTTATCGGGCGCTACCTGTTGCCATCCGTGCTGGGCTATTGTGCGAGCCGGCGTCAAATGGATGCCCTCGGGGTCGTCCTGTTTCTCGCGGTCATTGCCGCCGCTTGGGCGGTGGACCACGTCGGCATTTCCATGACGCTCGGCGCCTTTCTCCTCGGGATGCTGCTCTCGGCCTCGGATTTCAGGTATCAGATCGAAGCGACCGTCGCCCCGTTTAAGCAGACCTTGATGGGCCTGTTTTTCATCGCGGTTGGCATGTCCATCGATGTGGGAGCCCTTCAGCGTGACTGGGCGGCGCTGCTTGTCCATGTCCCCGTCGTGTTGGTCCTCAAAGGAGTGGTGTTGATAGGGCTCGTCCTCGCTTTCGGCACCAGCCGAGCGGCTGCCATCCGAACGGGATTCTATTTATCGCAGGTGGGCGAGTTCGCGTTTGTCCTCCTGGGTGCGGCGGCCGTTGCCGGTTTGCTGAGCGCCGAGGGGCACACCTTGGCTATGCTGGTGGTTGCCGTCAGCATGATTTTGACGCCGCTGCTGGTGAAAGCGGGCGATCAACTGGCCAGTCACCTTCGGGCCATACCCGTAAATGCCGAAGCCGATCCAGCAGCCGACCTGGATCGGCATGTGGTCGTCGTTGGTTACGATGAGGTAGGTCAGCTCATCAACCTGATGCTGGAGAAGGCAAACATACCTCATCTGACCTTCGATCAGGATATCAATGTTGTCCGTCAGGGCAAGCGATCAGGTCGCAATGTTCACTTCGGTGACATGTACAGCACGGCCGCGCAAGAGGCCGCTGGACTTGCCAAGGCCGCCGCTGCTTATGTAACCGCGAGGGACATGGGCCATGCCAAGGCTTTGGCTGTCACCCTGCATCGCCTCTATCCGAACCTGGACGTCTACGTACGCGTGCGCACACTCGAGGACCAGAACGAACTGGTCGCCAAGGGTATCAAGCACGCGGGCACGGGTTACATCGAAAGCACGCTGCTTCGCGGGGGCATGCTTCTGCAAGATATCGGGATGTCCGAGGACGACGTCAGCGAACTGGTGAAAGTACTCCAGCACAACCACTACGCGCTGGTTCGCGCTGGCTATGCGGAAGTCGATAAACAACAGCAACACTGATTACGGCGGCATCCGGTGACTGTTACCATGTTTGCTGGATGACTGGTTTTGCGGCATTTGTGACCTTGCTGAATTTGCCGGGAATGTCCGGTTGTGGCCAAAGTGTGAGTACTGATTGCCGTATGTGAACGGAAAGTTATACTGCATTCCGGTCCATAAGCCGACTGGCTAAAATGTCCACTTTTGAGAAAACCGGACATAAACTGCCGGCCTGGGCATGTCTCAAACGTACTGAAGTAGGACCTTCAGTTTCAGGTGGTTATTGCAGAGCTCGATAAATCGTTGAAGTTGAGGATTTGTTACCTTCTAAGTACTTGCACAGACCTGCCTGCATTGGGCATTTTTGTGCCAGCTATATGTGACGCAAACCGTAGCCCAGTGCCCTTAGACTTTTCACAAATACCTTCTATAATTTTTGTTATGCATTAATACGATACGCCCCAATAATGGTGTCTGATCATATTAAGGGTGAGTGAGCAAGCCAGGAATAGCGGCATGAAAGACAAATCACCAATCATAAGGGAGCCTGGGATCTTCGCGGTGGGTAAATACAGGGCGCCGTACGTTTTCTTCGTTCTGTCTATGACCTTAATATTATTACCCTTTACCGCGCAGGGTGAAGATCTCACTGGCAAGGAGGTGGTCGATACGCTCTGTGCAGCGTGCCATGCAACGGGAGTGAACGGTGCGCCGAAGATTGGTGACAAGGAAGCCTGGAGCAGTCGCGCCTCTCAGGGTCTCTCCAACCTGACGTTGCACGCTCTAGATGGTATACGCAACATGCCAGCGCACGGCGGCGATCCGAAACTCAGCGATCTTGAGATCGCGCGCGCAGTGACCTATATGGTCAATCAGTCGGGCGGCAATTGGGTCGAGCCCGCAAGCGCCAAGGACTTGTCTACAGAGCGAGGCGGTGAACAAGTCGTCAAAGCACAGTGCTCAAAATGTCACGCGGAGGGTATAGGTGGGGCACCGAAAATCGGCGATCTGCAGGCTTGGGTGCAGCGAATAAAACAAGGGCTTCCGTACCTGGTCAACTCTGCTATCCATGGGCACGGCGGGATGCCACCGCGGGGCGGTCAGGCCAATCTCACTGATTCAGAGCTCCGTTCAGCAATCCTCTATATGTACAATCCGGCTGTGGTTCCCACCAAATCTTCCTCAGCCGGTGCCGCTAAGCGGGCTCCGATAGTTACGGATCCTAACCACAAGTCCGTTGATGGAATCGAAATCTATCTGGGACTCATACCGGCTGAGAATTTATCTGCATTACCGAAGGATTCTCCGGAGCGCGCCATGCATGGCGGCATTCCGAAGCGTTCTGGCTATTATCATGTCAACGTATCGCTATTTGACGAAAAGACCCATGCGCCAATCAACAACGCGCATGTTCAGATGCAGTTCGATTGGCCCGGGCTGGACAGCATCCCAGTTGAACTGGAGCCTATGATGCTCGGTGGCAGTTACGGCAACTATGTGAAGCCGCAACCCCGGACATCCTACCGCATCACCTTGCGCATAATGAGGCCTGGAGTGACGGGTACCGTCGAGACGAAATTCGAGCGCACATTTTTTGAATGAAACTGCTTCGTCACAGGATGACACCGGGGCGACGCTGCGGCGAAATACACTAGTGCCTTTTCTTGCTGAATTACATAAATCGCATGATTACTTGGGGTCGAATATTTGGTACTTTCACACTCTATGGATCAAAACATGGAAAACCATTTAAGAACGAGGAAGCCTGGTTACCTCTTTTAACCTCTGTTCGTTGACGGACCCACATAATCACTCTAGCCTGTGAGCAAACAACAATTAAAAAAGCCATTTAAAACCAAACAGAATCAGGATACATCATGATCACCTACGAAGAATTGCACACCCAGAATCACGATATTACCGAACTCTCCAACGTGCTGTTATACCTGTTCAAGGACCGCTCCATGTGCGACACAGAGTCCTGCTGCGAACTTTTCTACCGCTACATGGACAAGGTCAGGGAGCACATCGACCTGGTCGACAGAAACCTCTACGGCAAGCTACTTGCGCACGAAAATCACGAGATCCAGAACTTGGTCAGGAATTTCATGTCCGGTTCACAAGAGATCAAGAAGATCATGTCTGAATACTCCAAGGAGTGGTGTCCCGTGAAGAAAACGCGAACGCTGGCGATTGCCCAGCATGATCGTTTCCTGGTTGATACGGAGAAGATGTTCCATCTGATCCTGCAGCGGATCCAGGACGAGACCGAGAAGTTATATCCGCTGATCCGTGAAATCAGCGGTAACCAGCAGCACGTGCCCTAACAGCGAGACCGCTAGACCTGCCACCGGTCATTTTACTTACCCTGATATGTCCGGTTCTGCTGCATATAAGATATAATCTCTGATCCAGATCATGTCGTGTTTGTACTGATCACGGTCGTTCAGCTGATAGGAATATACGCAACTAGTGAACGTCGTCATTTGAGTCCCAATAGGGCATGAAGCGTGTCATACGTTGCTCCCGAAAAGTGATCTAAGTTGTTCTTTCTTAGCCGAACTATGGACGGCAATCCTCGACCGAAAGCAGTTGTCTGTGGTGATCCCCTCCTTAATCCCGGTCTACCCACTACTGAAGCGAATATATTCCTAAACCACTCCACGTTAGAAAACAGCGCACTATACTGAATTTATAAATCATGGCGTAGAGAGTACACCCGTATTGGGCGCGGCTCACAAAAGGAGAAAAATGATGAGTGCACAAAATCAGGCCGGTCACGTAAATGGAATTGATCTGGGTGTTCTGCAAGAAACGGTTAGTGCAATCAAGGATGATCCGGAACTTGGTAAATGCAGATTCCGCGCCCGCAACAAGTGGAGCGGTGGCGTACACAACTGTACAACGATCAGTGATTTCGATGGTGCAAAACAAAGAATTCAGCACAAGCAGTTATTTGAACTTCACTGCGATGAACCTCCTATCCTCGCGGGAAAAGATGATGGCGCAAATCCGGTTGAGCATCTACTCAACGCACTTGCTGGTTGTGTCACTACTAGTATGGTTGCTCATGCTGCAGTACTCGGTATTTGTATTGAGGAACTCGAATCTGAGCTTGAAGGGGACATCGACCTGAATGGCTTTTTGGGGCTAGACAGTAATGCGCCGAAAGGCTTTACCGAGATCCGTGTTAACTTCAAGGTCAAGACTGAGCCGGAGAATTTGGAGAAGCTTCGTCAGTTGACCGCTTTCTCTCCGGTCTACAACACGCTAATACATAGTCCGATTGTCAACATAAAGGTCGAAAGCAAATGAAGATGGCTCCCAAGGACAGACGTACGATGAGCACCTATGCAGCTTCCTGCTGAGGCTGATAGTGATATCCATACATACGCAAGACAGTGTCTTAAGGGTTTCCTTGATGGCCATTTGGGAATGGTTTCTTTTGGTTCTTTATGTTGCGTATTGCTGCAACCCGGTCGTAAGACCCTCGCCGAGCAATGTCTGCTTTCGGGAAAACCGGACATCCCGGGCGTCCTTGGGCATGTTGTGTTTGTACTGTTTCCGGACCTTCCGGTAATTGGAAGCCCACCCACACAATCAAGGGCAGTAGTAGCTCGCTGTCAGCACTTGCGTTTTCTGATATCTTGACTGGGGCGTACAAATTAAACCTGTAATCAGGTGGATACGTAGAATTACGTACATGATTGCGATTCCTGATATACGGACCTTTTTGCCCGATTAATACCTGTTAGGGGGTAAAATGGAGGAATACATAACCCCAAGCGAACTGCTCTTGCTTCTGGCTATATTCTGGCTGCCTGTCTTTGTCTTGGCAGCACTTATACAGTGGCGCATGCTCAGCGCGCATAGCAAGCTAGTCGTCTGGCTTTTGAGTGGCGTGATAATTGAGATTGTCCTCGCTTTCGCTATCTGGCTGTCCCCAATTCACCACTATTTTCTGGATTTGAATTTTCTTGGGGGGTTCGCTATTGGCAGCCTTCCGTTTCAGGCGGCAATTCTGGCTTCAGTTATCGTTACGTCGTTCATTTGGGCGGTGAGTCGTTATGGGTAAAACAAGAGGGCCATATAATCCTGATTATCCAATTGGCACAGTTGTCCGTGTTGCAAACCGGGCAGAGCTAGAACAATTTTGCCGCAATTGGAAATACCATCATCCACTTGAACCCAAACAAATAGGATTTGCTGGTTTAGAGGCAAAGGTTACTGACGTTGGGTTTTATCACGGTGGTGATGAGTTATATACACTGGAGGGTATAACAGGGCTATGGCATGAGGGCTGTATTAAACAGGCATAACAGGGTGAATGTGGTTACGCCCAAATCGCCCAAGCCGACGCCGGAAAGTTTTCTGACTCTTCGTGGCGGCACGGCTTGGCTCAATCGTTAATGTCCGAAGTTGCTGCATCTGAGACCTTCCCGGTAACGTTGGGAATGTCGCTTTCTGGCGTGCGCCGTGCTAAGGCGGCGTTTCTCAGTGGGTGCAAATCCCACCCGGCAATATTGCTCCAGCCGGAAGCAATCGGAGCAGTCATGGAGGTAACGAAGTGGCTGGAGCCTCTGATGTAACGGGTCATTTTAGATGATCCAGCGAGTGTGCAGGCCGTAACGC
>Ga0210101_1000365_pt1 | contig 15632 bp, 21 predicted proteins | sample Muzzi_PWC_D1_FD_185534 | JGI IMG/M metagenome (GOLD analysis project Ga0210101, IMG submission 185534) | Wetland microbial communities from San Francisco Bay, California, USA, that impact long-term carbon sequestration - Muzzi_PWC_D1 (SPAdes) | ecosystem: Environmental > Aquatic > Marine >... | reverse complement strand
GGCATGTCGTGTTTGTACTGGAAACGGTCATTCCCCGGTCTTGTCTCTAACGGCGACTTCCGACCCGTTGGAGAACTCTAATCAGAATATTGGAACGGCAGAAATGTGCGGTTTTTTAGACATCCAACTTTTGGAGCAAATAGGTAGCCATATAGGAAACTGATCATATGGGGTTGAATGCATGGATGGCATAAGTGAAAGTTAAAAATTTCAGTGTCGTCTATTCCTAGACTTGCATTCACTCGGTCGCACAGGAACGTTAATTATTCAGTGCGCCCTGTTCGACCCACAAACGTATCATCTTAATCTCATTATCCGTCATCGGGTTGTGTTGCCTTTTCAACACACGCGACAAATCACCAGCGCGACCCTCGACCAGCATATTAAGGGGGCTCTTCTTGCTATTACCCGGCACAATCACGGGACCGTATACCGACCCCTTCATAAGGGACATATAACTCCTCAGGTCCAGTCCTGTCTTTGTGTAACCTTCTCCGTAGGGCGCAGAATGGCAATCGATACATTTATCCACAAAGATAGGGAGCACATCACGTTGATAGCTAACTTGCGGCCTGGTTGCACATCCCACCACTACAAGACTGGGTAGCAGTGTAATTAAAAAAATGATGAGGTAGCCATGGTTCATCGGATTCTTAAAGATAGACAAACGCCGTTACCCAAGAGGATTGATGCATTCCTTCCCTTCTTTTGAAAGCTGTACAAAATCATCCAGTTGATGTGCCATGTCCACTGCCAACATAATCATCGCCTGGCACTAGATTCTTCTGAAGGTTTCAAGGGTATCGTTCTTAATATGGTTTTTGAGGATGCTATCGCCAATTACCGGAGGAATGAAAAACGCCGGTTTAAGTTTTGATTGATAAAGCACCGACGTATGTTCCCCTTGAGGATGTATGCGCCAGATGGCAGAGCCCGACACAAAGTCGCTCAATCCTGGAAGGATCTTTACCTCAAGGTCGCCATCACTGGTCTCGGTAATATCTCCTGCCCAGGCGATATCAAAGCAGAATGGCCCGACGCACTGCTCTGAAAGATTCCGCACCCTAACGACGTCATCACGACCAGAGGGCAGAATCTCAACATTGATAATCGCTGGATTTATTCGATAGGCGTTCTTGTAATCAGTAATTACCTTATACACATAATCCACAGGCGCATTGAGTACAACGGCAACTTGAAGGCTGTACTCACCATCCACAGCTGTCACAGACAGTTCTTCAAGCTCATCGGCGTTCAAGTCTGGGCTGCATAGAATCAATGTAACCAGGAAGCATATCCTGATCACAGATGTACTCAGGGCAGGAAACCACTCCCCGGTATAGCTCTGACAAATAGCCATTAACTTCTTTCATCTTATGGAACATTGGACTGACCGAATAATAGGAGATCGGGGAGAACAATCTATTGTGGAAGATACGTATAAAAATATTCTTTTCCGGTTGGCGCCATACTGTACGCTCATTCGGTTAGGTTTATCGGTAATATTCACAATATTTTTGTCATGGCATTACTGCCATAATTCATACATGGGCACAGGGAATTCGAACCGAGAAGCAGTACACAGGGAAAAGGATTTATAGCGTGAATACGAAAACTTGCTTCTTATGTGTGGGTGCATTGTCGTGTGCACTATCTGTGTGTGCTTGTAGCACACAGCCATTAACCTGGCAGCAACGTCGACTGGAGCAACCTACCAAGGCGGAACTTCAGTGGGAACGCAGCGGTCATGTGATGATCTATGAAGGCATGACAGACCGGGAAGTCGAGCGTGCAGTTACTCATCACTTTAACCGCGTCCAGGGGATGATGTTTATCAATACGGTGGTGACTGACGATAACGGGAAGCCGCTAAAGGACCCAGAGACCGGCATGGTCGTAACAGAAAATGACGGTTGTGACTGATGCAGTGTCAATAACGCTCAATAAATAATGCTATTGGCTGTTTGAAGCCGTATTGACCGTCAGAATTGACCGACAGCCGATTTGCGGTAGCCACGCGGAAATGACCGTAGTTGCTGTAACCAGGTCAAAAGCCAGCCGGTTGGAAATGTCTGCTTTCGGGAAAACCTGACATTCCGAGCGATCCTGGGCAGGTCTCATAAGTCCCTTATATGAGACCTGTCTCAGGCAGTGACGAGTTCAGTCAGCGCCGCGTCGGCGGTCTCTGCCACTCAGTTACAATTCGACCTGTTCGGAAATCTGAAGGGCGTCGTCCACTTCAATGCCAAGATATCGCACCGTACTCTCCACCTTCGCATGACCAAGCAATAGCTGCACGGCTCGAAGGTTGCCAGTTTTCTTATAGATCAATGCCGCTTTGGTCCGTCGCAGCGAGTGCGTTCCGTACTTGTGCGGGTCAAGACCAATGCAGACAACCCAGCGATTGACCGTACGGGCATATTGACGGGTCGAGAGGTGTGTAGAGCCACTCACGCGGCTTGGGAAAACATAGTCCTTATCTCGAAGATCACTTTCTACGATCCAGCGTTGGACGGCCTGCCTTGTCGGTTCCGTGAGTTCAAACTGAACCGGTCGGTGAGTTTTCTTTTGGATGATGATGGCTCGCTCATTAACCCGGCCGCCAACGCAAATGTCCCGAACCCGCAAGGACACTAGATCGCAACCACGCAGTTTGCTGTCGATTGCCAGGTTGAACAGGGCATGATCGCGCATTCGCCCCTGGATCTGTAACCAGGCTCGGATGGCCCATACTTCTCTGGGTTTGAACGGCGCTTTCTGACCGAGCAGCCTTCGGTCATGTCTGGACGAGGGGATCTGTTCATCATCTGGGAGTAGGTAGAAGGTATTCATGGGATGCTCCATCCCGCCCCCTCCGACCCGAGTTTTCAGGAATAAAAGGCCAATTGCCTGTATGAATATTAGCTCACGCTAAAAGTCCGGGATGAAGCCCAAATGCGACCTAAGGGCTGAAAATGTCCGGTTTTCCAGACGTAGAGTGTGCTAAACGCCCCAAATGAGACAACATCCGCAAACCGTCACAAGACCGAATAGTACTGTTCTAAGACGTTTCAAGGCGGGACAACGTTACGCAGTTCCGGCATGTTCCACAACTTTATTCACTTTGTTAACGGTTTCTTTACAAAAATTTCATTGCGAATTATTTACCTTCGACTATATGTTAATTGCCCGTTCCTCTCTCTAATTCCTTCAGCAAGAAGACCAGACCGGAAGGTGTGGTTAACAATCCTTATCCAATGCTGAATAACTAGCCGTGCCTGATAGCGTACTGGCCAAGTTTTCGTGGATGAACAAGTCTATCTTAAAAACTGTCGGTATGACCGCGACGTTCCTTTGCGCAGTGGCAAGTTGCGGTCTTTATTCCCCTTTGCTGGCTGCGGGGCAAGTGCTCAACATGTCCGCTGGTGACAAACATGGAGTATATCATCTCGCGTTAGCGATAATTGTTGATGCGCCTTTCGCGGATGTGCACCATGTCGTCACCGATTATGTCCATATATATCGCATCGATCCTTCAATAGTCGAATCAGAGATTCTGGGTAAACCAGACGCATCTGTTACCCGTGTAAGAACCCTGGTCAACGACTGCGTCCTTTTCTTCTGTCGGAACATCCTACGGGTGGAAGATGTTCGGGAAGTGGGTGATTATGATATATACACGGTGATCATTCCCCGGCTTAGTAATGTTAGATCAGGCACCGCGCACTGGCAGATTCTCCCCAGGGGGGACAGGACACGAATTAACTACGACATGACACTGGATCCAGGCTTCTTCGTACCCCCGCTGATTGGAAGTCATATTGTCGAGAAGAAACTGAAAGAGGAGGCATTGATCTGCTTCAACAACATTGAACATATAGCACGCATTCGCGAGGAACGGCTGAGGGCACGTAACCCAACGCGGAACACGACGCTATCAGGAAACACGGCCAGTGATCATGGCAAAGCGAATTGATGCCAGAGTAATAGTCGTTATGGTTCTGCTGGCTAGCGGCTGTGTGAAGGAGGAATCGCAGGTCAGCTTCAGGGGTGATATTCAACCTATCCTCAGATCAAACTGCATCGAATGTCATATTCCACCTAATGGTGAAGGGTACCTGAAGACTGGATTGTCCATGGCGACCTATGACGATCTGATGCACGGTACGATCTACGGGCCAGTGATAGTGCCGGGCGACAGCCGGCACAGCATACTCAATATGCTGGTGGAGGGACGGGCTGACCCATCTATGAGAATGCCACATGGACGGAAACCACTAAACACTGAAGAAATCGAAGTCCTGCGCGTTTGGGTTGAACAAGGTGCTGGGAACAATTAAGCACATCACCCATCATATTGAACACCGCCTTCAGCGATGGGACGTGGCCGACAGCCGATGTTCAATAGGTGATAATAAGGTCCGGAATCGCAACCCGGTCAAAAACCTGCTGGTTGGAAATGTCTGCTTTCGGGAAAAGCGGACATCCCCGGCGACCTTGCATGTCTGGACAGTACAGTAAGCAGTCATTCTTCACCAGTCGCTGCTCGAAATCGATGACTCTTCAGAGCCCCAGGAGGTTGAAAAATAGAACGGTGACCCAACAAGCCGCCGCTGTTCAGGTATAACTTCTTCTCTGACTGCGCTATGTCGCTTTACTCGGTGACAGCGGTGAGGGCCGCTGCGTCTGCTCCGTTAAGGGCGTCGAAACGCCGCGGCCAATCAGCATATCGGTGACTGCTCCGACAACCGCAATACGAACGTGATGGATTCGTGACGGTTGTCTGATAACTCCTGTTTAGTATTCACTGTACTACGGGAAGAAAACAATCCCGACAGCACGTTAATTACCTCCGCGAGAGAATACATATGAAACTGACCTTCAAATACCATACATCAGTTGGCGGTGCACGCCGTCTCGCCACGCTATATGCCTTAATGCTGTCGCTCTCCGCCGTGACCGGGATCGCGCATGCGGCGCCGAACATCACGATGCCGCTGGTGACCTGATATTTCGATGATATGAATATCTACTATGTCAATACCGAGGCCCCGGATCCGGGCGTCGCTGCAGCGGACGGGACCAACTATGTGCCGGAACTGGCGGCGACCCACGCTAGCGGTGCCGAGGCGGATATCTTCCCATTCCTAGGCAATACAAATCCGGCGCAACGCAATGTCGTGGATTCCGCGCCAATGCCGATCGGCCCAAGCAATACGGATCCACAATACAGCTCGTTGTGGGATGTGGTATCGGTGCAGTTCGTCGATCAGGCGCAGCATGACTATCCGTTGGTTCGTTCCACGGACTAGATCGACAAGCTGGAGCAGCTTGATCTGGTTACGGTCGGACCCGAGCCCGGTGTGATCGTGAACTGCCCGGTCGTGTGAGTACTACGGTATTACACCTGGGATTACTAACGGTACTGGTTCAGCTATATGCATGAGCCGGTAGGTGTTCATCATTTACAAGCATTATTGATCGATCATTCAAGAATAGACCTTGCCGCCTCTGCGCGAGGCCCTCAGCGGCTAGGACAAGTCGATGAAAAGGTTAGAAAATAAGGTTGTCTTAATCGCCGGCGGCACAACGGGGGGGCGGCTTGGCCACGGGTCGATTATGAGACAGATAAAACCAGGTGACATCGTAGAGCCTTGTGTACTTGAGTCGGTACAAGGAGATGCGGTCCAGATTCCACCGCCTGCGCAGATCATTATTCACTTACAGTTCCGACGCTTCGCAGGCTGCCCCATCTGCAATCTGCATCTTCAGTCGTACATTCGACGGCATCGTGAGTTGGCAGAGAACCAAATCCAGGAAGTCGCAGTTTTCCACTCGCCAAAAAGCGCTATGCTGGAGCATCAATTGGGCGCCCCCTTTTCGTTCGTTGCTGATCCAGACAAAATTCTCTACAAGGCTTTCGGTGTTGAAGCATCCATCATGTCGGTGCTCAATCCTAAAGCATGGCCTTCCGCAATTAAGGGCCTTTTACAGCAAGGTCCAGGATTCCCGTCACACGGAGAGTCAGCTTTGGGCTTGCCAGCGGAATTTCTGATTGATAGTACTGGAATGGTTATTACTGTCCATTACGGAAAGCATGCCTCTGATCAATTGGAGTTTGATGAACTGTTGGAGCTAGTGCGTAAGGCACAACAACCCACTCCATGAGATGGTTCTACTTCTGCTTCACTGCGACAAAACTGCGTCTGAACTTGGATTTTAAATGTCCGCTATTTCGATATTTCCAGTCTAGGGAATGACAGGAATGGCCGTAAACAGACGATTCTATACTGCTATCGCATTTCGATTTCCTGCCCCAACCAGTCATTCAAGTACAAGATAAACGAAAGCCTTGTGACCATGGCGGATTAAGTGGTGCTGTGTAATACAATCGCGCACCGGAATTTCTAAAGGAATTCCTGCTGATGCCGATAAATACCCTGGTTAAAATCGCCGTTATATGGAGGGATATAATGCATAATCGTTCCTTGTATACATATTATATAGAAAAGCCCCGCGTCCAATTACTTGCCAATAGTGTTCTGTGGTGGAGATGGATGAGAAAACGCCAGCGTAAGCTAACCCTTTCTTTGAACAAGGCTTATTCAGCAAACTAAAGAATCAGTCAAGTCCCCCTGTAGTCGATTATGACAGCCAGACCAGATTGGTCGTAATGGAATTCGTGTCCAGCTAATTGACGCTCAGGGCAATCTAATACCTCCAGGCATACCCGTGGAACGGGCTGCGTTTAAGCGTCGAAAACCAGAGAGATACGATGAGAGCAATTGTCGGTTCCTGCTTACTTCCCTTGGCACTCGCCTCCAACGTCAACGCGATCGTGTTGGGAACGGACGATGTCCTCAATACTTACTCCTCTGTGGGTTACACACTTACTACTGGCGGTGCATTAGGTAGCGTTGTTGCCCTTGATCCATACTGGGTATTGACAGCCGCACATGTAGTCGATGTACCCGAGAGTCCTCCAGCAGTCTTGATCATGGGCGACCCTAATCTTGACACTAATGCGGAAGGTGTCTACATCTATATCGATCAGGTTATTCTTCACCCCGACTACGTTACTGGTGAGTTCCACGACGATCTGGCCTTGATCCATCTGTCCGAAGTCGATCCGATTGTGCCGATACCGGGCGTCGTCGACGTATCCTTCGCCACATTATCAAATGTCAGTCTCAGCGGAGATCTGCCGACAACGGCGACGCTGACAGGTTACGGCTTAACCTCAATCGATGGCCCCTTTGATCCGAGTGAACCGATACTTCGGCGTTATGGTGATGCCGCTACGGATCCCTTGGGACCAACTCCACCTGTTGTTGATCCTGGGTTTCCTTACGATTGTTCCCTGGCGATGTTCCTGTGTACCTACGGCACGACGGGCGGCGCACCGGGGGACAGCGGGGGTGCCATGTGGCTCAATTATGGCGACGGTAAAGTGGTGGCCGGCATCAACTCGTTTATTTTCGACGAGAATGATCTACTTAACCCGCCCCTGACGCCTGACTGGAGCAACGGGTACTGGACAGTTGGGACGTCCACGGCATATTACGAGGACTGGATCACAAACTACGTTCCCGATGCCATGTTTGGCAACTCACCAGTACCGATCCCCTCGGCCGTATGGCTGCTGATTTCCGGACTACTCGGACTGAGCGTGACAGCCAGAAGAAAAAAAGCAGCTTAATTGCTTTTCGTCATGATGTAAGCGTTCCGAGCAGCTTGTTTCGTGCCAGGAACGGCAACTTTTTGCGGCATTGGTGCCCATTGCTGGTCGTCCGCGTAGGACTGCAGTTGGCCGCTCTCGGAAGTACTGATTGCGCAGTCGAAACGTCCGGAGTTGCATTTCAGGCATGATCTGTGATCAAGGGCATGTCGTTTATGTACTGGAAGTTGTCAATCGTTTGACCCAAAATCATATTCTTCGACCAATGTAGCTCCGTCCGTATATTAGCTGCATGCTGTACGGACTCGCCCCCAGGGCGACGCGGCAAGAGCCGCGCGCCTGAAGTGCAATATCAGACCCGTAGTGCTATACCCTTGGGCTGGAGCACGCACGACCAATAAACTGGAAATATAATATGAGTTTCTGGGAACTTTACGGTGAAGCAGCCAAGACTGCAGTCGGGTTCTTCTGGAAGGCCGGCTGGGCTTTTGTATTGGGTTACTGGGTCAGCGCGATGATTCAGGCGTTCGTACCGAAGGGGCGGTTGACACCCTACATGGGCAAAGCTGACCTTAAAAGCGTGTCGCTTGCGACGGTCTTTGGCGCGGCCTCGTCTTCATGTTCGTTCGCGGCGCTTGCCGCTGCCCGTGCGCTGGTCCTGAAAGGCGCCCATTTCATGGCGGCAGTCGCCTTCATGTTCGCTTCCACCAATCTGGTCATTGAGCTTGGAATTCTCATTGTTATCTTCCTCGGCTGGCATTTTTTGGCTGCGGAGTTGGTCGGTGGCCTGTTTCTGATCGGCATCAGTAGTGTTTTGATCAAACTGACCTACCCTAAACGCTGGCTCAAGGAAGCTCGCGAATCGGTAGAGGAGCAGGCCGATGACGAGGACAGTGATTTCAATTGGCGCCAACGTATCCGCAGCCGCACAGGCTGGAATCTCGTAGGTCACCGATTCGTCTCAGACTGGAAGATGGTATGGGAGGAAATTCTGATCGGCTTCACCATTGCAGGATTCGTGGCCGTGTTAATTCCACCCTGGGTGTGGGAAAACATCTTTCTGATGGGGGCGCGCGGCGATATTCCGGAGTGGTTGATTGTTGTCGAGAATGCGGCAGTTGCGCCGTTTGTCGCAGCGGCGACATTCATCGGTTCGATGGGCAATATTCCGCTTGCCACGGTACTGAACACGAATGGCGTGCTGTTTGCTGGCATCATGGGTTTCATTTATTCGGACCTGATGGTACCACCGCTGGTGATGATTAACGCCAGGTACTACGGCTGGCGGGTAGCGCTTTACATCACCGCGGTAATGTATGTGAGCATCGTAATAACTGCGTTGGCGATGCACCATTTGTTTGTGGCGCTTGAAATCACGCCGGATAGCAGCCGCCGTGTTCAGGACGTCGCGCAGTTTTCCCTGGATTACACTTTTTACATGAACGTCGTGTTTGTTTGCCTGGCGGCTGGTCTCGTATGGCTACACAAACGGCACTGCCGCGAAGCGCAGTCCGGCATGGATCACGAGATGCACGAAGGAATAGGACCAAAACGGATAATTGCATTGTTGTTTATCGCTGTATTGCTCGTCGGCCTGGGTGCGTTCTTGTTGAAAGGCGCATGAAGTAGCCTGGAATGACTCGTTCAAAAGGAACAAAGGGACGTGATACTTCATGACCACAGGTGGGTATAACACGGCGCTGCACCTGATCGCAATTTCGCTGCGCTCAATATTGGCAGGCAAGTATGGTTGTTCTTGAATGTACCGTTCTGCTGCATTTGGCATGATCCGTCGTGATCAAGAGCATGTGATGTTTGTGCTGGAATCAGACGTTCTGAAAACTACACCCTCTACCTGTGTAAATTCTTTTTCAGAACTTTATTTGTGCTGATACTTCGTGCTAATCCATTGCCACCGTATCAGTCCCCGATCCACACGTTATAGATCCATGAAATGAAAAGACTACTATTCGTCGCATTCGTTTTTGCATCATTTAATCTTCAGATAGTACTGGCGCAAGGCGCAACGACGGAAGATCTACTGCCCAAGGTGTTTATCATTGGAGATTCAATATCAATCGGCTATGCGCCCTATGTTACCCAAATGATGAAACGGGATGCTGTTGTCAAGCACAACCAGGGCAACGCACAGCATACGGGAACAGGATTGAAAAATATCAATCAATGGCTCGGCGATACGAAGTGGGACGTGATTCACTTTAATTGGGGGCTATGGGATTTCTGCTACCGGTCTCCGGAAACCAGGGCCCCGGGAAATACAGATAAGATTCACGGCTCAATCACTACCCCTCTGAAACAATACGAGATAAACCTCGAACAACTGGTCAGGCGTCTTGAGAAAACCGGCGCGAAGCTGATATGGGCCAGTACGACGGTTGTGCCGGAAGGAGAAGCGTGCCGCTTTGTAGGTGACGATTGGAAATACAATGAGGTGGCAGCCCGCGTTATGAAAGCGCACGGCATCAAGGTCGACGATCTCTATAAGCTAACCAAAGGATTTCCTCCAGGTCTTTTTGATGGACCTGGAGACGTTCATTACACGCACGCCGGCTATAAGGTAATAGCAGCCGAGGTAGCCGACAGTATTAGAAGTGCACTTAACGAAGGAATGTAATGAAGCCGGGGGTGCAATAACGGGCTACGCGCTTTAATGACTACTTTGACGCGTTAGAAGTTTGCTGGGTATTTCAACGTATTGTTTACTCTCTCTTGTCGGCAGCGGGAAAGTGCTCAGCATATCGGATGGTGACAAACATGGGGTATATCATCTCGCATTGGCGATAATTGGTGATGCACTCCTCGCGGATATGCGCCATGTCGTCACCGATTATGTCCATATATATCGCATCGATTCTTCAATAGTCGAATCAATGATTCTGGCTAACCCAGGCGCATCTGTTACCCGTGTAAAAAACGGTTATCCATAGTGTGCGGAATATGACGCTCCATTCCAGTCTGCATATCTTGTTACGCAGCTGTATTCGACAAGGGAATGGCGCCTATCGCTCCATCAGGATGAAGACGCCTGCGGTGATAACGAGGAGTGCCATGACCGTGCCGAGTCCCGAGAAGCTGAGATTGAACAGGGGTATTAGCCCTTTCAGGATCAGCCAGATGCCTAGCAAAAGCATGCCGATTTTTCTGGTTAGTTTCATTGTCATTTTGAAAAACCCCTTCAGAAGTCATAATCAAGATTCTTCGGGTCGAGATTGCGGAAGACAATTCTCAGCATTCCACCCCTGTGGGCCCTGACGCGATCTTCATTCCAGCCCACTACGTACAGTAACTCGCTCCCACTGAAGGGCTTTGTCACCCATTTCATGTACAGGGAGAATGGCTTTTTTCTGCACTTGAGGAATATGTTTTCTTCGGGAAGGAGTTTGCCCGATATCCGTTGCTGTTTTTGAAAAATGGCGGTGTCACTTCCGACACGGTCGTAAGCGGCCTCTGCCTCCGTGAGCCACTTCTCAGGATCGGATTCAACGATTGCACCGCCGTGTGCGGCCATCGTGGTGAGATCGACTTTTAGGTCATGTTTAAAAATTACATCCATTAGCATCAATAAATTTCTTCATGTTACATAGCCTGATGGGATTTACAAACCTGACTGACAAAAAACCGGACGATTGCAAACAGGATACCCTCTGGATTACAGATTATGTCTGGTTTGCAGCGAAGTTGCCGTTCCCGCCACAGACCAGTACTCACGCTTTCGACCACAAAGCGACTTTCCCTGCGGCACGGCAAAGGTCACGGATGTAGCACAACCGTATTTTTCCATCATGCCGGTGGTGCTTCTGACAACAGCAGATCCGGCTAATCCCCTATCGCAACGCCTTGAACAGGGATTTCCTGTTCTTTTCTCCTCGAATGCGGGTAACGTCTATGCTGATATGGTGTGGTGTATAGACTGTGGTTCTGATCAGCCAGTCTCCGGTTGGCATACGTGCCTGCTCGGTCATGGTCCTGATCTGCGTGGTATCGTCGTATACATCTTCGATGACATCGTAAACTAGTTTCATTGTTATCTCCTTTCTGTTGACACGATTTTTCCGGGGCGGCCGGGTTGGCACATTATACTGCTGAGTAGCTGATCACATCGAGATGCGGACGGAATCTGTTCGTTGCAACGGGAAAATCCGATGTTTGATGATCGCAAATGCCGAAATCAGGGTCTGGTGAGCGGCTAATACGCTCGTAGGGTGAATGAGGTGGGGTTAAGCCTATCTGGACTCGCCGCCAACGGGTTTGTAGAAGACATGCTCGCCGATATCGACCGTTCTGATATATTCCCTGGACCATTTGGGTGCTAGTTTCCGATTGTGGAAATACAAGGCACCACCGGTTCTGTCCCTAAGCTGGCGGTTGAGGGCCTTGCGGGCGATTTCCTTGGCGTGCGAGTAGGGCTCTTCCTCCGTTGCGTCATCTGAAAGGCCATCACACCACCACGAGAACTGGCAGGCGCCTTGCTCTTGGCCTTGCTTGACGACTCCACAAATGGTGTTTGGGAACCCCTCTTGCCCGGTCCGGTTCATAATGACATTGGCGATGGCTTCCATGCCGGCATCCCCCTCACCTCTGGCCTCCCAGTAGATGCTGCGGGCAAGACAGGTAATCGCATCGTCCAGGGACTCTTCGCCGGTCGGATCGACCGCCTGCGCCTGGGGTTTAGTGATGATCTGGGCGGTAGTCGGTGGCACCTTATTGCCCTCGGGCGCGGCCATCTCCTCCAGCACCTCCGCCTTGCTCCTGGCGGTTTCCGCCTGCTGGGCCTGGTCTGCCGCAGTCGTCTGGCCCACCAGAAGGAATGTCACAAGCGATGCCGCAGCCCATATCTGTCCCATGGTTGAACCTCCAGCAGACACAATAGTCAGGTGGGGGAAAGAACTGGCCCAGTTTGTTTGAGCTGCTCTGCCCGGGTTATCAAGTAAAACCGGTCGGGCGTTATCCGGTCAAGACTCGAATACGGTCGGCGCGTGTCGTAGAAGATGAAGTCGCGTTACCATTCTGTTGTTCCAGAACTTGATCGCCGGCAGGAATCGGGTGCAAAATATCCGGCAGTCGCCGGTCCTCATTCGCAAGCCGGGCCCGGTGTCTAGGGCCATTAGACCATAAAGACACAAAGGGGGAATGCGATGAGAAAGCCTGGACAGTTGTTCATAGTCGGTGTTTCCGTGCTTGGCTTGTCTGGTACACCGCCGGTAGTTGCGCAGGATATCTATAAATGGATGGATGACGGGGGGCTGGTGAACTACGCAGACGTTGTACCCCCCAATGTCACTGCGCAGCTGCTGGATCAACGTATTTTCTATAATTCGCAAAACGACGACGGGCCAAACCGCGCGCGAATCAAGTATAGCGTGGTAACGGAACAAGACGGTTTTGATCCGAACGCGTTGTCACCGACCGCCGCGGGCCCGACGGGAAAGATGCAGGCAGCCGGTACGCAGAACCGCTAGTCATACTTCCCGGCAGACAGAACTGCCGACAAACCCGCCCGAGCTCAAGAGGAAAGCGGATAATCGGCAACGCAACGGCTAGCGGCTCGATCAGCCCCGGTCATGTGCCGGGGTTTTTATTCGGGATGATCCTGAATAGACATCCCGGACATGCAAAGAAAGACATTCAAGCTTCTTTGTTGAATGCCAGGTCGCAGAGATGATTGCCGGAATTATTTTTGGGGGATGCGGGTGGATGCACTTGCCAGCATTACGCCTGTACGAGAAGGCGTCTTAAGGGTCGGCGTGATTGTTGCCTCTGCGTGCGTGTTCAGCATGCACGCCGACATAAGCAATGCAGACAGTTTAACCCTGTCAGATATCAGGACACGCTGCTCCGAACCTGATGGGTCGGAGGAATTCGCATTCTGCCGAGGATATGTCGCGGCCCTGGTTGAGGGGATAATTATGAAACGCTATCCGGACTGCATACCACCTATGGTGAACGACTATCAGTTTGCATTACTGATGCGCAAATATCTCAACGCCAATCCAGAAAACCTCCACCTGCCTGCCGTAGAGGGTGTTCTGGGTGCAATTGCCGAGATGTTTAAATGTGAAACAAAGGGGTGGAAATGACCCTCAAGGCCTCACGTCGATACGAAAGAAGATATTACCATCTGATGTGTTTGTGCCTGGTTTGCAGAAATGGACAGTCGCCAGCTTGCTCTCACCCGTGCAGTAACCCGGTACCTGGGACGCGCATCTGGGGTCCGTGTGGTGTCGTGGAGTGAATGTTGTTCTCCGACGCGTCCCATGAGCACTGTGATCAGATGACCATCAACCGGCCATCGATGCGCCTGATGCGATTCTTGATGCCATTATTCGTTATCCATGTGGTTTTCACCAGTGCGAACGTCTATTCACAATTGCCTGTTCCGGATCACGTCGTTTGTGTGATTTTTGAAAATCACAGCTATGACCAGATTCTGGGGAATTCTGCCGCTCCTTACCTGAATAGTCTGGTCAGGGATTCGGCGACGGCGCTCTTCACGCGATCCTACGCGCTGACCCGTCCCAGCCAGCCTAATTACTTAATGCTGTTTTCCGGTTCAGACCAGGGTATTACAAATAACGGTGTCCCAAAAAATCTTCCCTTCACTTCTCCCAACCTGGGAGCCGGGTTGCTGCAAGCGGGGCGAACATTTGCCGGGTATTCGGAAGATCTGCCAGCGACAGGATTTGACGGTAAATCATCAGGTCACTACGCCAGAAAACACAATCCCTGGGTAAATTGGCAAGGGTCAGAAACAAACGGAATCCCCGCCACGCTCAACCTGCCGCTGACGTCCTTTCCGAGTAACTACGACTTGCTGCCGACCGTCTCATTTGTCATTCCAAATCAAGATCATGATATGCATAACGGCACAGACCCAAAACGGATTAACACAGCGGACGCATGGCTAAGAGATCATCTGGATGGTTATGTTCAGTGGGCGCAGTCACACAACAGTTTATTTATCATTACCTTTGATGAAGGGCATGAAAGGCCCGGAAATCTTATTAAGCGGATTTTCGGTTTCTTTCGGGATGAAGATGAAGGTGGTAGCAGTGAAAGCAATCATATTTTCACTGTTTTTGTGGGAGAGATGGTGAAGCATGGGAGCTATGATCAGAGAATAGATCATTACCGTGTGCTTCATACTATTGAAGAAATGTATGGCTTGCCTCATGCCGGGAGTAGTGCTGATTCCTCAGCTATAAGTACTGTCTGGAAATAATCTGACAGAATGTAAGTGTGCGCCAAAAAACGTGGAAAATATCGCCATAACTTAATTACATATCAAGTATAGCGTTGCTGCTTGCGGGCACAGCCCAGGCCGTAACCGGGCGCCCTGGTGGCAGTTCTGGCATTCTGTCGATGAAGTGACCGATGCTTCGGGAAAGCGTACCACTGAGGATGAAAAACGCATCATCCAGTCCCTGTGTGTGCAGGCGGCGGTGCGGGAAACCCGAGTAGAAGAGTCAGGGCAAGCCCGTGATCGGGGCGAGTGGGGTAGTTATTGCTTTGAAGTTGTTTCTGCCAGAGCAGTCCTTTCTTTGATTGTATTTACGTACTTTCCTCTATTTTGATAAATGTATCGTGCAAGGAGAATGGCCAGTTTTGGATTGGTGGTTGGTGATTCACGCATTATGGCCTTGGCTACTTCTAAAATGGACTTTTCTGGATTGCTTACAAACATTTCAGTTCTCCGATAAAGTGACATCTGACCACTTGACATGCCGGAAATACTACAGAAGCCTCAGGCGAGGTTTTTTCAGATCGACGATAAAATCGACCAACTGGAGCCCCCGTGCGGAGGGACGGTGTCGAGACCGCGACGGAGAGAGGGTCAACCGTCGAGCTGTTCAGCGATCCAGGGCATGGAGACCAGCGCAATGGCGGCGGCGACTATGTAGAGCTTCAGGTCGCCCAGCCAGGCCAGATACTGCAGATCGGGATCGCCCAGGAAGTA
>Ga0210101_1000363_pt1 | contig 15660 bp, 11 predicted proteins | sample Muzzi_PWC_D1_FD_185534 | JGI IMG/M metagenome (GOLD analysis project Ga0210101, IMG submission 185534) | Wetland microbial communities from San Francisco Bay, California, USA, that impact long-term carbon sequestration - Muzzi_PWC_D1 (SPAdes) | ecosystem: Environmental > Aquatic > Marine >... | reverse complement strand
CCTTGAACTCACCACCGTGCGACTCCGCCAGCACCTTGGTCAGCGCCGCCGTCAGCGTCGTCTTGCCATGGTCTACGTGACCAATCGTGCCCACATTCACATGCGGTTTCGTACGCTCAAATTTTTCCTTAGACACGGCTTTTTACCTCTTAACTTAATTTAGATTAGACACAATAACTCACGAAGCCTTTTTGATAACGCCTTCTGCGATACTCGTTGGTGCTTCACTGTATTTCTCAAACTCCATTGAGTATGTTGCCCGCCCCTGCGTCGCTGATCGCAAATCAGTGGCATAGCCAAACATCTCTGCTAATGGCACCTCGGCGCGAATCGTCTTGCCGGCGGGTATATCCTCCATACCCTGTACCACTCCGCGGCGACGATTCAGATCACCCATCACATCGCCCATGTAATCCTCGGGCGTCGTCACCTCGACCTTCATGATCGGCTCCAGCAATACCGGATTGGCATTTTGGGCACCGTCCCTGAAGCACATCGAACCGGCTATCTTGAACGCCATCTCGTTCGAGTCGACATCATGATAAGAGCCGTCAAACAGCGTCACCTTGACATCGACCACCGGAAATCCGGCTATCACACCGTTTTCCATCTGTTCCTGCACCCCCTTGTCAACCGAGGGGATGTATTCGCGCGGTACCACACCGCCGACAATTTCATTAACAAATTCATATCCGGCGCCCTGTTCCTGCGGCTCCAGTCTCAGCCACACATGGCCGTACTGGCCGCGACCACCGGTCTGTCGAACAAACTTGCCTTCCTGCTCGACGGTCTTGCGTATCGTCTCACGATAGGCAACTTGCGGTGCGCCGACATTGGCCTCGACGCCGAACTCACGTTTCATACGATCAACGATGATTTCCAGGTGCAGTTCGCCCATACCGGAAATGATCGTTTGCCCGGATTCATCGTCCGTATGCACCCGGAACGAAGGGTCTTCAGCGGCCAGTTTACCCAGCGCCACGCCCATCTTTTCCTGGTCGGACTTGGTCCTCGGCTCCACCGCAACCGATATTACCGGTTCCGGGAACTCCATACGCTCCAGCGTGATAATGTGGTCCTTATCACACAGCGTGTCGCCTGTTGTCACATCCTTCAGGCCCACTGCAGCGGCAATATCACCGGCGCAGACTTCTTTAATCTCTTCGCGGCTGTTTGAATGCATCTGCAACAACCGGCCGATACGTTCCCGCTTGCCCTTGATCGGGTTATACACCGCGTCTCCGGATTTAATAACCCCGGAATAGACACGAAAAAATGTCAATGTACCGACATATGGATCCGTGGCGATCTTGAATGCCAGCGCCGCGAACGGCTCGTCGTCCGCGGCATGTCGCTCACCCGTCGAGCCTTCGGCATCATCCAGTACACCCCTGATCGCCGGCACATCGAGCGGTGATGGCAACAGTTCAACCACCGCATCCAGCACCGCCTGAACACCCTTGTTCTTGAAGGCCGAACCGCAAAATGCCGGTGTTATCTCCGCACTCAGGGTGCGTAAGCGGATTCCTTCCTTTATCTCCTGCGCCGTCAGATCACCCTCTTCGAGGTATTTCTCCATCAGCTCTTCACTGGCCTCGGCTGCCGCCTCCACCAACTGTTCGCGGTAGGCCTGGCAATCCGCCTGCATCGACACCGGGATTTCCTTCTCTTCGAAGGTCACCCCCATGTTGTCCTCGCTCCAGTAGATGGCCTTCATCCTGACCAGATCGACGACACCCTTAAACGCTTCCTCGGCGCCGATCGGCAACTGCATCGCCACCGGCGTCGCCCCAAGACGGCCTTCAATCTGCCCCAGGACACGTAAAAAATCCGCGCCGGCACGGTCCATCTTGTTAACAAAGGCCAGGCGCGGTACATGATACTTGTTGGCCTGGCGCCACACTGTTTCCGACTGCGGTTCAACACCACCCACCGCGCAGAATACAGCCACCGCCCCGTCCAGCACCCGTAACGAGCGCTCGACCTCAATAGTAAAATCAACATGTCCCGGCGTATCTATTATATTGATACGATGTTCCGGCAACTGCTGTTCCATTCCGCGCCAGAAACAGGTGGTTGCCGCCGAGGTAATGGTGATACCCCGCTCCTGCTCCTGCTCCATCCAGTCCATGGTCGCCGCGCCATCATGGACCTCGCCAATCTTGTGCGAGACACCGGTGTAATACAGCACTCTCTCCGTCGTCGTGGTCTTACCGGCATCGATATGCGCCATAATCCCGATATTCCGGTAGCGCTCGATGGGTGTATTACGTGCCACGACTCATGTCCCAGCGTTCAGGACTTACCAGCGGTAATGGGAGAAGGCCTTGTTTGCCTCTGCCATACGATGTGTATCTTCGCGTTTCTTCACTGCCGCACCACGATTCTCACAGGCATCCATAATCTCGGCCGCCAGTCGCTGGCCCATCGATTTTTCATTACGGGCGCGGGAAATATCAACCAGCCAACGCATCGCCAGGGCAATACCCCGTTCACCACGCACCTCTGTCGGCACCTGATAGGTCGCGCCACCGACGCGGCGAGACTTGACCTCAACCAACGGGCGGATATTCTCCAGCGCCTTGTTAAAAGCCTCCAGGGCATCGGCACTCTTGGTTTTTTCAACCACCTGGCCCAGGGCACCGTAGACAATACGCTCGGCAACCGATTTCTTGCCGCTCTTCATGACCACATTGATAAATCTGGCCAGCCTGACATCCCCGTATTTTGGATCCGGCAAGACTTCCCGTTTGGCGACTACTCTTCTTCTTGGCATCGTGATTACCTGTTAAATCAGCTGCTTATTACTTGGGACGCTTGGCGCCGTACTTCGACCGACCCTGACGTCGACCCTCGACACCCGAGGTATCCAGACTGCCGCGAACCGTGTGATACCGCACACCCGGTAAATCCTTGACACGACCACCACGAATCAGGATAACCGAATGCTCCTGCAGATTGTGTCCTTCACCACCGATGTAGGTGGACACCTCCATACCATTGGTCAGACGCACACGGGCAACCTTACGCAGGGCCGAATTCGGCTTCTTTGGCGTCGTGGTGTAAACACGCGTACAGACGCCGCGTTTCTGCGGGCAACTGTCCAGCGCCGGCACATTGCTCTTCACCTGCTTGCGCTTGCGCGGTTTACGTACTAACTGGTTCGTCGTTGTCATGCGTACTCTAACCCTAACCGAAATAAATAGTTAAGCGCTCAATCACTCCTGAATCCGTGCTGGATTTCCACCACAGACAGCCATGATTGAACGCTTGTAAATTCTGCCTTATAGCCCAGGGAGTTAATATTATCCCTGCAAAGCCGGAAGATTTTATGGGCTTAAGCGGCTAGTGTCAAGCCCGATTTGGCCGGGATGGCGGCATTTTGCCACCGGGGCCGGACATTTATCAAAACCCATAAAACAATCAACCGCTTGGCATCAAAGATACCAGGCGGTTGAGAGGGAATTCCCGTCATCAAGCACCTGCCCGGCATGCGCCGGGCAGGCGTGCCATAAGTGGGCTACTGGTGAGAAGTCCCGGTAGCGGACTCCTCGGTTTCGGACACGTTGAGCGCCTGGCGCAGGGCCTCTTCGACCTCTTCGTTGGTCGGCCCCTGCTGTTCCAGCGCCTGCAGCTCCTCAGCCATCAACTCCTTGCGACGTCGATCCTCATGATAGGCCATACCAGTACCTGCGGGCACCAGACGGCCAACTATCACGTTCTCCTTCAGGCCACGCAGGTTATCAACCTTACCGCTGACAGCGGCCTCGGTCAGAACACGAGTGGTTTCCTGGAATGACGCCGCCGAGATAAACGACTCCGTCGCCAGCGAGGCCTTGGTGATACCCAGCAGCATTGGCTCAAAAGTCGCCGGGGTCTTGCCTGCAGCGATCATGACATCATTTTCCTCAAGGATGCGCGCACGTTCGACCTGCTCACCCTTGATATAACCGGTGTCACCGGCTTCAATAATCTCCACCTTGCGCAACATCTGGCGCAGAATGACCTCGATATGCTTGTCGTTAATCTTCACACCCTGCAGGCGGTAGACCTCCTGGACCTCGTTAACGATATAATTGGCCAGGGCCTCGACACCCTTCAGTCGCAGGATATCATGGGGTGCAAACGGGCCATCGGCGACAATTTCACCCTTTTCGACATGTTCACCCTCGAACACCGTGATATGACGCCATTTCGGGATCAGGGCCTCGTAACGCTCACCCTCCGGACCCACGATCAGCAGACGCTGCTTGCCCTTGGTATCCTTGCCGAAACCCACGGTACCGGTCATCTCGGCGAGAATGGCCGCGTCCTTGGGTTTGCGGGCCTCAAACAGATCGGCCACTCGCGGCAGACCACCGGTAATGTCACGAGTCTTCGATGATTCCTGCGGGATTCGGGCAACGACATCGCCGACACTGACCTCCGAACCATCTTCCAGACTGATGATGGCCCCGGCCGGCAGATAATATACGGCCGGGATATCGGTGCCGGCAAAATACAGTTCCTTGCCCTTCTGATCCACCATGCGCATCATCGGACGCAGATCCTTGGCCATCACACCGCGAGTCTTCGGATCCGTGATGACCAGGCTGCTCAAACCCGTCACTTCATCGGTTTGACGCTGGACGGTCACACCCTCGATAAAGTCACTGAAATTCAGGCGCCCGGCAACCTCGGTAACCACCGGGTGGGTATGCGGATCCCAACTGGCCAGCACCTGACCGGCGGCTACGCTGTCCTTGTCATTGATCGTAATCATGGCACCATAGGGCACCTTGTAGCGCTCACGCTCACGGCCACCCTCATCGAGGATCGTCATTTCACCGGAACGCGATACCGCGACGCTGTGGCCATCGGCATGCTGGATTAATTTGATATTATGCAGGCGTACAGTACCGTTAGTCTTGGTTTCAATGTTGCTGATCGCTGCGGCCCGCGAGGCGGCGCCGCCGATATGGAAGGTACGCATCGTCAACTGGGTACCGGGTTCACCGATCGATTGTGCCGCGATGACCCCTACAGCCTCACCCAGATTGACCTTGTGACCACGGGCCAGATCACGGCCGTAACAGGTGCTGCAGATACCATAACGGTTTTCACAGGTGATCGGCGAACGGGCAATGACCTGCTCGATACCATTGGTTTCCAGCAATTCCACCCAACGCTCGTCAAGCAGGGTACCGGCAGGGACAAAAACCTCGTCAGAACTGCCGGGCTTGAAGATATCTTCGGCCACCACCCGGCCCAGCACTCGATCGGCCAGCGCCTCGACGACGTCACCACCCTCGATCAGGGAGGTCATCACCAGACCATCGGTGGTACCGCAATCATCCTCGTTGACCACCATATCCTGGGCCACATCGACCAGTCGCCGGGTCAGGTAACCGGAGTTGGCGGTCTTCAGCGCCGTGTCGGCCAGACCCTTGCGGGCACCGTGGGTGGAGATAAAATACTGCAGTACATCCAGCCCCTCACGGAAATTGGCCTTGATTGGCGTCTCGATGATCGAGCCGTCCGGCTTGGCCATCAGGCCACGCATACCGGCCAGCTGACGTATCTGCGCCGCACTGCCTCGGGCACCGGAATCGGCCATGATAAAGATCGAGTTAAATGACGGCTGCCTGACCTCCTTGCCCTCGGCGTCGCTGACCAGATCGGTACCCAGCTTCTCCATCATGGCCTTGGCAACCTGGTCATTGGTGTGCGACCAGATGTCCACCACCTTGTTATAACGCTCACCATTGGTTACCAGTCCGGAGACATACTGGTTTTCGATATCCTTAACCTCCTGATCAGCGGTGCTGATAATATCCGCCTTCTGCTCGGGGACTATCATGTCATTGATACCGATTGATACGCCGGAACGGGTGGCATACTTAAAGCCGGTATACATCAACTGATCGGCGAAGATGACCGTCTCTTTCAGGCCCACCCTGCGGTAGCAGGCATTGACCAGGCCGGAGATAACCTTTTTACTCAGATCCTTGTTAATCAGATCGAAAGCCAGGCCTTCAGGAATAATATCAAACAACAGCGCCCTTCCTACCGTGGTATCCACCACCCGCTGCTGTTCAAGTCGCTCGCCTTCGGCATCGAACACCACCTCGGTCACACGGACCTTGATCTTCGCGTGCAGATCGACGATATCGTTTTCGTAAGCCCGATGCACCTCGTCGGTATTGGTAAACATCATGCCTTCACCCGCCACATTGACCATCTCGCGGGTCATATAGTAGAGACCCAGAACCACGTCCTGAGACGGCACAATGATCGGCTCACCATTGGCCGGTGACAGGATGTTATTTGTCGACATCATCAGCGCCCGCGCCTCGAGCTGGGCCTCCAGTGACAACGGCACGTGTACCGCCATCTGGTCACCATCAAAGTCGGCATTGAAAGCGGTACATACCAGCGGATGCAGCTGGATCGCCTTGCCTTCAATCAGCGTCGGTTCAAAGGCCTGGATGCCGAGCCTGTGCAGTGTCGGCGCCCGGTTCAGCATCACCGGGTGTTCGCGAATAACCTCTTCCAGTATATCCCATACCTCCGGCCCTTCGCGCTCGACCAGTTTCTTCGCCGCCTTGATCGTTGTTGCCAGGCCGCGCAACTCGACCTTGCTGAAGATAAACGGCTTGAACAATTCCAGCGCCATCTTCTTGGGCAGACCACACTGGTGTAATTTCAGGGTCGGACCGACAACGATAACCGAGCGACCGGAATAGTCGACACGTTTACCCAACAGGTTCTGACGGAATCGACCCTGTTTGCCCTTGATCATGTCGGCGAGCGATTTCAGCGGCCGCTTGCTGGAACCGGTAATCGCCTTGCCGCGACGGCCATTATCCAACAGCGCATCGACAGACTCCTGCAGCATACGTTTTTCATTGCGGACGATAATATCCGGCGCATTCAGGTCCAGTAGTCGTTTCAGACGATTATTACGGTTAATTACCCGGCGATACAGGTCATTCAGATCCGAGGTGGCGAAACGTCCGCCATCCAGCGGAACCAGCGGACGCAGCTCCGGCGGCAATACCGGCAGCACGGTCAGGATCATCCACTCGGGGGCATTCCCCGAGCCGAGGAAGGCCTCGAGTAATTTCAGACGCTTGCTCAGCTTCTTGATCTTGGTTTCGGAACCTGCCGCTGCGATCTCTTCGCGCAGACGCGGTACTTCATTCTTGATGTCCAGTGCCCGCAATAATTTCTCGATGGCCTCGGCACCCATACGGGCATCAAAATCGTCACCATATTCTTCTATGGCATCCAGGTAGGCCTCATCGCTCAGCAGCTGTCCACGTTCCAGCTGGGTCATACCAGGATCGACAACGACAAAGGCCTCGAAATACAACACCCGTTCAATATCACGCAGAGTCATATCCAGCATCAGACCCATACGTGACGGCAGCGATTTCAGGAACCAGATGTGGGCCACCGGGCTGGCCAGTTCGATATGTCCCATGCGTTCGCGACGGACCTTGGTCATCGTCACTTCGACGCCGCATTTTTCACAGATCACACCGCGATGCTTGAGACGCTTGTATTTACCGCACAAACACTCGTAATCCTTGACCGGCCCGAATATCTTGGCGCAAAACAGGCCATCACGCTCAGGCTTGAAGGTGCGATAATTGATGGTCTCCGGTTTCTTTACCTCACCATATGACCAGGAACGGATCTTGGCCGGCGATGCCAGACCAATGCGAATACTGTTGAATTCCTCGTCTGCACCCTGTGGCTTTAGCAAATTTAGTAAGTTTTTCAAAACCGTATCTCCTACCTCAATGAGGTCGTAACTATGTATTTGTGACGCTGCAAATAAACCGGCAACTACCGTTATCTAGTCAAGTTCGATATCTATACCCAGCGCACGAATCTCCTTCAGCAAGACATTGAAGGACTCGGGCATGCCGGGATCCATGCGGTGGTCTCCGTCGACGATATTCTTGTACATCTTGGTGCGGCCATGAACGTCATCCGACTTGACCGTCAGCATCTCCTGCAGGGTATAGGCGGCGCCATAGGCCTCCAGGGCCCAGACCTCCATCTCACCGAAACGCTGACCGCCGAACTGTGCCTTACCACCCAGCGGTTGCTGGGTGACCAGACTGTAGGGTCCGGTCGAACGGGCATGCATTTTGTCATCAACCAGATGGTTAAGCTTGAGCATATACATATAGCCAACGGTAACCGGGCGATCAAACCGGGTACCGGTACGACCGTCATACAAGGTCGTCTGCCCTGTATCCGGCAATCCCGCCAACGACAACATGCCCTTGATTTCATCCTCATTGGCACCGTCAAAGACCGGCGTCGCCATCGGCACACCGCGTTTCAGATTCGTAGCCAGGTTGATGACCTCGACATCAGTCAGTGAAGACAGGTCTTCCTTATGGCCACTGGTATTGTAGACCCTGTCGAGGAACTTGCGTAACTCGGCCACTTGCTGCTGCTGTTCCAGCATTTCGCCGATCCGCTGCCCCAGCCCCTTGGCGGCCCAGCCCAGATGAGTCTCCAGAACCTGGCCGATATTCATACGTGATGGTACACCCAGCGGGTTCAGCACGATATCGACGGAGGTACCATCTTCGCTATGTGGCATGTCTTCCTCGGGCACGATCATCGAGATTACGCCCTTGTTACCATGCCGGCCCGCCATCTTGTCGCCCGGCTGGATGCGTCGCTTGACCGCCATGTACACCTTGACCATCTTCAGTATGCCAGGGGCCAGATCATCACCGGCCGTCAGCTTGGCGCGCTTCTCTTCCAGTTTGGCGTCATATTCCTTGCGGATCTGCTTGAGCTGGTCATTGAGCGCCTCCAGCTGCCTGTTGGCATCTTCCGCCTTGAGCCGGATCTCAAACCATTTATCCCTGTCGATCTCACTCAGGTAGGTCTTGGTAACCTTGGTCCCGCCCTTGAGTCCCTTCGGCCCGCCATCGGCTGATTTACCGGTCAGCAGTTTCTCCAGGCGCGTATAGATATCTTCCTCGAGTATACGGAATTCGTCATTCAGGTCCTTCTTGATCCGCTCCAGTTCGGCCTTTTCGATATCCAGGGCACGGGCATCTTTTTCAACTCCGTCACGGGTAAATACTCGCACATCAATGACCGTACCGCTCATACCGGATGGCACACGTGACGAGGTATCCTTGACATCCGAGGCCTTCTCACCAAAGATGGCGCGCAGCAACTTCTCCTCCGGGGTTAACTGGGTCTCGCCCTTCGGCGTCACCTTGCCGATCAAAATATCGCCCGGCTCGACCTCGGCACCGATATAGACGATTCCTGATTCATCAAGCTTGGACAATGCGCCCTCACCGACATTCGGAATATCACAGGTAATTTCCTCGGCCCCCAGCTTGGTATCACGGGCGACACAGGTGATCTCCTCGATATGGATGGAAGTATACCGGTCTTCCTTGACGACCCGCTCTGAGATCAGGATCGAGTCCTCGAAGTTATAACCGTTCCAGGGCATGAAGGCGACGAGCATGTTCTGACCCAGCGCCAGTTCACCCATTTCAGTCGATGATCCATCGGCGAGGACATCTCCACGAGCAACCACGTCACCGGGTTGCACCAGCGGTTTCTGATTGATACAGGTGTTCTGGTTCGAACGCGTATACTTGATCATGTTATAGATATCCACACCCGGCTCACCGGTTGCCGTCTCTTCATCATTGACGCGGACGACGATACGGCCGGCATCAACGACATCAACGGTGCCGCCACGGCGGGCAACCACGGCAACGCCCGAATCGATGGCCACGCGGCGCTCCATCCCGGTGCCTACCAGCGGTTTCTCGGCACATAGGGTCGGTACCGCCTGGCGCTGCATGTTTGAACCCATCAGGGCGCGATTGGCGTCATCATGCTCGAGGAAAGGGACCAGCGACGCGGCGACCGAAACCGTCTGTTTCGGCGACACATCCATGTATTCAATGCGGTCAGGCGCCGACAGTGTAAACTCATTCTGATGACGGCAGGTTACCATTTCATCGGTCAACCGGCCTTTGGCATCCAGCGTGGCACTGGCCTGGGCAATGACGTACTGGCCTTCCTCAATCGCCGACAGGTATTCGATTTCATCCGTGACCCGGCTATTGATAACCTTGCGATACGGTGTTTCGAGGAAACCGTATTCATTGGTACGCGCATACACAGCCAGTGAGTTGATCAGGCCGATGTTCGGTCCTTCAGGTGTTTCAATCGGGCAGACGCGGCCATAGTGGGTCGGATGCACGTCACGCACCTCGAAGCCGGCGCGTTCACGTGTCAGGCCACCCGGTCCCAGAGCCGAGACACGACGCTTGTGTGTGACCTCGGACAGGGGATTATTCTGATCCATGAACTGCGACAACTGACTGGAACCGAAAAATTCCTTGATCACAGCCGACACCGGTTTGGCATTGATCATATCCTGCGGCATCAAGCCCTCGGATTCCGCCAGCGTCAGACGTTCGCGGACCGCGCGTTCCACGCGCACCAGACCAATGCGGAACTGGTTCTCGACCATCTCACCGACACAACGTATACGGCGGTTACCCAGATGATCAATATCATCGATGGTGCCTTTGCCATTCTTGATATCCAGCAACACACTGATGGCATCGATAATATCCGAATGCTGGTCACCCAGTTCTTCGTACAGGGTCTTCGACGCCTCATCAGCACGCTGCGAGAAATATTCACCGTCATAAAGGATACCGGGACCCGTCACATCCTTGCGACTGGTGCGACGATTAAACTTCATACGTCCCACTGCTGACAGATCGTAACGGTCGGGGTTGAAAAACAGGTTCTGGAACAGCATTTCGGCTGCTTCCTTGGTCGGTGGTTCACCCGGGCGCATCATGCGATAGATTTCCACCAACGCTTCAAGCTGGGTTGTGGTCTGGTCGACGCGCAGGGTATTCGAGATATACGGACCACGATCCAGTTCATTGGTATAAATGGTCCGGATTTCCTTGATCCCCGCTTCCAGAAGCTTATCAATTAACTCTTCGGTAATCTCGGCATTGGCATTGGCAATGATCTCCCCGCTGTCCTTGTCAATGACATCATGCGCCAGTATTTTTTCAACAATATAATCACGGGGGACGGTGATCGCCTTGACACCTGCCTCGTCTATCTCACGGATATGACGGGCGGTGATACGCCGGCCGGCCTCGACTATGACCTTACCGCGTGCGGTTTTCAGATCGAATGTCAGGGTCTCGCCGCGAAGACGCTCCGGGATCAGGTTCAGCTTGATCTCGTTTTTTCCGAGCGTAAAGACATCGCTGTCAAAAAAGATTCCCAGCATCCTTTCGGTACTGTAACCCAGGGCCCGGAGCAATACGCTCGCCGGTAACTTGCGGCGACGGTCGATTCGGACGAATACCGCATCCGCCGGATCCATCTCAAAATCCAGCCATGAACCTCGATAAGGAATGACACGGGCAGAATACAGTATCTTGCCCGAGGAATGGGTCTTGCCACGGTCATGATCATAAAACACACCGGGCGAGCGATGCAGCTGTGACACGACAACGCGCTCGGTACCGTTAATGACAAAGGTGCCATTTTCCGTCATCAACGGGATTTCACCCATATAGACTTCCTGCTCCTTGATATCCTTGACAACCTTGCGACTGGCCGGGGCATCCTTGTCGTAGATCACCAGTCTGACCTTGACCCTGAGTGGCGCGGAGTAGGTCACACCGCGCAGCTGGCATTCCTTGACATCAAAGGTCGGGGTACCCAGGGTATAGCTGACATATTCCAGTGCTGCGTTACCTGAATAACTGGTAATGGGGAATACAGACGTGAAGGCGGATTCCAGCCCGGTATTTTTCCTTTCATCAGGCTTGGCACCCGCCTGCAGAAACGACCGGAACGAATCCAGCTGTGTAGCCAGTAAATATGGTTCCGGCAATACACTGGGACGCTTGCCAAAATCCTTACGAATGCATTTTTTTTCTGTAAATGAGTACGCCATCGGGTATCCTCAGCACTAAATAACAGATTCCGCTACCTGCAATCGGAGCAGGAGCACATCAGGTCTGAAAAACGCCAGCAGCAACAGGCCGACAGCAAGCTGCCAGCCTGTTGCATGCGACATTTCTGTAGACAGTTCAATGATCAGTCGTGCTAACTTACTTTAGCTCGACTGTTGCGCCTGCCTCTTCCAACTGCTTTTTGATCTCTTCCGCTTCATCCTTGCTGGCGCCTTCTTTAACAGCCGCCGGTGCACTTTCAACCATATCCTTGGCCTCTTTCAGACCCAGACCGGTAATACCGCGAACCGCCTTGATGACCTTGACCTTATTGTCACCGGCGCCCGTCAGCATGACGTTGAACTCAGTCTGCTCTTCAGCAGCGGCACCGGCATCACCGGCCGCAGCGGGAGCTGCAGCAACGGCAGCCGCAGCCGTAACACCGAATTTTTCTTCCATCGCGCTGATCAAATCAACGACTTCCATGACAGTCATATTGGAAATTGTTTCCAGTATTTCTTCTGTAGAAACAGCCATGATAATAACTCCTTAAATAGATTAACCTTGAGTAAACATTTACAACCTGAATCCGCTAACCGGATCAGGCCGCGTTTTTCTGGTCGCGTACTGCTGCCAGGGTGCGGGCAAGCTTACTGCCCGGCGCCGCCAGTGTGCTGACGAATTTCTGGACCGGAGCCTTCATCACAGACATTAACTGACTGATAGCTTCGTCCTTCGTTGGCATCTTGGCCAGAACGCTGACATCCGCGGGGCTCAGCAGTTTGCCTCGTAGCGCAACGATACGGACGATGAGCTTGCCATTGTCCTTGGAAAAATCGTTGATCAACTTGGCGGCCGCTGCCGGCTCATCCCGTGAGAACGCCAACACCAGTGGCCCTGTCAGTGAATCCTGAATACATTCGAACTCGGTGCCGGCAACGGCCCGTTTTGCCAATGTATTCTTGACTACTCGCAGATAAACGCCAGCATTACGTGCATTGGCCCGTAACTGCGTCATCTGTTCAACTGTCAGGCCACTGTACTCAGCGCCCACAGTCGAAACAGCCACTTCGGCATAGCTCGCGACATCGGCCACAATGGCCTTTTTGTCTTCGAGTGTTAACAAATGCCTTTCTCCTGTATTGATCGGGACAATGTTGCAAAGTCTCGGACTTAACAACGTTCGACACCGACCTGCCTCTTGCCTTGAGGCCTTGCGACCTCGCCTTACGGCATCCGACCTGGAATACGGGTGCGGGTACCATCTGCGCAGGCGGGAAACCAGTTCCTTATTAAGCCCGAAGGCGCCTACGGTCTTTGACGTTCCGGTCGCCGGTAATTCGACGACCGGACCCAAAGTCATTGCATCCGGCGGCAAACGTCACGCGCTGCTGCCGGAAAATAAATCACATCGTTGCCTGATCCACCTGCAACCCCGGTCCCATCGTGCTGGAGACCGATACCTTTTTCATATAGACACCTTTGGCTGAACTTGGCTTGGCCTTGTTCAGGGCCGCAATCAGGGCCCCCAGATTTTCGCTCAATGCGGTGACATCAAAACTGATCTTGCCAATCGTGCAATGGATAATGCCGTTCTTGTCCGTACGGTACTGAACCTGGCCGGACTTGGCATTTTTTACCGCTGTCGTCACGTCCGCAGTTACCGTGCCCACCTTCGGGTTAGGCATCAACCCGCGCGGCCCCAGTATCTGGCCCAGTTGCCCGACGACTCGCATCGCATCCGGGGTCGCGATAACCATATCAAAGTCCAGATTACCCTTCTTGACCTCATCCGCCAGATCATCAAAACCGACGATGTCGGCGCCGGCAGCTTTGGCGGCTTCGGCATTTTCACCCTGGGCGAAAACGGCGACCCGAACCGTCTTGCCGGTGCCGTTCGGCAGTACCGTTGAACCACGCACGACCTGATCGGACTTGCGCGGATCGACGCCGAGATTAACACTGACATCAACAGCTTCATTGAATTTTACCGAAGATACCTCTTTCAGCAATGACAGTGCATCACCCAGGGGGTACTGTTTGCCTATTTCTATCTTCGCGGCTATTGCCTTGCTTCTCTTGCTTAGTCTGGCCATGTCACACCACCCCATCCGTTTCAATACCCATACTACGGGCACTGCCCGCGATCGTGCGTACAGCGGCATCCATATCCGCGGCCGTCAGATCAGGCATCTTTGTCGTGGCGATTTCTTCCAGCTGGGCGCGGCTGACCCTGGCGACCTTATTGGTGTTGGGCGTACTGCTGCCCTTGCTCAATCCCGCCGACTTCTTCAATAACACCGACGCCGGTGGCGTCTTGGTGATAAAGGTGAAGCTGCGATCACTGTAGACAGTAATAACGACCGGAATCGGCATACCGGCCTCCATGGCCTGCGTCTGGGCATTGAATGCCTTGCAGAATTCCATGATATTGACACCATGCTGGCCCAGCGCCGGACCAACCGGCGGGCTGGGATTGGCTTTTCCTGCCGCCACCTGCAGCTTGATATAAGCTTCTACTTTCTTAGCCATTTCTCACTCTCCCGGGTACAAGCGCCTGATCACTGACGGCATGTTCAATCGCCCGTCCGGTTACCGGCTCCCCGTTGTAATATAAAAACATGTCATGTGCCGTAAGACGTCAGCATGACCACCATCATCAACCCTTTTCGACCTGCCCGAAGCTCAAATCAACCGGAGTCGAACGTCCAAAGATCGTAACCGCAACACGCAGACGATCCTTTTCATAATTAATCTCTTCAACCACACCGTTAAAATCGGCAAATGGCCCATCGACGACACGGACGACCTCACCCGGTTCGAACAGCACCTTGGGCCGCGGTTTCTCCACACCCTCCTGGATGCGGTCGATGATCCGTTGCGCCTCCTTATCGGAAATCGGTGCCGGCCGGTCACTGGTACCACCGATAAAACCCATCACCTTTGGCACATCCTTGATGAAATGCCAGGTTTCGTCATCCATCTCCATCTGGATCAATACGTAACCGGGAAAGAACTTGCGATCGCTCTTGCGCTTCTGCCCCGCACGCATTTCCACGACCTCCTCGGTCGGGACCAGAATCTCCCCGAACTTATCCTCCAGTCCGGCGTGGCCTATCCGTTCCCTGATTGAACGCACGGCCTGTTGCTCAAACCCTGAATATACATGCACTACATACCAGCGCTTAGCCATCCGCTATCAGCCTCCCTGACCCATCAAATACTTGACTACCCATGTTAACAACATGTCAAACATCCATAACAGGGTGGCAACGACAAATACCATCAGCATCACTATCAGCGTGGTCTGTATAGTCTCCTTGCGCGTCGGCCACACCACCTTCCTGACCTCGGTCCTGGCATTCCCGACGAAGCCCCAGACCTGCTGGCCCATCGCCGTCTGCAGAATGACCGCCGTCGCCACACCCAATGCAACCAGCAATGCCAGCACCCGCATCAGCAGTGAAGTGTCGGCGTAGTAATAAAATCCGGTGATAGCCGCAACTATCACAGCCAGCGCAACCAGTAATTTAATCTTGTCCATCGACGTCCTGAATCAACCTGTTATCACCACTAACTCTGACCTCGCTGCCAGTGGCAGGCCAGGAGGGAATCGAACCCCCAACCTGCGGTTTTGGAGACCGCCGCTCTGCCAATTGAGCTACTGGCCTAACTG
>Ga0210101_1000362_pt1 | contig 15670 bp, 14 predicted proteins | sample Muzzi_PWC_D1_FD_185534 | JGI IMG/M metagenome (GOLD analysis project Ga0210101, IMG submission 185534) | Wetland microbial communities from San Francisco Bay, California, USA, that impact long-term carbon sequestration - Muzzi_PWC_D1 (SPAdes) | ecosystem: Environmental > Aquatic > Marine >... | reverse complement strand
CCGCGTAGTCCGTGCGCCCTGGCTGGGTGGCCAGTCGACCGCTATGCTGGGCCGGCGATGGACCTGAGCCTCTCCCCGTCCGAGACCGAGTTCCGCGACGAGGTGCGCACCTGGCTCGAAGAGAACCACCCGGGCCCCGAGCCCGAGGCAGGGCTTGAGGAGGTGATGGCCTTCCGCAGCGAGTGGCAGCGCAAGCTGCACGGCGCCGGCTGGGCCGGGATCTCCTGGCCGAAGGAGTACGGCGGCCGCGGCGCGACCCTGATCGAGCAGGCGATCTTCGTCGGCGAGGCGGCGCGCCAGGAAGCGCCCAGCCCGGCCAACGTGCTCGGCCTCGCGATGGGCGGGCCGGTCGTGATCGCCCACGGCACCGACGAGCAGAAGCAGCGCTACCTCGAGCCGATTCTCACCGCGGAGGAGATCTGGTGCCAGGGCTTCTCGGAGCCCGAGTCCGGCTCCGACCTCGCCTCGCTGAAGACCAAGGCGGTCAAGGACGGCGACGAATGGGTCGTCACCGGCCAGAAGGTCTGGACCACCTTCGCCCAGTACGCCAAGTGGTGCATGCTCGTCGCCCGCACCGACCCCGACGCCCCCAAGCACAAGGGGCTCACCTACTTCCTGATGGACATGGAGCAGGAGGGGGTGGAGGCGAAGCCGCTGGTCCAGATAACCGGCGAGGGGGAGTTCAACGAGGTCTTCATGGAGGAGGCGCGGATCCCCGACGAGAACGTCGTCGGCGGCGTCGGCAACGGCTGGTCGGTGGCGATCACGACGCTGATGAACGAGCGCGCCGGGCTCGCCTTCGGGGCGATCTCGCAGATCTCCAACAGCCTCAAGCGGCTCGGCCAACTCGCCAGGGAGACCCGCGTCAACGGCCACAGCGCCGCCGAAGACCCGCTCTTCCGCGACCGCATCGCGCAACTGCAGATCGAGGCCGAGACGATGCGGCTCAACGCCTACCGGGGCCTGACCAAGACGATGCAGTCGGGCATCCCCGGGCCCGAGGGATCGCTGGGCAAGTGGCAGTGGGCCGACATCAACCAGCGCATCGCCGAGCTGGCGCTCGACATCGAGGGCGGCTACGCGGCCCTCGCCCGCGGGTCCGAGCAGGCGGTCGCCAACGGCGCCTGGCAGTACGGCTTCCTGCGCTCGCGGGCCAACTCGATCGAGGGCGGCACGACCGACATCCTCAAGAACATCATCGCCGAGCGGGTGCTCGGCCTGCCGAGGCTGCGCTAGGGCTCGCCATGTACTTCGACCTCAACGACGAGCAGCAGGCGATCAGGTCGACCGCCAAGGAGTTCCTCGCCGCCCGCTACAAGTCGGAGCGGATCCGGGAGCTGATCGAGACCGAGCACGGCTTCGAGCAGTCCGACTGGGAGGAGATGGCCGAGCTCGGCTGGACCGGCCTGGCGCTGCCCGAGCAGTGGGGCGGCCAGGGCCTCGGCCTGGTCGAGCTCGCGGTCCTGTTCGAGGAGATCGGCTACGCGCTGGCCCCCTCGCCGCTCTTCTCCAGCACCGCCGCCGGCCTGGCCCTGGCGGCCAACGGGACCGAGCAGCAGCGGCAGCGCTGGCTGCCGCGGCTCGCATCGGGCGAGGCGCGCGGCACGCTCGCCCTCTTCGACGCCGGCCGGCCGGCGATCATCGGCGGCTTCGCGATGGAGGCCCGCGCCGACGGCGAGGGGATCGTCCTCGACGGCGCCAAGACGCTGGTCGAGGACGCCGCCGCGGCCGACTTCATGCTCGTCGCCACGAGCGACACGCGCCGTCACCTGGTCGAGCGCGACGCCGCCGGGGTGACGATCGAGGCCGACGAGTCGATCGACCCGACCCGGCGCCTCTACACGGTGCGCTTCGACGGCGTCCGGCTCGGCCCGGAGGCGACCCTGGACGGCACCCAGGAGGACTACCGGCCGATCCTCTGGCGCGGTGCGGTGGCGGTCGCCGCCGAGTCCACCGGCGTAGCCCAGCGGGCGATGGAGATGGCCGTCGCCTACGCGAAGGAACGCGAACAGTTCGGCCGCCCGATCGGCGCCTACCAGGCGGTCTCGCACCGCTGCGCGCAGATGCTGCTCGAGACCGAGAACGCCCGCTCGGCCGTCTACGGCGCCGCCTGGGCCGGCGACGCCGAGCCCGAGTCGCTGCCGAAGGCCGCCGCGATGGCCAAGGCCTACGCCTCCGACGCCGGCTGGCGCGTCCCCGACGCCTCGATCCAGGCGCACGGCGGGATCGGCTTCACCTGGGAGCACGACCTGCACTTCTTCCTCAAGCGCGGCCGCGCCAACGCCGCGCGCTTCGGCGACGCCCGCTGGCACCGCGAGCGGGTCGCCGACCTGGTCCTCGCCGAGGCGACCGAGCCGGTCCCGGCCTAGGGCGAGCGACCGAATGGGCGCCCTCGACCGCATCTCCGTGGCCGCGATCGGCACCACGGTCGCCGACCTCGAGGCCGAGGCGAAGCGGGCCGAGGCGGCCGGGGTCGAGTGCGTCTGGGCGCCGGAGCTGTTCCGCTCCTCGGTCACCCAGGCCGCCTACCTGGCCGGTCGCACCGAGCGGATCGGCGTCGCCACCGGGATCGTCTGGGCCTTCACCCGCAGTCCCTTCATCACGGCGATCTCGGCGCTCGACATCGACGAGATGTCCGGCGGCCGCTTCCGGCTCGGGCTCGGCTCCGGCGTCAAGCGGCTGAACGAAACCTGGCACAACGCCGAGTACGGCAAGCCGGCGCCGCACCTGCGCGAGGCCGTCGAGGCGACCCGGCTGATCATGCAGCAGGCCGGCGCCGGCGAGCCGATCCGCTACGAGGGCTCCTACTACGACATCGACATCAAGGGCTGGATCCGCCCGCACCCGGCGCCGCGCGAGTCCGTCCCGATCTACACCGCCGGCGTACAGGGCGGGATGTGCCGCATGGCGGGCGACGTCGCCGACGGCCTGATCGGCCACCCGATCCAGAGCCTGCGCTGGATCGACGAGGTCGTCGTCTCCTCCTTCGAGGAGGGCCTGAAGCGCTCCGGCCGCGAGCGCGCCTCCTTCGATTACCTGCCGACCGTCTGCTGCGCGATCGACGACGACGAGGCCCAGGCGATCGAGATGGCCCGCCGCACGATCTCCTTCTACGCGACGGTGAAGACCTACATGCCGCTCTGGGAGCTGCACGGCTTCGCCGAGAACGCGGTCGCGGCCGGCGAGGCCTTCCGCCGCGGCGATCTCGCCGCCGTCCCGGCGGCGATCAGCGACGAGATGGTCGACGCCTACTGCGCCGCCGGCCCGCTCGACAAGGTCCGCGCCCGGGTCGAGGCGACCGCCGAGCGCGCCGACGGCCTCTTCCTCACCCCGCCGACCTACTTCATCTCGCCCGAGCAGCTGTCCGAGTACCAGAACCGCCTGATCGACGCCTTCGGCCCGGCTGCCTGACGCGTATCCGATATTGACCCACCTCCACGGTGGTCAACCTCGGATGCGCTACTCGTCGCGCGGGGTGATGCGGAAGACGGAGACGACCTCGGCCTGGTGCGCCTCGGGGTGGGCGACGTAGGCGCTGGGCCCGCCGCCGAACCAGCCCGAGGCTTCGTTGTTGCCGACGAAGACGCCGGGGTGGTGGCGGCCTTCGCCGTCCTCGACCCAGACCTTGTCGCCCTCCTTGAACCCGTGCTCGATTGCCTCGGCCATCGCTCCAGAATAGCCGCAGGGTTGCATGTGCCTATTGTTACGCAGTAGATCGGGTATCCGGTCTCGTCTGCAGAGGAGGTTCTCGAATGTCCGATGAATCGTGGCCCAAGGTCGGCCTTTGCCTGGTTCCTCGGCGCGATCTTCTACCGCCGGTACCGGCGCTGCTGCCTACCACGTCGACACGCTCGGGGCAGACTCGGTGCTGGCGCTCTGGGACCTGAGCGTGTTCGGCTACCTCTTTTTCCTCGTCGGCCTCTCGGTGCTCGCCGGTGCGACCGGGGCGCTGGGGATTCGCGCCGGGGCGCAGGCGGTGCCGAGCCTGGTCTGCTTCTACAGCGTGATCCTCGCGATCTACGCTCTCGTGGTCGGCCTCGTCGGCGCCTTCAGCGAGACCGGCGCCTTCTCGCCCTCGGACGGCGTGCTCGGCTTCATCGCCCTCCTGGGCTTCCTCGTCTGGCTGCTGGCGATGGGAACGACCCTGGTCAGGGAGCCACGAGCGGTTGTGCCGGCGCCACCACCGCCGGCCCAGAGGGAGTCTGTTACGGTCTGCGGCGATGCGGAATGAGCGGATCGGACCGCAGGGGATGAGTGGCCGTGCGCGGCAGGCGACTGTCGCGCTTGCCCTGTTCGCTGCGCTGGTGGCCGTGGCTCTGGCCACGTCCGGCCCCGCCAACTCGGCGCCCGGATTGCAGCGGGCGATCCAGGTGCAGGAGCAGAGCTCCGATCGCCTGCTGGGGCGCGGCAACGTCGTCGGCACCGGCGTCGGCCGCACGGAGGCCGGTGAGCCCGAGGTCGTCATCCTCGCCAGGCGCCCGATCACGGTCCCGGAGGCGCTGGGAGGGGTTCCGGTCGAGCTCAAGGTGACTGGCCCGATCTCCGCGCTGCGCCTCGGCGTCGCGCCCGGCAAGAAGCCCGAAAACCCCGGCAACGGCAAAGGCAACGGCGGTGGGGGCGGTGGCGGCGAAGAAGAAGCCGCGCTCAGCCCGACCGACCGCTTCCCGCGCCCGGTTCCGATCGGGATCTCAACCGGCAACGCGGGCGAGTGCTCGGCAGGAACGATCGGCGCCCGCGTGGTCGACGCGGAAGGCCATCCCTTCGCGCTCAGCAACAACCACGTCTACGCGCTCGAGAACGGGGCTGCGATCGGCAGCACCGTCCTGCAGCCCGGCCGCTACGACACCGGCTGCGCGGTGAGCGGCGAAGACGCGATCGGCACGCTCGCCGCCTTCGAGGAGATCAGTTTCACCGAAGACAACCTGATCGACGCCGCGATCGCGGCGATCGACGCGGAAGCGGGCGTTCCGGTTGTCGGCAACTCGACCCCGCCGGGCGGCTACGGCACGCCGTCGTCGTCGACCGAAGTCGGGATCGGACCGGTGAAGAAGTACGGGCGGACGACGGAAGAAACGCACGGCTACGCCTACGCGATCAACGGCATCGTCAGCGTCCGCTACAGCGGCGGCACCGCCCGTTTCGTCGACCAGGTCTTCGTCGAAGGACGGCGCGGCCCGTTCCTCAAGGCGGGCGACTCGGGCTCGCTGCTGGTCAGCGAGGGCGGCGCTCACCCGGTCGGGCTGCTCTTCGCCGGCGACAGCAGCGGCAAGTTCGCGGTTGCCAACGACATCGACGCCGTGCTCGATCGCTTCGGCGTTCAGGTCGACGGAAGCTAGCCGCGGGGCTCAGTCCGGCAGCGCGGCGACGAAGCGCTCGAAGTTCGCCATGTCGTCGATCGGCGGGCCGTGGCCCGGGAGGATCAGACTTGGCTCGAGCGCGGCCAGCTTGCGGATCGAGCGGCGGTTCTCCGCGGGGTCGTAGGTGAAGATCTCGGGCGGCTCGGCAAGCATCGTGCGGTAGGTCGCGTAGCTCATGTTGCGGACCACGTCGCCGCAGATCGCGACCCGGTCGGACTCGCGGAAGTAGATCACCTCGCCGCGGGCGTGCCCGGGAGCGTGGATCACGCGGAAGCCGGCGACCTCGTCGCCCTCGTTCAGCACCCGCTCGACCTTGTAGGGAGGGCCCTGCCAGAGGGCCTTGATCACGCGGTTGACCGGGTGCCCGCCGTGGGCCTCCTGCATCGAGCGCTTCCCTTCCATCGCCTCGACGTCGTCGGCGTGGCAGGCGAGCGGGATGCCACGCGCCTCGCAGACGTCCTTGGCGACGCCCTGGTGGTCGGGGTGGGCGTGGGTCAGCGCGACCGCGGACAGCTCGCGGCCCTCGATCTCCTTGAAGACGCGGCGCCGGTCCCAGGTGCGGCCGGCGTCGATCAGCACGTCCCCGGCGAGGTAGATGTTGATCGTCGGCAGCGGCCGCTCCTTCAGCCGCCAGACGTCAGGGGCGAGCTGCTTCACGAGTGGCCGATCCCCATCGTCCCGCGCGGGTCGCCGCTGTGCTCGGCGAGCTGCTCGAGCGCGACGATCTTGCGCTCGCCTTCCAGTCGCGCCGGGTGGCCGGCGGGCAGCGGCTCGATAAGGCGGCGGATGCGGTTGCGCACCTGCAGCGCGAAGTGGGGGGTGGAGGCGCCCGCGAGCGCGCGGATGTCCTCGGCCGTCGGCTCGTGGCCGCCGCCGAGCAGCTCGGGGCTCTCGGCCTCGCTCATCCGTCGCCGCCGATCTTGGCCAGCGCCGCCAGCTCGTCCAGTTCCGCCTGCTCGCTCACTCCGATCGACTCCTCGTCTCCGATCGCCCAGATGTGGTTGTAGAAGGCGCGCGTCGGGTCGGTCGTGTAGCCCGGCTTGACGTCGAGCAGGTACCCGCGCAGCGCTGCCGGAAGGGTATCGGCGCCGTCGGTGAGCAGCAGCGGCCCCCAGGTCCCCGCTGCGGAGAGTGGCGCCGCGGCGGCTGCGTCGAGCGGGTCGTCGGAGCGGGCGACGACGAAGCCGTGGCCGGGGTCGTTGACATCCCAGCCGAAGCTGCCGTCGGCGTATCGCGCCAGGGCGATCGCGTTGGCGACCGGGTCCTCGCCGGAGACGCGGCGCACGCGGCCGCCGGCCTTGTCGATTTCGCGCACGACCGTCGAGGAGATCGCCGTCGAGGGGCCGAGCGCGTAGACCGGGACCTCGGGGTGCGCTTCCAGGGCCTTCCTCGTCGGCTCGTCTAGCCGCTCCGGCCCGGTGAAGAGGACCGGGTCGCCGGAGCGGGCGGCCCAGGCCGCCGCCGGCATCGCCAGCGCGGGGTCCGAGGAGGGGGCGACGACGATGTGGCGGGGCGGAGACCCGGCCAGCTTCTCCGCCTCGACCTCAGGTCGGCAGGCGCGTTCGCTGCGCCGATCGCAAAGACCTGGGCGCTCTCGGTGTCGCGGCTGCCGGCCGGGGCCAGGGCGGCGAGCGATTCCACGGTCACCGCGGGCATCTCTCCAGCCGCGGAGATGAGCAGCGGGGCTCCGACCGGCGGCGCCATCAGCACCGCAGCCGCGATCGCGGTCGGCCAATCGTCTGCGTCGACGAGCGCGACCGCGTCCGGTCGCTGCGACGGCTTCGTCGACGGGTAGGCGGCCAGCGCCGCCCCGGCGGCATTGTCGGCGGCGTCGGCCCCGCCGACACGGGTCGTGTTCGCGGTTGCGAACGCCGGGTAGCCGATGCCTTCCGGCGTCTGGGTCGCGGGCGCCCCGGCAGGGGTGCCGGGCGCATCCTCGACCGGCGCCGGTCCTTCGCCCCCGTTGCCGCCTCCGCCGCCGAGGATCGCGGCGGCGATGAAGGCGATGGCGAGGGCGAACAGCGCCGCGATCGCCTTCAGCGCCGCCGGGATCGGCCTGCGCCGGCGCCTCGGCCTTGCCGCGGGCTTCGGCCTCGGCGGGGTGCGGCCTCTCGGCGCAGCATCCGGCACCCCGGCGTTGATCGGTTGCTCGCGCGCCACGGCCGGAAACCTACAGGCGGGGGATTGGCTGGTTGGTCAGCTAGACTTCCCAGGGCGATTGACTGACCAGTCAATCAACAACGTTCGACAAGCAAAGCGGTGACGAGGGGGACGGATGGATTTCGCACTGAACGAGGAGCAGCAGGAGTTCAAAGACAGCGCCCGGGCCTTCGCCCGCGACGTGATCCGTCCCGCCGCGCGCAAGCACGACGAAGAGGAGAGCACTCCCTGGGAGGTGATCAAGGAGGCACGCAAGCAGGGCTTCCAGGGCCTCGAGGCGATCCAGCGCTCGGCCTCCGACGCCGACGGCCAGATGCAGGTCATCTCCGCCGAGGAGTTCCACTGGGGCTGCGCCGGCATCGCCCTGGCGATCTCCGGTTCCGGCCTCGCCGCCGCGGGCATCGCCTCCTCCGGCACGCCCGAGCAGATCGCCCAGTGGGTTCCCGAGTGCTTCGGCGCCGGCGAGGAGGTCAAGCTCGGCGCCTACGCGGTCACCGAGCCGCAGGCCGGCTCCGACGTCAAGAGCCTGAAGACGACCGCGAAGCGGGACGGCGACGAGTGGGTCCTCAACGGCACCAAGGTCTTCATCACCAACGGCGGCATCGCCGACGTCCACGTCGTCGTCGCGACCGTCGACCCCAGCCTCGGCACGCGCGGCCAGGCCTCCTTCGTGATCGGCAAGGACACGCCCGGCCTCAGCCAGGGCAAGAAGGAGTCGAAGCTCGGCATCCGCGCCTCGCACACGGCCGAGATCATCCTCGAGGACTGCCGCATCCCCGCCGAAAACCTGCTCGGCGGCGAGGAGAAGCTGGAGAAGAAGCTGCAGCGCGGCCGGGAAGGGAAGAAGTCGCGCGGCGCCGACGCGCTCGCGACCTTCGAGATCACCCGGCCGCTGGTCGGCGCCTCTGCGCTCGGCATCGCCCAGGCCGCCTACGAGTGGACCCTCGAGTACCTCGAGGGCCGCTCCGAGGGGGGCACGCCGCTGCTGCAGACGCAGCGCATCCAGCAGACCCTGGCCGACGTCGCGACCGAGATCGAGGCCGCGCGCCTGCTCGTCCAGCGCGCCGCCTGGATGGGCCGCAACGGCATCCCGATGCGCGGCGGCCAGGGTTCGATGTCGAAGCTCAAGGCCGGCGACGTGACGATGTGGGCGACGACGACGCTGATGGACCTGGTCGGACCCGACGCCTGGAGCACCGAGAGCCCGCTGGAGAAGTTCTTCCGCGACGCGAAGATCTACCAGCTGTTCGAGGGCACGGCGGAGATCCAGCGGATGGTGATCTCGCGGATGCAGGCGCGCGAATACGCCGAGCGGCTCGGCTACGCCGCCGAAGTCGTCGCCGAGGCCGAGAAGGCCGCCGCCAACGCTGCCGAAGAGCCCGTCGCCGCATAGCCCGTTCGCTGTTTGTTGCCCTGAGGGCGACAAACAGCGAACGCAACCGGGATTGCACCGGCGTCCGGGGGGTCTGACCGGATAACGGGCCTCGCTAGCCTTCCTTCGATGCGGAAGACGCTTTCGGCCGCGGCTGCCGCTGCGGCCTTTTTGCTGCTGTCGATCTCCGGTGCGGCGGCGCAGGACATCTACGAGAAGCAGGCGGAGAAGGAAGCCAAGCTCTCCGACGTACGCGCGCGCAAGGGCGTGCTGACGACGACGATCTCGCGCTACCGCGACCGGATCGAACGGCTCACCGACGAGGTCGCGACGCTGCGCGGGCAGGAGGCCGAGGCCGAGGCGCGACTGCGCGCCAAGCAGGCCGAGCTGGACCGTGCGGTCGACGAGCTCGACGTCGCCAAGAAGCACCTCGAGGTGGTCCGCGCCCGGCTCAAGCGGGCGCTGGTCGCGCTGCGCGACCGGCTCGTCGCGATCTACGAGGCGGGCACGCCGGACATCCTCAACCTGCTGGTCGAGTCGGGCGGCTACGACGAGCTGGTCAACCGCACCGAGTACCTGAACCGGATCAACGGCCTCGATGAAGCGGTCGTGACCCGGGTCCGCGACCTGCGCGACCAGGTCAAGCGGACCGTCGCCCGCCTACGCTCGGCGAAGAACCGGATCGAAGCGGCCCGCGACTCGATCGCCGCCGAAGAGCAGGCGCTCGCCGGGGCCCGCGCGGCCGTGCAGAGCCGCCAGGCCAAGCTGGTCTCGGTGCGCCGTCGGCGCGAGGCGGCGCTCTCGACGCTCGGCGAGCACGAGCACAAGATCGAGGGCGACCTGGCCGCGATCCAGGGCGAAATCGCCGCCCGGCTCAGCGCCAGCGCCTCGGCGCCGCTGCCCGCCGGCCCGGTCCGCTACGGCTCGGGCTCGCTGATCTGGCCGGTCAACGGCCCGGTCGTCTCCGGCTTCGGCTACCGCTGGGGGCGGATGCACGAGGGGATCGACATCGCGGTCCCGGCCGGGACGCCGATCCGCGCCGCCGACGCCGGCACCGTCGTGCTCGTCCAGTCGGAAGGCGAGAGTGGCGGCTACGGGAACTTCAGCTGCCTCGACCACGGCGGCGGCCTGCAGACCTGTTACGCACACCAGTCCTCCTTCGCGGTCACCTCGGGCAGCGTCTCGCAGGGCGACGTGATCGGCTACGTCGGCTGCACCGGCCACTGCTACGGCGACCACCTCCACTTCGAGGTGCGGATCAGCGGCGCGCCGACGGACCCGCTCGGCTACCTCTAGCCGGCGGAACGCTGCCGGTCGAGGCGGGCGTAGGTCGAGACCTTGATCTGGTCGAGCAGCAGCATCCAGGCGATCGCGTAGCCCCAGGCGAGGCCGACCAGACCCGGTTCCAGCGGCTCCATCAGGAATCCCTCGACCGCGATCAGGGTGGCGAGGAGCTGGGTGCCGATCACGGCGCTCAGCAGGACCCAGGCGGGACGGCGCGACCACAGCCGCTTGCGGGTGCGGGCGACGAAGAGCATCAGGTGGCCGGCCACCGAGAGCTTCAGGTACATCAGCGTGCGCAGCTCGGCGTCGGAGAGGCCCAGCGGCGCGTGGCCCAGCCAGAGCAGCAGGAAGGAGGATGCGACGCCGGCGAAGCCGAGCACCGTGGCGATCGCCAGCACCTCGCGCAGGTCCCAGCGCTCGGGCCGCGGCGAGGGCCGGACGCGGTCATAGGCGATCGTCAGGATCGCCGCGTCGTTGAGGATCGCCAGCAGGACGATCTGGATCGGCGTCACCGGGAAGAAGCCGAATGCGGCGATGGCGAAGGTGACGAAGAGGACTATTCGGACCGTCTCCGCGATCCGGTAGATCGCGTAATTGACCATCCGCCGGAAGACCCCGCGGGCCAGGTGGATCGCCTCGACGATCACCGAGAGCCCGGCCGAGAGCAGGACGATGTCGGCCGCCGCGCGGGCGGCGTCGCCGGCGCCGGAGACGGCGATGCCGGCGTCGGCGCGGCGCAGCGCCGGGGCGTCGTTGACCCCGTCGCCGGTCATGCCGACGATATGGCCGCGGGCCTGCAGCGCCGCGACGATCCTGTGCTTGTCCTCGGGCACGACCTGGGCGAAGCCGTCCGCCTGCTCGACACGGCGCGCCAGCCGCTCACCCTCGAGCTGCTCGATCGCGCTCGACTCGAGTATCTCGGTCCCCAGCCCGACCTCGCTCGCGATCTCGCGAGCGATCTCGACCCGGTCGCCAGTCACCATCTTCACCTCGATCCCGAGCTCGCGCGCCTGCTCGAGCGTCGCCCGCGAGTCCTCGCGCGGCGGATCGGCGATCGCAAGCACGCCGGTCAGCCTCCAGGGACCGTCATCTGCGCGGGCGACGGCCAGCGCCCGCTGCCCGCGGCGGGCAAACTCGGCGGTCGCCCGCGCGAGCTCGCCGCCGCCCTCCGCCCGCTCCCCGACGAGGCCGAGAATTGCCTGGGTGGCGCCCTTCGCCACGCGGTATTCGCTTCCGTCGGGCTCTCTCACCCTCGCCTCCGCCCGCTTGCGGTCCGCGTCGAAGGGCTCGAAATCGACGATCCGGCTGCTCTCGGGTGGCGCTCCGAGCGCCGCCAGCACGGCGGCGTCAACCGGATCCTGCCCGTCGCCCTCGGCGGTCAGCGCGGCCGCGCGCAGCACGTCCTCGCGGGTGGCCGTTGCGTCGATCACGGCGACGTCGGCGACGGCCAGCTCGTTCTTCGTGATCGTCCCGGTCTTGTCTGCGCAGAGCACGTCGACCCCCGACATCTCCTCGACCGCCGGCAGGTGGCTGACCACCGCCTCGTGGCGGGCCAGGAAGCGGGCGCCCACCGCCATCGTCACCGAGAGCACCGCCGGCAGGGCGACCGGGACCGAGGCGATCGTCACCACCAGCGCGAACTCCAGGGTCGTGCCGGCGCTTTCGCCGCGCAGCAGCGAGATCGCGACGATCGCCCCGACCAGGAGCAGGGCGATCGCGATCAGGTACTTGCCGATCGAGAATATGGCGGCCTGGAAGTGGCTGCGTGGGCCGCGCTCCCCGGTCAGCTCGGCGGTGCGCCCGAACTCGGTCGCTCCGCCCGTCGCCAGCACCCGCACGCGCGGCTTGCCGCGTGCGACGACCGTGCCGGAGTAGGCGTCGTCGCCCTCGACCTTGGCGACGGGCAGCGACTCGCCGGTCAGCGCCGACTCGTCCGCCTCGGCGCCGCCGGCGACGATCCGGCCGTCGGCTGGGATCACGTCGCCGCGCTCGACCGTCACCAGGTCACCCGGCACAATCTCTTCGGCCGGCAGCGTGCGCCACTCGCCATCGCGCCTCACCCGCGCCCGCCTGGCCAGGCGCTCCCTCAGCGCTGCGATCGCGTTGGCCGCCTGGTGCTCCTCCCAGAAGCCCACCAGGCCGTTGAGGAGGAGGAGCGTAGCGATGATCCCGAAGTCGGCCCAGCGCGCGGTGAGAGCCGTCAGCGCCAGCGCCAGCTCGATCATCCAGGGGATCGGCGCCCAGAAATGGGAGAGGAGCTCGAGCATGGCGCTGCGCCCCTTCTCGTCGATCGCGTTCGGCCCGTGGCGCTCCAACCGCGCCGCTGCCGTAGCTCCGCTCAGTCCGTCGCCGGCGCCGAGGCGCTCGTCGGCACGCCGCTCCGCCTTGGTGCGGACATCCTCGATCATCGCTCCACGACGATTATCGCCGACGCGTGGGCGCGGATGATGCGATTCGCTTCGATGGTCTTCGGGTAACGGCGAGGGAGGCGAGATGGCCGCCAAGCCCTGCGCGCCGGGGGCGGCTAGCCAGGCTTTCGCTCTTACCGTCACAATGCCGGGCGATGCCCGAGCGCGGACAGGCAGGCGCGGTCGCCGACCCGATCGCGGGCTCGCCGGTCTACCCGGCGGGCAGCCGCGTCAACGAGCGCGGCCACCTTGAGATCGCCGGCTGCGACGTGGTCGAGCTCGCCGCCGAGCACGGCACCCCCGCCTACGTCTACGCCGAGGACGAGATGCGGGCGCGGGCGCGGGCCTACCGCGAGGCGTTCGAGAGCCGCGGCCGCGAGTTCGAAGTCCTCTACGCCAGCAAGGCCTTCCCCTGCACGGCCGCCTACCGGCTCTTCGCCGAGGAGGGCCTCTCGGTCGACGTCGCCTCCGGCGGCGAGCTGCACATCGCCCTGCGCGCCGGCTTCGACCCGGCCCGGATCCACATGCACGGCAACAACAAGAGCGACGAGGAGATCCTGCTCGCCTCGCGCGCCGGCGTCGGCCACCTGATCCTCGACTCCTTCGACGAGATCGAGCGCTGCGAGCGGCTGCTCGACCGCCCGCAGGACGTGCTGATCCGGGTCACGCCGGGGATCAAGCCCTCGACCCACGACTACATCCAGACCGGGCAGCTCGATTCGAAGTTCGGCTTCGGCCTCGAGGACGGCCTGGCGGCGCGGGCGATCGAGCGCGTGCTCGGCTCCGCGCAGCTCAACCTCGTCGGCCTGCACGCCCACATCGGCTCGCAGATCTTCGAGCTCGAGCCCTACAAGCTGGCGATCCGGGCGGTCGCCGGGCTGGCCGGCGAGTGGTGCCGCCTGATCAACGTCGGCGGCGGGCTCGGGATCGCCTACACCGGCGAGGACGAGCCGCCCTCGATCGACGCCTACGTCGAGGTCAAGGCGCGCGCGGTAGACGAGCTCTTCGGCCCCGACGTGCGGATCCTGATCGAGCCGGGGCGCTCGCTCGTCGGCAACGCCGGGCTGACCGCCTACCGGGTCGGCACGGTCAAGCAGATCCCCGGGGTGCGGACCTACGTCGCCGTCGACGGCGGCATGTCGGACAACCTGCGGCCGATGCTCTATGGCTCGCGCTACGAGGCCGTGATCGCAGACCGCGCCGGCGGCGCGCCCGACACGCTGGCGACGGTCGCCGGCATGCACTGCGAGTCCGGCGACGTGATCGTCCGCGACGTCGAGCTCGCCGCGCCGGCGGTCGGCGACGTGCTGGTCACGCCGGCGACGGGCGCCTACGGGCACGCGATGGCGAGCAACTACAACGGTGTCACCCGGCCGCCGGTGATCTTCTGCCGCGACGGCGAGGCGCGCGTCGTCGTCCGCCGCGAGACCTTCGACGACCTGACCTCGCGCGATGTCTGAACCCGTTCGCATCGGGTTGCTCGGGCGCGGCACGGTCGGCGGCGCCTTCGCCGGGCTGCTCGCCGAGCGGGCCGGCGCGATCGAGGCGGCGACCGGGCGGCGGCCCGAGCTGGCCGGGACCCTGACCCGCAGCGAGGGCGAGATCGGCGCGATCCTCGAGCGCTCCGACCTGGTCGTCGAGCTGATCGGCGGCACCGACCCGGCGCGCACCTACGTGCTCGACGCGCTGCGCGCCGGCAGGCCGGTCGTCACCGCCAACAAGCAGCTGCTCGCCCAGCACGGCGACGAGCTCTTCGGCGTCGCCCGCGAGGCCGGCGTGCAGCTGCGCTTCGAGGCCGCCGTCGCCGGCGTGATCCCGATCGTGCGCACGATCCAGGAGAGCTTCGGCGTGACCGAGATCGACAAGGTCTTCGGGATCGTCAACGGCACGACCAACTTCATCCTCACCGAGATGGCGGCCAGCGGCGCCGCTTACGAGCAGGTGCTGGCGCGGGCCCAGGAGCTGGGCTACGCCGAGGCCGACCCGAGCGACGACGTCAACGGGGCCGACGCGGCGGCGAAGATGGCGATCCTCGCCCGGCTCGCCTTCCACACGCCGGTCGGGCTCGACCAGGTCCCCTACGAGGGGATCGAGGGGGTGACGCCCGACGACCTCGCCTACGCCAAGGAGTTCGGCCTCTCGCTGAAGCTGCTCGGCGTCGCCGAGCGCCGCGACGGCGGGATCAGCGTCCGCGTCTTCCCCTGCTTCCTCTACGACGGACACCCGCTGGCCCCGGTCGGGGGCCCGTTCAACGCTGTGATGGTCGAGGCGCCGGCGATCACCGAGGTGACGATGTCGGGGCCGGGCGCGGGCGGCGTCGAGACCGCCTCGGCGGTGCTCGGCGACGTCGTCTCGATCCTCTCCGGCGAAGCGCCCGTGCACGAGACCCGCGAGCAGCTGCCGCTGGTCGCCGACGTCAGCTCCTCCTTCTACCTGCACCTCGAGGTCGCCGACGAGCCCGGCGTGCTCGCCCGCATCGCTCAGGTGCTGGGCGAGAAGGAGATCTCGGTCAAGAGCGTCGTCCAGCGCGGCGCCGGCGCCGACGCCCGCCTGGTGATGGTCGTCCACGAGTGCCTGGAGTCGAGCTTCGCCGCCGCGGTCGACGAGATCGGGCGGCTGGAGGAGATCCGCTCGACACCTCGGTTTATCCGGGTGATCGAGGAGGAGTTCGTTTGAGCCCGGGCGCCCACTGATGCCGGCTCCGCTGATCGACCGATACCGCGAGCGGCTGCCGCTCGAGCCCGACGATCCCGTGGTGAGCCTGAACGAGGGGTCGACGCCGTTGATCTTCGCCGAGCGGCTGTCGGAGCGCTTGGGGGTACGGGCGTATCTGAAGTTCGAAGGGGCGAACCCGACGGGGTCGTTCAAGGACCGGGGGATGACGGTGGCGGTGTCGCGGGCGAAGGGGCGTGGGGCGGAGGCGGTGATCTGCGCCTCGACCGGCAACACCGCCGCCAGCGCCGCCGCCTACGCGGCGCGGGCGGGGATGCGGGGGGCGGTGATCGTGCCCGAGGGCAAGATCGCGATCGGCAAGCTCGCGCAGGCGCTGATGCACGGCGCCCGCGTCGTCGCCCTGCAGGGCAACTTCG
>Ga0210101_1000360_pt1 | contig 15752 bp, 14 predicted proteins | sample Muzzi_PWC_D1_FD_185534 | JGI IMG/M metagenome (GOLD analysis project Ga0210101, IMG submission 185534) | Wetland microbial communities from San Francisco Bay, California, USA, that impact long-term carbon sequestration - Muzzi_PWC_D1 (SPAdes) | ecosystem: Environmental > Aquatic > Marine >... | reverse complement strand
AGTCGATCGACGCGATCCGGGGCGACGTCAAGATCTACCCGCTGCCGCACCAGCCGGTCGTCAAGGACCTGGTCTCGGACCTGACCAACTTTTACGCGCAGTACGCGTCGGTCGAGCCGTGGATGAAAACCGATACCGCGACGCCGCCGGATCGCGAACGCCTGCAATCGCGCGAAGACCGCGAAAAGCTCGATGGTCTCTACGAATGTATTCTCTGTGCCTGCTGTTCGACCAGCTGCCCGAGTTACTGGTGGAACAGCGATCGCTATCTCGGCCCCGCGGCGCTGCTCAATGCCTACCGCTGGATCGTCGACAGTCGCGACGAGGCCACCGGCGAACGCCTCGACGAACTCGAAGACCCGTTCAAACTGTATCGCTGCCATACGATCATGAATTGCGCCAAGGTCTGCCCGAAGGGGCTGAACCCGGCGAAAGCGATCGCCGAGACCAAGAAATTGCTCGTGCAGCGGAAACTATAGGCAACATTAATGTCCGAGCTGTCCCGCCTGCGCTGGTTGTGCCGCCGCGGCATGAAGGAGCTCGACGTGGTGGTGACGACTTATCTCGACGTATACTACGAAAAGGCGTCGAGCGAAGAGCAGCGGCAGTTTCGCCAGTTACTCGAAATGGCCGATCCCGACCTGTTCGGCCTGTTGCTGGGACGCGAGCTGGCCGCCGATGCCGAAACCCGGCACCTGGTCGAGTTCCTGAGGGGGATGTCGACCGCACAATGACACGGAGCGTCGTTTGCAGGAATATTTCGAAATTCGCCCGTCGCGCGCGCAGCTCGGACTGCTGATCGCCTGGCATTGCCTGCTGGCCGCGGCGGTCGCGCTCTACGTCGATCCCGTGGCGCTGAAACTCGCCGCGGTAGCGTTGCTCGGGCTTCTCGGAATTCGCGAAACCTCGCTGCTCGCCGGCCAGCAAAGACTGCTGCTGCAATGCAATCCGAGGACCGCGCAAATCGAGCTACAATGCGGCGCTCAACCATATTTTTTCTCTAAATACAAGGTTTACGCCACCCGGTGGTTTGCTATTCTTAAGCTCATGAACGAGGACCTGAACATGACCCTGATGTTGAACCCGGATCGCTTCGATTCGGTCGACAGTTACCACCGTTTGCGCTACCAGTTGCGCTGCCTGGAGCGCAGCCGTGCTGCTTGACCTGGCATCGGTTCGCCGGGGATGCGCGGCAAACCCGCGTAGCTTCGCAGGGTTGATGGAACTCTACGAGCAGAACTACATGCGGCTGCGCAATATCGCGCCCGACCTCAAGGTTGCCGATGAAATGATTTCCTCGGTTCCCGACCACCAGGACCTCTACCTGTCGATCACCCGGCGCTGCCGTTACACGACGATGCTGCGTATGACCTACCAGTTCGAGGCCGGCGGCGAACTGCTGTTCGAGCCCGACCTGCATCTCAAGGTTTACCACGATGCGCGCGTGGTCGAGGTGCAGCAATTGCAATCTCGCAGCCACGGTCCGCTGTTTCTCGCCGACCTGATCGAACAAAAGTGGATGATGAATCGCTTTTTATACAAATGGCTCGGTTATTGCCTGTACCAGGGACACTATTTCCAGCCGCTGCAGCATCTCAAGGTCAATCACGGCTAACCCGGCGGTCTTCCCGGGGTGGCGATCGGTAACCGTGCGGGCTTTCGAATCGGCGTGTCAGCCAAAATCTGCGCCAATCCCTTCAAAATACACCTTGACCTGAACGTTGCTCGCGATATAATTCCTGACTAAATTAGTCAGGAATTCAAAGTTCGAGACCATGCGACTATCAACCAAAGGCAGATATGCAGTCACCGCGATGATGGATATCGCGCTGCACGAGCGTGTCGGACCGGTTACCCTGGCCGATATTTCCCAGTGCCAGGGGATTTCCCTGTCTTACCTGGAACAATTATTCGCCAAGCTGCGCAAGGGCGGCCTGGTCGAAGGTGTCCGGGGTCCGGGCGGCGGTTACCGGCTGGCGAGGCCCGCGGACCAGATTTCGGTCGCCGATATCATCGAGTCGGTCGACGAACGGCTCGATATGACCAAGTGCGGCGGCAAGGGCAATTGCTCGCAGGGAGAAAAATGTCTGACCCACCAGCTCTGGTTCGAACTTTCCTGCAATCTTTACCGGTTCCTGAGCGGTATCAAGCTTGATCAATACGTCAACCGCCCCGATATCACCGAACTGGTGGAGAAACAGGACATTCAGTACGGACGTTTCATCAATCGTCCCCAGGCGATTGCATAGTAGGAGAGTGTAGTGAGTAACATCAAGCTTCCGATATATCTGGATTACAGCGCGACTACGCCGATCGACGGCCGGGTGGCCGATAAAATGGCTCATTTCCTGACCAACGAGGGCGATTTTGGTAATCCCGCGTCGCGCAGCCATGCCTTTGGCTGGAAAGCCGAGGCGGCCGTCGAGGAAGCGCGCAGGCAGGTCGCCGAGCTGGTGAATGCGGACCCGCGCGAAATCGTCTGGACCAGCGGCGCGACCGAATCGGATAACCTGGCGATCAAGGGTGCGGCGCATTTCTACAAGAAGAAAGGCAACCACGTGATCACGGTCAAGACCGAGCACAAGGCGGTACTCGATACCTGCCGGCAGCTGGAACGCGAAGGTTTCGAAGTCACTTACCTCGATCCCGAGCCCAATGGCCTGATCGATCTCGGCAAGCTGAAAGCGGCGATTACCGAGCAGACGATCCTGGTCTCGGTGATGCACGTCAACAACGAGATCGGCGTGATCCAGGATATCGAAACCATCGGTGAGATTTGCCGCGACAACAAGATCATCTTTCATGTCGACGCGGCGCAATCGGCCGGCAAGGTGGATATCGACCTGCAGAAGCTGAAGGTCGACCTGATGTCGTTCAGCGCGCACAAGGTCTACGGACCCAAGGGTATCGGTGCGCTCTACGTGCGCCGCAAGCCGCGCGTGCGGCTGGAGGCCCAGATGCACGGCGGCGGCCACGAGCGCGGCATGCGCTCGGGGACGCTGGCGACCCACCAGATCGTCGGCATGGGCGAGGCGTTTCGCATCGCCAGGGAAGAGATGGCGACCGAAAACGAGCGCATTCGCATGCTGCGCGACCGGCTCTACGAAGGCTTGTCGAGTATCGAGGAAGTCTACGTCAACGGCGATCTCGAGCATCGTATCGCCGGTAACCTGAATATCAGCTTCAATTTCGTCGAGGGCGAGTCGCTGATCATGGCGCTGCGCGATCTCGCGGTGTCGTCGGGTTCGGCCTGTACCTCGGCAAGTCTCGAGCCCTCGTACGTGCTGCGTGCACTGGGTCGCAACGACGAGCTCGCGCACAGCTCGATCCGTTTTACCATCGGCCGCTACACGACGGCCGAGGAAATCGACTACACGATCGATCTGATTCGCGCGGCGGTCGAAAAACTACGCGATCTGTCGCCGCTTTGGGATATGTACAAAGACGGCGTGGATCTGAATTCTGTTGAATGGGTGGCGCACTAGGCGCTGCAATTGAGGTGTAACCAAAATGGCATATAGTGAGAAAGTACTCGATCATTACGAAAACCCGCGCAACGTGGGCAAGTTCGACGACGACGAGTCGATCGGCACCGGCATGGTCGGCGCGCCGGCTTGCGGCGACGTAATGAAACTGCAAATTCGCGTGGGTGTCGACGGCATCATCGAGGATGCCAAGTTCAAGACTTACGGCTGCGGATCGGCGATCGCGTCGAGTTCGCTGGTCACCGAATGGGTCAAGGGCAAGAGCCTCGACGAGGCGGCGCAGATCAAGAATACGCAGATCGCCCAGGAACTCGCCCTGCCGCCGGTGAAGATCCACTGCTCGGTACTGGCCGAGGATGCGATCGCCGCGGCAATCGAGGATTACCGCAAGAAACACCCGTAAACGGCAACCAGAAGCCTATAAAGCCCGCGCAAGCGGGCTTTTTTTATCCTCAAAGGAAGATACTGGTTTCGACGCGTCCGACATATAATCGCCGGCAAAGGCTGGACCGAGATGAAATTTTTACCCGTTTTCTACGATATATCCAACAAACCCTGCCTGGTCGTCGGTGGTGGCGCGATTGCCGCGCGCAAGGCCGAGTTGCTGCGCCGGGCCGGGGGCAGGGTTCGCGTGATCGCGCCGCAAATCGGCCCGCGCGTGAGAGAAAAGGGGGGCGCGGTCGAAACCGTCGAGCGGGCTTTCGAGGATGACGACCTGGACGGCATGATTTGCGTCATCGCGGCAACCGACGATGCCGATCTCAACGCCAGGATTTCAATGCTGGCAAAAGCGCGCAACATTCCGGTGAACGTCGTCGACAATCCCGCCCTGTGCAGCTTTATCATGCCGTCGATGATCGATCGCAGCCCGGTGCAAATCGCGGTATCCACCGGCGGCGTATCGCCGGTGCTGGCGCGTCTGCTGCGGGCGCGGCTGGAAAGCACGATTCCCGGGGCTTACGGCGAGCTTGCCAAACTCGCCGAGGAGCAGCGCGATGCGGTCAAGCAGGCGCTGCCGAACGTCGACAGCCGGCGGCGTTTCTGGGAATCGGTGCTCGAGGGCCAGGTCGCGGAAACGGTATTTGCCGGGCGCCTCGACGAGGCCCGCGAACTGTTCGCGCGGCAGCTCGAAAAATTCGATCGCAGCAACCCCGAGGGCGAGGTCTACCTGGTCGGTGCGGGCCCGGGCGATCCCGACCTGATCACCTTCAAGGCGTTGCGGCTGATGCAACAGGCCGACGTGGTGGTTTACGATCGACTGGTGTCGCAGCCGATTCTCGATATGGTCCGGCGCGACGCGGAAAAGATCTACGCCGGCAAGGCCAGATCCAACCACGCCATCGCCCAGGAAAACATCAACCAGCTACTGGTCAGGCTGGCGAAAGAAGGCAAGCGTGTACTGCGCCTGAAAGGCGGCGACCCCTTCATATTCGGCCGCGGCGGCGAGGAAATCGCCGAATTGATCGATGAAAACATTCATTTCCAGGTGGTGCCGGGCATCACCGCGGCCTCGGGTTGCGCCAGCTATGCCGGGATTCCGCTCACCCACCGCGATTATTCGCAAGCCTGTATCTTCGTCACCGGCCACCGCCGCGAAGGCGAGGAAGACCTCAACTGGGAAATGCTCAGCCACCCCAACCAGACCGTGGTGTTTTACATGGGGCTCGAGAACGTGCAGCGAATCTGCGATGCGCTGAAGGCCCACGGCCGCGATCCGGCCACCCCTGCCGCGCTGGTCGAAAAAGGCACTACCGCCGAGCAGCGCCTGTTCATCGGCGACCTGGATACGCTGCCCCGAATCATCGCCGACAACGAGGTACGCGCGCCGACGCTGATCCTGGTCGGCGAAGTGGTCGCCTTGCACCACCAGCTCGGCTGGTACAAGGCGGGCGAGGAAATCAGTTGATGCCGCCGCCGTGGCAGGGCGGGAGCATTGCCGCGGACCCTCGATGAGAAAAAGCCAAAATTATCCGCAAAATCCCCGCGAGCCGTCTACACTCTAGATCAGGTCGTAAACGCACAGCTTCATTTATAACTGATTCGATCGGGCGGTCTTCCAGTCTGACGCAGCGGGGCAAATTCAATCTTCGAGCGTGTTTAGTCGATTGTCTGCCCGCATGACCGAGGCGCTGATGCCGAGGTCACGATAATGCCGCCGCTTCGAATTGCCGGTCCAGCCGTGCAGCGGAATCGGGGAAAGCTATCCGCGAGGTTATGGCCGAATGATTCGCAAGATCGATACTTTCAGGCGATTTGATGGCATGAACAGACGAGGGGGTATTCGGGCATTCCTGGCCTGGATAATATTTACGCCGCTGGTTATTGGCTCACTGGCTTCGGCCGAGGAAGAGATGCGGCTGTTTCGCATCGGAACCGGCGGTATTTCCGGCACCTATTACCCGATCGGCGGCATGATCGGCAGCGCGGTCAGTAACCCGCCCGGAGCGCGGCTTTGCGAGCAGGGCGGCAGTTGCGGTCCGCGCGGCCTGGTGGTTATCGCGCAATCGGCGAACGGTTCGGTAGCCAACGTCCAGGACATCGGTAACGGCATTCTCGAATCCGGTTTCGTACAGTCCGACGTGGCGTACTGGGCTTACTCGGGCACCGGGACTTTCACCGGCAGCGAGCCGATACGTTCGTTGCGCACGATCGCCAATCTATACCAGGAAAGCATTCACGTCGTCGCCCGCCGGGATGCCGATATTCGGCAAATCAGGGATCTCGTCGGTAAACGCGTATCGCTGGACGAACCAGGCTCCGGGACGCTGATCGATGCGCAACTGGTGTTGCGCGAATACGGTATCGACCAGCATGACCTGGAAATCGAATATATGAAACCGGACCTGGCGCTGAAACGCGTCAAGGCCAACAAGCTCGATGCATTCTTTATCGTCGCCGGCTACCCGGCGCGTGCGGTGCACGAGCTGGCGCAGGATATCGACCTGGTGCTGGTGCCGATCGACGGCCCGCAAGCCGGCCGCCTGATCGAGCGCTACGGTTTTTTTTCCCGTGACGAAATTCCCGCCGGCGTCTACCAGGGTATTCCGAGCATCCACACGGTCAGCGTCGGCGCGCAATGGCTGGTCGCCGAATCGATTGACGAGAAACTGGTCTACGACATTACGCGCACGCTGTGGAGCGACAATTCCCGCAAGCTGCTGGACCAGGGCCATGCCAAGGGACGTAAAATCCTGCTGGAGACCGCGCTGGACGGTATCGCGGTACCCTTGCACGAGGGTGCGCGGCGCTATTACCGTGAAATCGGCCTGTTGTCGGACTGATCGGGATGGCGCTATCCGATGAACCCGTGCTGCTTTCGCGCCTGCTGAAATTACTCAATCACAAGGTCCTGGTCGGACCGTTGATCTCGTTTTTCCTGGTATTGCTGCTGGTGGTCGGCACCAGCAGCATCATTTACTACGTGCAGAACACACTGCTGGACATCGAGGAAGCGCTGCCGATCACGCTGTCGAAGCAGGAGCGGGATATTCGTATCCTGGTCAATGACATGGGGCGGCTGGTGCAGAGCATAAAGCTGGCGCGCGCCAACCGCACCCAGGCCTACTTCAACGATATCATTCGCCAGAGCGAGCACGTCGACCGCTACCTGGAGCAAATTCGGGAAAATTACCGCTTCAACGACGTGCTCGGGGTTTCGGCGATCCACGCCAAGCTGAATCCGGCCATATTCGATATACGTACCTGGGCGAATAAAGGCATTTACAATTTCGCGCCGAATTCGGCGCATACGCTGAAGCTGATGGAAATGCGCGCCCGGCGCGCCCACCAGGAAGCCGAATTCCTGTTGCTGGACGTCAGCGAGACGGCGATCAACGTACTCACCGAGCAGGCGCAGAGAATCAAGAATTTCCGCAACGTGATGATACTGACTCTCGCCATCCTGGCACTGATGACCATCGGCCTGGTGATGCTCGGACTGCGCCTGCAGCGCATCGTGCTGGCGCTGAAGGAAAGCGAGGAACAAAACCGCTACCGTGCCAACTTCGACTCGCTGACGTCCCTGCCGAACCGGCCGAACTTCATCGAGCACCTGAGCGAGGCGATCGCGCTCAGCCGGCGGGATCCGCGGCAGACGGCACTGCTGTTCATCGACCTCGATCGATTCAAAACCATCAACGATACCCTGGGCCACGATTTCGGCGACGAATTGATCAAACAGGTCGCGATTCGAGTACGCGAAACCGTGCGCGAGACCGATATCGTGTCACGCCTCGGCGGGGATGAATTTACCGTGTTGCTGACCCGCATGACCGACGAAATCCAGGCGTCGATCGTCGCCAAGGGCATACTCGCCCGCCTGTCGGCGCCGTTCATGATTTTCGGGCACGAAGTTTATTCCAGTGCGAGCATCGGTATCACCGTCTGTCCCGAGGATGGCGACGATGCCAATACGCTGTTGAAAAACGCCGACATGGCGATGTACGAAGCCAAGGAGCAAGGACGCAATACCTTTCGCTTCTTTACCGCGCAAATGACCGAGCGGGCGCGCGTGTTTCTCGAACTCGACAAGGACCTGCACCGCGCGCTGGACGAGGAGGAACTGGAAATACATTACCAGCCGATATTCGAAATGCCCAATCGCCGGCTGATCGGCGTCGAGGCCCTGCTGCGCTGGAATCACCCCGAAAAAGGCATGATTCTGCCGGGGCGATTCATCGAAGTCGCCGAGGAGACGGGCCTGATCGAGGAAATCGGGCGCTGGGTGCTGCGCCGGGCGTTCCACGATGTGCTGGCCTGGACGGGCGGTGATTACGCGGGCGGATTTTACCTGTCGGTGAACATCTCGATGCGCCAGTTCAAGGGTGGCTTCGACCGCCAGGAACTGGAAAGATTGCTCGAGGAATGCGATTACCCGGCCGATCACCTGATGCTCGAAATCACCGAGTCGCTACTCATGGACGATAATCGGCGCACGCGCCAGGTGTTGGCGGACTTTCGCAAGATGGGTGTCAGGCTCGCCGTCGACGACTTCGGGACCGGCTACTCGGCCCTCAGCTACCTGCGGGAATTTCCGGTCAGCACGCTGAAAATCGATCGTTCCTTCATTCGCGATATCGCCGTCAATCGCAATCACCGGCGCCTGGTCGAGGCGATTATCACCATGGCTCACGGCCTCGACCTGGTGACCGTTGCCGAGGGAGTGGAGACTTCCGAGCAACACGCTGCGCTGACCGCGCTGCGCTGCGACATGGTTCAGGGTAACTATTATTGCAAGCCGGTGCCGATGGAGCGAATCGGCAATATGGCCAACGCGCCGTCCTCGCGCGTGATTACCGGACGTTTCGACTGACCGCGGCTGCACCGCACCCGCGGCGATAAGCTTTCAGTCGAGATCGTTGAGCAGGGAAGCGCGGGTTTCGCCCTCGATGGCGACTTCGTAGGTATAAACCGCGTGCTGCACGCCGATACGCCAGTCGGCGCCGGCCTGCAGGTCGCTGGCCATTTCGTCGCTGATTTCGAAACGCAGGAAGTGTACCGCGGAGGTTTTTTCCTCGGTCGAACGCTGCAAATCCTCGTCGGCAATCGACCAGATCTTGTCGTGCGCGCCGATCTGCATCCACACCAGGTCTTCGATACCCACCAGTTTGATCAATTGCGCGGCGCGCACCTCGGGGTCCGGGTACTCGATCATGAAGGTCGCCTTGAAATTGCGTCCGTCGGGGATCAACGGGTTGTAGGCATCCAGTTCCTCGTTGATACCGTCGGCCTCGAACACTTTTTCGATGCGCAGCATTTCCTGGATCTGGTAGAGCAGGGTGAGACGGTCCTCGAAATAAAGTGTCGCATTGGGGCCGAGCGCGATTTGCCGGTGTTTCTTGTGCTCCAGCACTTGCTGGCGGAATTCACCGCGCTTCTCGGCATACTGTTCGAGGCTCATCAGGTCTTCGCGGGTAATCTGTTGAATCATGAGGTTCTCCGTATTCATGGCAAAGCTCCGTGAATCGCAGCGATGCCCTAGATGCCATAGGCCTGCCGCAGCAGGCTGATCGGGTGTCGGGTTGCACTGCCGTCGGCAAGCCCGGCCGAAATGTGCTGCCCGGCCATCGGGCAATCGCTGGTATAGGCATCTGGCTCGGCCTTCCTGACGCGATTGACGACGGGTTTGACGATCTTCATCGATACGTCGTGGAACTCCTGCTTGATCGCATAGGTACCGTCGTGGCCCGAACAGCGCTCGATGGGTTCGACCTCGGTGTCGGGAATCAACGCCAGGATGTCGCGGGTTTTCAGGCCGATGCGCTGTACGCGCTGGTGGCAGGCAACGTGATAGCTGATCTTGCCGATCGGGTTCTTGAATTCGGTATTCAGCAAGCCTTCGCGGTGGCGCAGGGCCAGGTACTCGAAGGGGTCGAAGAAGGCTTGCTGTACCCTGGCGACCGCTGCGTCGTCCGGGTACATCAGCGGCAGTTCCTGCTTGAATTGCAGCGTGCAGGAAGGCACCGGTGAAATAATATCCCAGCCGTCGTCGATCAGTTTCTCGAGCAGTGGAATATTGTGTGCCTTGAGCTTGCCGACCGCGTCGAGATCGCCGAGTTCGAGCTTGGGCATGCCGCAGCAAACCGTGTCGCGAACGACCATCGTCGGGATACCGTTGTGTTCGAACACCGCGAGCAGGTCGTCGCCGATCTGCGGTTCGTTGTACTCGCCGTAGCAGGTCGCGAAGATCGCCACCTTGCCGGTGGTGCGGTCGGTGGCCCTGACTTCGAAATCGCCCGGCTGGTGGTTGCGGCTGCGCTTGCTGAAGCGATCGCTGTGGTATTCCGGCAGGCGCGCCTCGGCATGGATGCCGAGCGACGATTCGAGCAGTGCGCGGGTGTGCTCGTTACGATTCGCAGCATTGACGACGTTGGCGACGATCGGAATGCTCGCGAAACTGCCGACCGCATCGGTGGACGACACGATCTTGTCGCGCAGGCGCGCGCGCCCCTGTTTGAAGCCGTTGGCCTTGGCGCGCAGCATCAGGTGCGGAAAATCCACGTTCCACTCGTGCGGCGGCACGTACGGACACTTGGTCAGGTAGCACAGGTCGCAGAGATAGCAGTGGTCGACGACTTTCCAGTAATCCTGTTTATCGACGCCGTCGACCTCCATGGTCTGGGACTCGTCGACCAGGTCGAACAGGGTCGGAAACGCGTTACACAGGCTGACGCAGCGCCGGCAGCCGTGGCAAATTTCGAAGACGCGTTCGAGTTCCTCGAACAGGGCTTGCTGATCGTAGAAGCCCGGGTCGTTCTGCCCGAGCGGATGACGCGTAGGCGCTTCCAGGCTGCCTTCACGAGATGAAGTAGACATCGGTTTGACCTTACAGGCGGTTGCCCGGGCTCGCGATAGCGCGGCCCGGGCAACGAAAGATTAAGCGTCGAGGTTGTCCAGCGCCTTCTGGAAGCGATTGGCGTGGGAACGCTCGGCCTTCGCCAGGGTTTCGAACCAGTCGGCGATTTCGTCGAAGCCTTCGTCGCGCGCGGTTTTCGCCATGCCCGGGTACATGTCGGTGTATTCGTGGGTTTCACCGGCAATGGAAGCCTTCAGGTTGTCCTGGGTGTTGCCGATCGGCAGACCGGTAGCAGGATCGCCTACCTCTTCGAGGTACTCGAGGTGACCGTGCGCGTGGCCGGTTTCGCCCTCGGCGGTCGAGCGGAAGACGGCGGACACGTCGTTGAAGCCTTCGACGTCTGCCTTGGCCGCGAAGTACAGGTAACGGCGGTTAGCCTGCGATTCGCCGGCGAAAGCGTCTTTCAGATTCTGTTCGGTTTGAGATCCTTTAAGGGACATGATGCCTCCAGATGTGTGGAATTAACTTCTAGGGACCGGTATATTAACAGCCCGTATATATAAATGAAGTTAATTTTATTTATATATTCAATATATATTTTCAATAAGGTGGCTTGCCCGGACGAAGGTCGTAGAAACCTCGATCGGCAATTCCTCGTCCCGCCGGTACCCGTCGAAGACGTCGCCGGGAATTCGATCGGGAAGAACCGTTCGGCGACCGCGCCGGACAGACGATAATCCGGGTAAAATGGACCCGTAACAATAACTGACAACAGAAGGTTTATGAAAAAATTCGACATTTACGCGATCGGTAACGCGTTGCTCGATATCGAGTACCACTCGACGCCCGAGGCGCTCGCCGATCTCGGCATCGACAAGGGCGTGATGACGCTGATCGACGAAGACCGCCAGCACGGCCTGATGGCGCAGCTCGGCGATTCACACGAAAAAATGACTTGCGGCGGATCGGCCGCCAACACGGTGATCGCGATGGCGCAGCTCGGCGCCAGCGCGCACTTCGATTGCCGCGTGTCGAGCGATGACGCGGGACAGATTTTCGTACGCGATCTGCACGACTCGGGCGTGAATTCGATCCTCGATTCCAAGCCGCTGCCGCAGGGGGTAACCGGGAAATGCCTGGTTTTCGTGACCCCGGACACCGATCGCACGATGAATACCTATCTCGGCGTCAGCGCGGAACTCGATGTCGACGACATCGACGTCGAGGCGGTCAAGGGTTCCGATACCATATACATCGAGGGATATCTGGCCAGTGCCGCCAATACCCGCGATGCCGCGATCGAGGCGCGCCGTATCGCCGAGGCCCAGGGCAACCGGACCTCGATCACGCTTTCGGACCCGAACATGGTGCGTTTCTTTCGCGATTCGCTGGAGGCGATGATCGGCGACAAGGTCGACCTGCTGTTCGCCAACGAGGACGAGGCCCTGGAACTGGCCTCGACCGACTCGCTCGACACGGCGATCGAGTTTTTCAAGCAGCGCGCGCGCAGCTTCGCGATTACCCGCGGCAAGCGGGGATCGCTGCTCTACGACGGTGAAAGCCTGATCGAGGTCCAGCCCACGGTGGTGAAAGCGGTCGATTCCGTCGGCGCCGGGGATATGTTCGCGGGCGCTTTTCTGTATGGACTGACCGAGGGCATGTCGTACGCGCAAGCGGGCGAACTCGCCTCGCGCGCCGCGGCGCGCCTGGTAACGGAATTCGGACCGCGCCTCGAGGCCAGTGAAACCCGTGCCGTGCTGGCGGCATTTAAGGCTGGCAATTGACGCGGCGATAGTTGAGAATAGCGCCCTTTTTCAACGACATAGCGCGTGCGGAAGCCATTCTGATGATCATGCAACAAACCAAGGACCTGCGCATTACCGGCACCAAGGAAATCCAGTCGCCGGAATCCCTGATGCAGGAACTGCCGCTCAGCGAGGCGGCCGCCAGTCTGGTCACCGACACCCGCCAGCAAATCTACGACGTGCTCGACGGCAAGGACGACCGCCTGGTGGTGGTCATCGGACCCTGCTCGATACACGATTCCGAGGCGGCGCTCGAGTACGCGGATCGCTTGAAGAAGATGATCGACGAACTCCGCAACGAGCTGGTGATCGTGATGCGGGTATATTTCGAAAAGCCGCGCACCACGGTCGGCTGGAAGGGATTGATCAACGATCCCGATCTCGACGGCAGCTTCCATATCAACAAGGGGGTGCGCAAGGCCCGCGAACTACTGCTCAACCTGGCCGAAAAAGGCGTGCCGGCGGGACACGAATATCTCGACCTGATCAGCCCGCAGTACATTTCCGACCTGGTCTGCTGGGGCGCGATCGGCGCGCGCACCACCGAGAGCCAGGGACACCGCGAGCTGGCCTCGGGGTTGTCCTGCCCGGTCGGTTTCAAGAATGGCACCGACGGCGGGGTGCAAATCGCGCTCGACGCGATGCGCGCCGCGCAGGGCACGCACCATTTCATCTCGATCACGCTGCAGGGCCACTCGGCGATCTTTACCACCGCCGGCAATCGTTACACCCACGTGATTTTGCGCGGCGGCAGCAATCGGCCCAATTACGACCGGGTCAGCGTCGACGACGTGACCGCCAAGCTCGAAGCCAGCGGGCTGAATCCGCACCTGATGATCGATTGCAGTCACGCCAACAGCCGCAAGCAGTACCAGCGGCAGGTCGAGGTGTGCCGCGACGTGATTCACCAGATCAAGACCGGCCAGGACAATATTTTCGGCGTGATGATCGAATCGAACCTGGTCGAGGGCCGCCAGGATTACCGGCAGGGCGCCGAGTTGACCTACGGCCAGAGTATCACCGATGCCTGTATCGGCTGGGACGATTCGGAAACCCTGTTGCGCGAGCTTGCCGATGCGGTCAAAGCGAAGCGCGAGCTTGAATAGTCGCTAACGCTACGGCACCGCATGCCCCGTAGGTCCAATCGCGACAGCGCGCCGTCCACTTCCTCGACCAGGCTGCGGCGTTTCGGGATCGCGTTACTGGTCCTGCTGGCGGCATTCGGCGCCTACCTGGGTTATCTCAACCACCTGATCAACGCCCGTTTCGAAGGCGATACCTGGGCCCTGCCGTCGCGTGTCTACGCCCGCGCGCTGGAACTCTATCCGGGGCTGCGGCTCGACCGCGGTCAGCTCGAGTACGAGCTCGAATTGTCGAGTTATCTCAAGGTGAACGGCGAGCCGTCGGCCGGACAGTACCGGCGGCTCGGCGACTCACTCGAACTGCACAGCCGCGAATTCGATTTCGGCGGCGAATTGCAGGCGGCGCGTCTGGTACAGGTATTCTTTAACGACGGACGGGTCAGCGCGCTGGTCGACGGTCCGGAAGGCGCCGATCTGTCACTGTTTCGCCTGCCGCCGGTACTGATCGGCAGTTATTATCCCGACAACGGCGAGGATCGGCTGCTGCTGACCGAGGACGATGTGCCCCAGCGGCTGGTGGATACGCTGATCGCCGTCGAGGATCGCAGCTTTTACGAGCATCACGGTCTCAGCCTGCGCGCCATCGGGCGCGCGCTGCTGGCCAATCTGGAAGCCGGTAAAACCGTGCAGGGCGGCAGCACGCTGACCCAGCAACTCGCCAAGAACCTGTTCCTGACGCCGGAGCGAACCCTGCTGCGCAAGATCAACGAGGCATTCATGGCCCTGTTGCTGGAATTGCGATTCAGCAAACGGACGATCATTACCGCCTACATCAACGAGGTTTTCCTGCTGCAGCAAAATCGCATCGCGATCCACGGTTTCGCGCTTGCCAGCCGCATGCTGTTTCGGCGCAGCGTCGATCATCTCGAACCGCAACAGCTGGCGCTGCTGGTGGGCATGGTTGCCGGTCCGTCGCGTTTCAATCCGTTCAAGTCACCGGAGGCCGCGACCGCGCGGCGCAACCTGGTGCTGAAAATCATGCTCGACCAGGGTTTGCTCGACGCCAGCGAATACGCCACCGCGGCCAACGCGCCGCTCGGCATCGTCAAGCGCTTGCCCGGCGTGAATCCGTTTCCGGCTTATCTCGACCTGGTCAAGCGGCAGCTGCGCTCGAGCTATTCCGGTACCGACCTGTCGCAGCGCGGCCTGCGGGTGATCACTGCCTTCGATCCGCAGGTGCAGCGCAATCTCGAGGCCGGCCTCGGCCAGGGGCTGAAACGCTTCACTGAACCCGAACTGCAGGCGGGGGTAGTGATCGCCGATTACCTGAGCGGCGATATCGAGGCGCTGGCCAGCGATCGCGATACCGATTTTCCGGGATTCAACCGCGCGCTGATGGCGCAGCGCCCGATCGGCTCTCTGATCAAGCCGATTCTGCTCTACAGCCTGTTGCAGGGAGAACGTACGCTGGCCAGCCCGGTCGTCGACGAAGCGGTGCGCATTCGCCAGTCGAACGGCGAGGTCTGGGAGCCGGATAATTACGACCGCAAGTTGCATGGCAGCATGACGCTCTACGAGGCGTTCGTGCATTCCTACAATCTGCCGTTCGTCAAGCTGGGTGTCGACGGCGGCCTCGAACCGCTGGCGCAAAACCTGGCCAAGATGCACCTGCTGAAACACGACACGGTCTACCCCTCGATACTGCTCGGCACCTCGGCGATGTCCGCCTTCGAGGTTGCGCAGATGTTCCAGGTGATCGCCAACAACGGTTACTTTACGCCGCTGACGACGATTCGCCGGGTCAGCGACCGCCACAACCACGATCTCGGGCGCGTACCGCTGGAGTCGATCAAGCTGTTCGACCAGGCGCGCATGATACAGGTGCAGCGCGCGATGATCGGGGTCGCGGAATCGGGGACCGCGAGCTACCTCGCGCAACGCTTTCCCGGCAAGACTCTGGCCGGCAAAACCGGCACCACCGACGATTTGCGCGACTCGTGGTTTGCCGGGTTTACCCGGCGGCAACTGGCCGTGGTCTGGCTCGGCCGCGACGACAACCAGCCAACCGGCCTGACCGGGTCTTCCG
>Ga0210101_1000359_pt1 | contig 15758 bp, 9 predicted proteins | sample Muzzi_PWC_D1_FD_185534 | JGI IMG/M metagenome (GOLD analysis project Ga0210101, IMG submission 185534) | Wetland microbial communities from San Francisco Bay, California, USA, that impact long-term carbon sequestration - Muzzi_PWC_D1 (SPAdes) | ecosystem: Environmental > Aquatic > Marine >... | reverse complement strand
CGGCGCCGTCGAGCGCAAGGGCTATACACTGGTACCGCTCGCCATGTACTGGAAAAACGGGCGGGCCAAGCTGGAAGTCGCCCTGGCCCGCGGCAAGCAGAGCCACGACAAGCGCACCAGCGAGAAGGCACGTGACTGGGAGCGGGAGAAAGGACGCCTGCTGCGCAACCGCTAGTGGCTTATTGCACGGCGCTCGATGACTCCGCCGTCGCCGCCGAGTCGACGCGTTTTTTGTTGCGTTCTTCCAGCAGGGCAATAAGACCACCCAGACCCTTGTCACGGATGATCGAGGAAAAGCTGGAACGCTGGGTGATAACCAGACTGACGCCCTCGACGACCACATCGTAGACTTTCCAGCCGGCACCGTCCCTGCGGTACATGCGAAACTGCGCGTGGATCAGCGGCCCGTTCGGTTGTTCGATTTCCGCGTCGACCTCCGCCCGGTCGCCAGTCGGCGGATTGCGCAGGGGCAGATACTTGATGGACTGTCCCTGGTAGTCGGCCCTGGAGATGGATGCCAGATAACTGTTGATCAGCAGCGCCCTGAACTCCCGCTCGAATACCTCACGCTGCTCTGGCGTCGCCTTGCGCCAGCTGACCCCCAGAACTGACTGGGACAGGGCGATGAAATCGACATTCGGAATCACGACCTGGTCGGCGATGGCGCGCAGCCTCGCCTTGTCGTCCAGGATAGAGGGGTCCTCCTTGATGATATCGATCACATGGTCGGACATCCCCCGCAGAACATCCACGGGACCTTGCTCTGCCAGAACCGGTGTGCAGGGAGCGAGACCGAAGAGCGGCAACAAGATAAACCATATTCTTAGATAGATATTATAACCTGCTGTTTTATATTTCATTGATGCAACTTTCCGATGGGTGTATACCGGACCCATGACAATCCGGACAGGCCTTTCCGTCCCCTGCCGTTGGACGCTAGCGTGTATTCTCGATTAATTCATAGCTGAATGGTAGTCGAGAACGATCAATTTTTCAGACACTTCCATTCCCCGGGCGACGGGCGGACCGGCGTTCGACCTCTCCCGTCAGAACTGAACGCCCGGCAGGGCCACAGGCCGCGGACGGCAACTCTGCCCGCCAGCCGAATAAATCTATTATTCTTGCAAACATCGACTTATATCGGATTCCTGCCCCACAAGACACGCTCCGGGAAACCCCTCATGCCAGACATTGACGACGCATCCCGGATTCAGGAGCCACAGCGGTCGCTCGCCTGGTTCCGCTTCTACGAGGAGCTGAATGACTTTCTCCCCGCGCCCCGCCGGAAACGCCGCTTCCCTCATGCCTTTACCCGCCGGGCGTCCATCAAGGACATGGTCGAGGCGCTCGGCATCCCTCACACGGAAATCGAAGTGATCCTGGTCAATGGCGAAAGCGTCGATTTCTCATACATTGTGAGCGACGGGGATGATGTCAGCGTGTATCCAATGTTCGAAAGCCTGGATATCCGCCCGGTACTGAAACTGAGGCCGCAGCCGCTGCGCCGCTCCCGCTTCGTACTCGACATACACCTGGGCCGCCTGGCGCGTTATCTGCGACTGCTGGGATTCGACAGTCTGTATCAAAATGATTTCCAGGACGATGAACTGGCGCGGATTTCCAGCCAGCAACAGCGCATCTTGCTTACCCGCGACCGGCACCTGTTGCAACGCAAGATCATCACCCGCGGTTATTTTGTCCGCGCAACGCAGCCGCTGGAGCAGACCGTCGAAGTGCTGCGGCGGTTTGATCTGTCAGGGGACGTCACGCCGCTCGCTCGCTGTATCCGCTGCAACGGGCAGCTGGAGGATATCGAGAAGGACGTCATCGAGGCGCGGCTTGAACCCCGTACACGATGCCATTACCGGAAATTCCGGATCTGCCCTGATTGCAGGCAAATCTACTGGCGGGGAAGTCACTTCAGGAAAATGACCCGGCTGATTGACACCCTGACGACGGCAGCGGGCGTGGAAACTTAACCTGTCAGCCCCTCCTGAATTGTCAGGCGAGATAACAACCACATCGCCCCGTCACCGCGACGGGATGTTCCTGTCCGATCGCCACGGCATTGTAGCGGCATGAAGTGCGCCATCCGCCGGCACGGCGATGCGAAACCGGCTATATCTTGCAGCAATTCATTGACAACCCCCCGGTACTTGATAACATATTGAGTTAACTAAACAAAACACATATCAAAACACATACCAAAACGCGCATGAAAATTCTCGTGGCAGCCCTTCTGACGATCTGTTCGCTATCGAGCAGCGCCGCGGAAATCCCCCAGGTAATCAAGTCCTGCATGCAGAGGAACCTGCCGGAAACCACCTCGGCACAGTCGATCGAGCTGCGCGCGCGCGATCGCAGCGGCTACGAGCAGGTGCTCGAAGCCGATGTTTACTGGAAGCGTTACGCGGAGGATCTGGCACGCGTAATGATGTATTTCCGGGAACCTGTCGATATCCGGGGCGCACGCTTCCTGGTCGTGGAGAAGCAGCCCCAGAACGATATGTATATCTACATGCCCAGCCTGTTCAAGGTACGCCGCGTCACCTCGAGAAACATTTCCAATTCCATCATGGGTACGGACTTTTCCTACGAGGATTTCGAACGTATCCAGGGGGTGCTCTCCGATAGCCATGCCGAACGGTTCCCCGATGACACGCTCGCCGGGAGAGCCGTCTACGTGTTGATGAGCTATCCGGATGAAAGCTCCGGCTACGTGAAGGTGGCCACCTACATCGACAAGGAGAGCTGCGTTCCGCTGAAGACCGAATTCTATGAAAGCGGCCACGAATTGCGCAAACAGCTGACCGTCGACCCGGCGAATATCCGGCACCAGGGCGGTATTTTCTACCCCAGCGAACTGGTGGTAAAAGACCTCAAGCAAAAGACAGAAACCCGGCTGATCGTCCACAATGTGAACATCGGCGCCGAGTTGGGTAACGACCTCTTTGACGCGGACAAGCTGAAGCAGGCGGAAATTCCCGCCATCACTGCCCAGCCCTGACCGATGGGTCTACTCGCTAAATTCTCCGACCTCGTCTCGAGGTCCACCGGCCTCATCCTGCTGTTCTCCACCGTGCTTATCCTTCTGGCCGTCACCCGGCTGGTCGACCTGCACACGGGTCATTTCCTGCTGGAGATCGATCCATCCGCCAACCGGCTGCTGTCCGAGAACAACCCCGACAAGCAATTCTACGACCAGGCCAGACGCACCTTCGGCAGCGACGAGATACTGGTCATTGCGCTGACCTCGGCGGATGTGTTCACACGTGACACCCTGGAACGCATCGAACGGATGACGCGGCGGATAAGCGATGTCGAGGGCGTCGATCACGTGGTTTCGCTGAGCAACGCGATGGACATACGCAGCGTCGAGGACGGGCTGGACATCGCGCCCTTCTTCGACAACATGGGACAGGACCCCGAAGCCCTCAAGGCGATCCGGCAGCGGGTGCTCGACAATCCGGTCTACAGCGGCAGCCTGGTTTCAAAAAACGGCGACACCACCGCGCTGATCGTTTATTTCCGGGATATCGACGACCGTGAGTTCATCCGTCGCGGCATCCACGACAAAATCGTGTCCATCGTCAATCAAGAGAAGGGTGACAACGAGGTCTCGATCACCGGCACGCCGCACTTCAAGGTCTCCGTCATCAAGATCCTGATGCACGATCTTCTGTGGATGCCGCCGCTCATCGCACTCATCCTGGCCCTGGTGCTGATCGTCTGCTATCGCACCCTGCTGGGCGTGGTCGTCCCGCTGGTCACCGTCGTTGTCGGCGTGGTGCTGTCGCTCGGTATCATTGCCGCGCTTGGATACTCGCTCAGCATGATCTCCGTGCTGGTGCCTCCGCTGCTGATGATACTCGGCCTCTCCTATTCTGTGCACGTGGTGTCCGATTACCACCAGCACCGCGACCAGACGCCGGACAAGCGGGTCCTGGTCAGACACACGCTGAAACGGGTCCTGCTCCCCGTCCTGTTGACGGGGCTAACCACCATTGCCGGTTTCGCGTCGCTGATGGTCAACCCGATCGAGGCCATCAGCGAATTCGGCGAACTGTCGATCATCGGCGTCATCGTCATCACGCTGGTGTCGGTCACCTTCACCCCGGCCCTGCTCAGATTCCTCGACCGGACACCCCCTGTCGCCGCGGGTACGGAACCCGCGGCTCCCACGCTGTTTGACCGCTTCATCGACCGTGTCGCGGTCTTCGATCTGAATCACAAGAACGTCATCTTCCTGTTTACCGGCATTCTGTTCGCACTGAGTCTCGCCGGCCTGTTAAGAATACATGTCAGTGCGGACATCATGACCAGCTTCTCCAGGAATTCAGAAGTGCGCAAGTCCTTCGAACTGGTCAACGAGAAACTGGGAGGCGCCAATCCGCTGTATATTGTCATCAGTGGCTCCCGCCCCGATGCTTTCAAGGAACCGGTCAACCTGAACACCGTCAGGGAGCTGCAATCCTGGCTGAACCAGCAGCCTGAAATCGGCGGTTCGGTGTCCATCGCCGATTACATCATGCTGGTCAACAGGGCCCTGCATGATAACGACCCGGCATTTTTTGCCATACCGGACAACCGCCGGCTGATCACCCAGCTGCTGTTTCTAAGCTCCAGCGAGGAGATGGACAAAATCGTCGATAGCCGTTTCCAGAACGCGAACATCATCGTACGCGCCCGGGTCATCAGCTCCGACGGCATGGCCTCGCTTATCAAGCGCATCAATGCGCGACTCGCCGAACTTCCCGACCACCTGAAAGCGCAGGCGACCGGCAACCCGGTGCTGATCACCCAGACCCTGACCGAGATCATCATCGGCCAGGCGAAGAGCGTCGGACTTGCGTTGATTATTGTCTACGCCATTCTCTCCCTGATGTTCATGTCCAACCGTATCGGGTTCATCGCACTGATTCCGAATATCATGCCGATCGCGATCTACTTTGGCTCGCTGGGCTTCTTCGGCATCAGTCTCAACCCGAGCACCAGCCTGATCGCCCCGATGGTGCTCGGCATCGCCATCGACGATACCATCCACTATTTCGCGCGCTTCAGCCAGGAGGTCAGACGACTGGCGGATGACAGAAAAGCCACAGTGGCAGCCCTCAAGGGCGTCGGCCGCCCGATGACCTACACCTCGGCCGCGCTCTGCCTGGGCTTCCTGGCCCTGACGAGCAGCGAACTCAGCATGCAGGTTCAGGTCGGAATCATGGCCTCCTGGGCGCTCGCCGTCGCCTGGCTGTGTGACTTTTTCCTCACCCCCGCGCTCTGTTCCAGCGTCCGCATCACTACCCTGTGGGATGTGCTGACCCTCGACCTGGGTGAGAACCCGCAACAATCCATCCCGCTGCTTAATGGCCTGCGTAATTCGCAGGCGCGGATCGTCGCCCTGATGTCGAAGGTCATCACGGTTCCGGCCGGCGCCCGCATCATCACTGCCGGGGACAAAGGCGAGGAAATGTACGTGGTCATCCATGGCAGGCTGCGCACCTCGTTCGAGGGTGAGAAAGGACGTATCGAGGTCGCCACCCACGGCCGTGGGGACGTGGTCGGCGAAGCCGGCCTGTTTTTCGAAAAACGCACCGCCGATGTGGACATCCTGGAAGACAGCCGCCTCCTGTGCCTCAGCCAGGAAAATCTCGAGCGGCTCAGCCGGCGCTACCCCTATATCGCAACCAAGGTGTTCCGGAATCTGAACAGGATCCTGGCCACCCGCCTGTTTACCACCACCCACAGACTGACCACCTGAGCATCGTCATTGGGAATCCGTGACTGGCATCAGCAGTATCAGGCTGGAATGGAACGACGAATACTCAGTGCCCGTACATGAAGACTTTATCTCACCGCAAAGAACGCAAAGCCGTTTAAATTGTATTTTTAAAGAGTTTCATTGCGTCTTTGCGGTGAGAATGGTGTTTATCAACATATACTAACCAGGTGCCATTCAGGCGCTTGAGAAGAGACCATAATAAGAAGTGCGGCGTACACCGCCGCCGGGAGGTGACGCATGGCCAACAATAACAACCCGAGAGAAGTAGCCGAGATCGTGGAAAACGCCATGCATGAGTTCAGCGAGGCGATGTACCACCGCGAGCAGCTCAGCATCCGCATCGGGCGGCGCACCACGCAAATCATCCGCTTCGGCATGTTCGGCCTCTCCGTCCTGGGCCTGATCATGTTCTACCTGCTCTACATCCTGACCGCGGATTTCTCCGAAATCACCTCGAACATGGAAAGCATATCGGCGCGCATGACAAGCATGAACAGCAATTTCGACTCAGTCTCAAGGGACATGGGCTATCTCCGCCAAACGCTTGTGCTGATGAACGAGAACATCACGGTGATGCCGCGGATGAACACTACGATCGGCGGCATCAATGACAACCTGGGAGCCTTGAGCAACAACCTTCATGCCATGCTGGAACAGATTAACCACATGAACGGCAATGTCGGCGCCATGACAGGCAGCATGCAGCTGCTCAACCGGCAGCTTGGCGATATGAACCTGAATGTGGGAAGCATGTCCGGCAACATGCACCAGATGGCAAAACCGATGAAGATGTTCCCGTTTCAGTAATACCTGACGGGTCGCGGCTATTTGGAGGTATGCTCGAAGACGCCGTCCCAGCCTTCTGCCACCCCGTTTGACTGCAGCGTGTCGATTCTCTCCAGGTAGAGCCCATACAGCTTGCGTTCCGGTGCGGCATCCCGCAACTTCTGGAACGCGGAGCGCGCCGTTTCCCACTTCCCGGCAAAGTAATGCTGCATCGCCTGGTTACTTTCATTGACATCCTGCACCAGCTCACGGGAAACACCTGCAGCGTGTCCGACAGGTTCATAAATGGTTACCGGTTCATGCTTGCCCTTGACCTTGACCCGGTCCAGACAGCGCAGCACGAAACCATCGAGACTCCCGGCGGTGGACTCGCTGATAATCAACTTGACCCCATAATATTTTGTCAGTCCCTCCAGCCGGGAACCCAGGTTCACCGAATCGCCGATCACGGTGTAGGCGCGCCGGTATTCGGAACCCATGTCGCCGACATTCATCAATCCGGTGTTGATCCCGATGCCGATCTCGACCTGTGGCCAGTTGCGTTCCGCGAACTCGGGCCGTAACTCCACCACTTTCTCCAGCATCGCCAGCGCCGCCTCGACCGCATGACGGGGATGCAGGGGATCCTGAACGGGCGCGCCCCAGAATGCCATGATCATGTCGCCCACGTACTTGTCGATAGTGCCGCGTTTCTCGAAGATGATGCGCGTCATGGGAGTGAAGAAATGATTCAGCAGCTGCTTCAGTTCATCGGCGGCCAGCGATTCCGAGATCGTGGTGAAACTGCGAATGTCGCAGAACAGCACGGACAGTTCCCGACTCTCTCCCTCGACAGAAAAATTCTGGTCCGGATTCCGGCTCATTTCCTCGACGACTTCCGGGGGTACATATTGACCGAACACGGCCTTGAGCTGCCTTCGACTGTGCGCTTCCGTCAGGTACTGGGTGAGCAGGCCGACAAACAGGGCTATCGGCAACTGCACCAGTACCGGTATCGCGAGCGGCAGCCACAGATCGGCCGTGTTGAAGGCGTACTGCACGCCGGCAACGTAGAGACCGGACAGCAGCAGCGCCAGCGGCACGGCAAGGGTGGCCGACAGGAGATAGATGCCGGAACCCAGCAGCAAACCGACCGCCAGCAGGATGGTGGCCGTTGTCAGGAGACCTGCCGGCCGCAGGCTGCGATCCGTCAGCAGGTTGGCGAAACCCGTGGCGGCAATCTCGACTCCGCTCAGATCCACCCCGTCATCGGTGGTGAACACCGTGTAGAAACGATCCGGCTGCCCGGGATCGTAGAGATCGGAGAAACCGACGAACACCACCTTGCCGGTAAAATCCAGATCGGAGGACGGGAAGGTCACCGAACCACCCTTGATCACCGCATTGTAGGGAATGTTCGGAATACTGCCTGGGGGGCCATAGAAATTCAGGTAGCGGTTGTCTCCGCCCTCATAGAGTCCGGCAAGGGCCGTGATCACACGCTGCTCCTGCGCCGACAGCGCGGGCTGTGCCTGGTCCCCGGCAAGCAGTTCCCGGACCCTGTCGCCCAGTTCGGGATCGTTTGCAAAGGCCCCGCGCAGGGTCAGCATCAGCCGCTGCACGCCCTCGGCGCGACCGACCCCGGATTCCGCCTGCGGCAGTCCTTCGATGCCCGTCGCACCGGCTCGTTTCAGCACCTCCATCCAGCGCTGCTGCACCGGCAGCGCGTAGACCTGCAGCGCCGCCGCCGGCATGCTGGCGGCATTCCCGGCGCTGGGCTTGAACGGCCAGAACTGGTAGACGTTGACCTGCACCTTGGGCACCGGGAAGGGTGCGAGCGCCTTCGCCGCATCCGCAAGTTCCGGTATCGGCGGTATCAGCTCCTCGGTCCAGATGGTCCCGCTCTGCGTACCGTCGAGATTGTAAATCGGCTGGCGCTTGCCCTCCAGACGTTCAAACAGCACCACGCGTTCGGAGTCCGCCACGGCGCGGGCGAATTCAGTGTCTTGTGCGGGAGATTTCGCACGCTGGAAGTCCATGTCGAACACGATCACGGACGCTCCGCGTTCAACCAGTTTATCGATCAGTTTGCCGTGAATGGAACGCGGCCAGTCACGGGGAAGTTCGGGCAGGCCAAGCCCCTGGATATCCCGGTCATTGATGGCGACAACCGCCACCTCCGGAGGCGGTGCAATCGGACCCCGGATATGAAACAGCCAGTCGAGGCCGATGTTCTTCTCGAAGTCCTCCCCGAGCGGCGTCAGCCCAAGTACGGCGCCGATCAGGCCGGTAACGACGCCGACGGTGATGCCCTTGACCCAGCGCGACCTCATTTATCTTCTCCGGAATACATCAGGGTGTGTCATGCCGATCACTCGCTGAACATCACGCATCCGTGAGATCCTGTCGAGTCGATGAATACCCGCCCATCGGAAATTCCTCTCCGTGGTTATCGTTTGACACAAGCATGTCGTCCCGGGAACCGGCCAGCCCGCCATAACAGCACACCTTATGCTATCCGGATGATCCGTACTGAACCGACTTGTCCGGTCACCCCGCCATCGGAAAAAAGACAACGCCCCCGGACGGGGGCGTTGCCTTGTTCCTGAAAATACTTATCTGCGTTACTGGATGATGGACGTGGACGGACAGACCGAGGCGTCCTCGCCCGGATACAGATAACAGTAGGTCGTACAGGTCTTCCTGCCACCCGATTTCACGCAACTCTGATAGACATAGGGATTGGAATGGATCTGCTTGTTGGTAACCTCGTGCGTTTTCATGGGCTGTGTTGCGTTCAACACACAATCCTGGTTGAGATCCTGTTCAACCTCCCAGCAGTACGGCATCTGGCCGCCGGTATCCGTAACCTTCATACAGGCACCCGTACTTTCATCATGCGTGGTCCATAAACCGGAAGCCTGGCAGACCTGATCATCGCAGCTGCCATCTGAGGGAAGCGGGGTTTGATCACAACCCGGCTTCAGGACACACTCATCGATGCAACTGACCCCCCGCACCCTGACGTAGGCAGGGTCTTCATTGGTCGGCACACACACCGACACGTCCTGGGGCTTCTTGGGATTGTTCAGCACGGCATAGGTGAAATCATCCGTTTGAGTGACCAACTGGTTCACCGCCTTCTGGAAATCAGCCGGGCAGGTCACCAGCGCCTGTTCGACATTGACGGTTGCGGTATCGCTGGCATAAGGAACATCGTAGGAAGAATAATCTACCGAGTCCCCGTCGACGGTGGCGGTATTGACCAGCTTGCCAGCCGCTGTCATCGTCACGGCGGGCGACTTGCCGGTGGCCGTACTGCCTGCCTTGAGAACGACACCGTCAAGCCCCGTGAGGGAAATATCAGCCAGGACCAAATCATCGCTCATATCGCCAGGCGTGCCCAGGTCATCGTTGAAGACCAGGGCAGTCGCGTCGCCATTTCCGAGATTCTGGATTACGTAACAATATTCGACCTCGGCGCCGGTCTTGGCATCGAGCAGATCAACATCATTGACGCCGCAGGTTCCACCCTTCGCCATGACGGTCTTGGTCAGTGACAGCCGGGGAACATCCGCCGGCGGTGCGCTGAAATCCGAGCAGAAGTAGATGTCGTTGATTTTCTGGATGCTGTTGTTGCTCTTCAGGAAAGCCGTACCTGCCCCATAGTTGGAACCGGGCGAATAGCTCCAGCCGCAGGTGCCGCCCCCGGTGGCGCCGAGTTCGATGGAAAAGTCCACCGTGGCGGCCTTGGGATTGACAATATTCGTATAACCGGTGACCTCCCAGTCGATCGGCGTCGTACCGCCCACCGAACCGTTCGTCACTTTCACCGTGATGGATTGATCACCTCTGGTGATCGTGCATTCATTCGTTGCGGGATCCACCTGACAGCCGGTCATATTGCTGCTGAGTGCCTCGCAGGAAGAGCTTGCATCAACCAGAAGCGAAAACAGTGACGGATCGGACGGCGATTTGATGCACCCCGCCCAGGCAACACCCATCGGAAGAAGCGCGGCGATCAGTCCGCCCGCGGTTAAAGCCATGACTCTCGATCGTATCGCGTGTTTCATTTTTTGTTACCTCGTTGTGTAATAACCGGAGCCCGCGTCACACCGACCTGCCTGGCAGTGACTCTCGCTCCCTTCTCCGACGCATCCATTGGCACGCCACCCGTCATCCGTGGGTAATGGTGCAGTCAATGGACATATAAACAGCCAATATCCGACCAGTTCACACCCCGCCATTCCCGTGCAGAATGCCTTTATGAAGGCACGGGGAAACGGCGGCAATCACATCACATCAAAAATTCAGCGTCACCCGTCCCATGATCATCCGGTCCGGGATATAGGGCCCGGACGAGGGTTGATCCTGAAATTCACGGTAGTTGTCATCCTGATAATCGAAGTTGTTGTCGAACAGGTTCTGCACCGACACGCTCACGATTCCCTGGCGGCGCGGCAACCGGTAGCCCAGAGCAAGGTCGGCCACGTTGAAGTGACTCTTGCCGTCGGCGTAGGTGGCCAGGGACGAGCGTTGCACCTTCTGGTCCACATGACTGACGACCACGCCGGCAAAGACACCGGAGGGATGGAAGTAGTTCACACCGACGGGAAAACTGACGGTTCTTACCTTGAGCGGCTGCTCGACATCGACGGGATTGTCGCTCTCGTAGCGGTCGTAGATGGCCTCGGCGCTGAGTCCCCAGCGGGTCGCCGGGGTCCAGTAGGCATAGGCGCGGTGGTACCACTCGTCCTGGTTGTCGAACTTCGCGTCCAGATTGTTGGTCCCCTGGTAGAACTCCGGCGTCTCGATCTTGCGGCGGGTCAGTTCGGCGCCCGTGTAGACGGACTGGGTCGCCTGCCAGTCCAGCGCCCCGCCAAAGCGGGTGGATTTGGTCCCGTTGGCATCGTCGAAGAACTGGTTGAAACCCGCCACCTGGGTCGGTTCCAGCGTCCGGTCACTGGCCAGCGCCGGTTTAATCACTTCGAAGTAAGCCCCCCTGAGCCGCAGTGAATCTGTCACGTTCCACTGGACGCCCAGTTTCGGGTTGACCCGGTTCTTCTCGAAGGCATCCTCATCGTAATCCTGGTAGCTCATGCCCACCGTCCAGGTCACCTGGTCGAAAGATTCTATATTGCTGTAGACATAGCCACGCGCATCTTTGACGGTCGGCTCATCCTTGGTCGAACTCCCCGGCGGCGGCGGGAAAACAGGCGGCGTGAAAGTGGTAGCCGACTGTGTGGTGAATTTCTGGTCGACGTGGGCATAGGCGCCACCCGCGGTGACGTTGTAGCCCTTGCCCTCATAGAGATACTGCGCCTCGGGCTGATAGGCCTTCTCCTTGGTGTCACCGCTGACAGACTGGGCATTGACGAACGAGAACGGGGGAAACGGAATGGGAACGACTGTTGAGCTGCTCTCGGATTGCTTTTCCTTGCGATCACTGTAGATCATGGACAGCAGGATATTCGTCGCCGGGTTCGGCGTGAATCGCGCCCCGATACGCGCCGAATCTTCCTTGAAATCCCGCTCGTAGTTGGGCGAGTAATCGTCGGGATTGAAGTTGAGCGCGAGATCGCCGTTTTTCGAGTCCTGGTGGCGAAACTCGGTCTGCAGGTTGACTGCCGGGGTAATGGCCGCCTGCCCGTAAAGCGTGTAGATCTTGTGGCGCAGGTCGGCGTTATCGCGGAATCCATCGGTGAAATAGTGGAACGCGCCGCCGCTCGCCGAGTAGCCGTTATGCAGCGTGGTGACCACCGCCTCCCCGCCGTGGGTATCCTCGTTACCGCCGAACCCGCTGACGTTGAACTGCGTCTGGTTTTGTTCGAACAGCGGCGTGAACTCGTTGAATCCCGGAGTCGACGGACCACCCATGGTCACGATATTCAGGTTGGTCGTGCTGACACTGGGCTGGATCGGGTTGATGTTGATGTCCTGCAGCATCTGCGCCTGCAGCAGTTCACTCACGCGCGAGACCTCCCGGCGACGGGTATCACGGTAGGTATCCGAGAGGAAACGGTGCGCCGATGAATTGGCGGGGTCCAGCGTCAGGGATTCGGTGGATTCATTGAGACCCATCTCCGGAAAACCCAGGTCGTTGTAGGCCCGCGCGAGGCTGGTACCCCGCGCCGCCTGGTCCTTGTCCAGCAACAGGCGGCCACGATAAACGGCGCGATTGTCGTTGAGCTCCATGGACTTTTGCAGATCCTGCACGGCCTCGACCGGCTGGTTCTGCGTCTGCCGGGCGATGCCGCCATAGAGGTAGGCAGTCGGATCATTCGGGTCGAGTTGTTTGGCAATATCAAACTGCTGGTTATCCAGCGGCGCCCGCTTCTCCTCGAAATAGGTCTTGCCGAGGTAGGCGCGCAACAGGGCGTCGTTGGCATCAAGCGCCACCGCGACCTCGATGTCACGGCCGCCCTCCTCAAGATCGCCGGCGCTGATTTTGGCGAGTCCCAGACCGAGATGAGCCAGCGGATCGGCGGAATCCAGGGCGATGGCGCGCTCAAAGGCCGACATGGCCTGGTTGCTTTTGTACAGCGCGAGCGCGGCGAAGCCGCGGGTAATTTGCGTACGCGCGATAGCCGGATCGAGGGCTTCGGCCTTCTGTGCCGTTTGCAAGGCGGTGGTGCGATCTCCCAGCATCAATTGAAGCTCGGAAAGCCTGGCCCAGGCCAGGGCGTTATCCGGCTGCTGCTGCACGGCCAGCTGCAGGGTATCGCGTGCCGAGGGGATATCGAATGCCGCCTGCTGGGCATAGGAAAGTGCGATCTTCGCCGCCGCGCTGTCGGGGCTGAGCGTAACCGCCTGTTTCGCGTCGGCGAGCGCCTGGTCATTATCGTTCTGCACCACATTGATCACCGCCCGAAGTGCGTACGCCAGTCCGGCATTGGGATCTTTCTCAACTGCCTTGTCGATTTCCGTCCGCGCCTCGTCGACACGACCGACGGACAACAACGAGGCGGCATCATTCAATAGAGACTGCGACGCCGAACCTGCCCCGGCGGTTTGCCCCGGTTCGACCATCACCGGGGGATAGTAAAGCGACCATTGCACCGCATCGCGGGGATGCACAACGACGCGCGGCTGCGGCGCCTGCCCGGCTTTGGCAGCGACCGCCGTGCCACCGGGAACCGGCAATTTGCCCTGATCGTTGGACGCGATAACCGTACCCTCGAGCACCGTGAGCACCGACTCCCCGTCCTCCACCCGAAAGACGAACTCCGTCCCCTCGATGGACCCATTGAGATACGGCGTGTTGACTTCAAAGCCGCGCGGCTTGCGGCTGAACGACTGGAAGGCGCCCTTGATCAGGCTGAAGGCGGAACGCTCTTCCGCCTGAGCGGTAATATTGTCGAGGCGCATGGCGGTGTTCTGGTCGATGCGCAGTACGGCCTGGTTGATCAACTGTACCGTGGCGCGGCTGCGCTCGCCGGCGCGTATCAGATCACCCTGGCACAGGGCGTCGTTCAGTGTCCCGGTTGACCAGGCAGGCGTCGAGGCATGCTGAATATCAATCCGGCCCTCCACGCTGACCAGGTGCCCGACGACCGATGTGCAGGATTCAGCAGCTCGGGCGACACCCGAAAGTGATACGAACATCAGGACGCCAATGGCAATGCACCCTGTCAGGCGGGATATTCTCATCGATCAGACTCCTTGGTGAGTTTTTGTAATCCAAAATCCCTGCTAGTTCGTTGCAAGCGACTCGCTGGAAATCAAGAGAATGAACCCGGATAAACAATAAAACCGCCTGTTCATTGCCGTCCCCACTTCGTGGAAGATCCACAGAGCATCATCAGCGTCCACGTCAGATCGCAATTTTCACGCCAAAACAAGTTTTTCATAAGCAACTCATTACATAGGGGTTAACAGAAAGACCTCATTTGTTAACAGCTAGTGGTTGCTACATTTTGGGGAAATATGCAGAAAAATGCGTCATTTGCGTGCATGAGCCTTCTCGCAGCGGGAGTGGTGGATCGAAGGCGCCAAATGGCACCAGGCGAAGACGTGCACAATCGAATATGTGGAGACAAATTCCTCTCCACTGGCAGGCAATCATACAGGAGAATTTCACAAGGATTTGTTCGCATTATTGTTATGTGCCGCGCATTATGCCCGGCATGCATCTCCCCGTTGTGTGAACCGCATCCTGTTGGGTGCGATTGCCAAACTGATTTATTGATTAAATTGTGTTAACCAAGTCTAGACCAAGAGATGACGATTGGCAAAATTCCGTTATTTCGAAAGGCCTTATAAGCATCAACATAGCCATGGAGTCATAACCAGGCCGCATTTAACCTCACCGGACGGAATTACCCCCACTGTAATGCATGCCATTAGACTTATGATTAGACCACAGGATTCATGCATAAAGTATAGGGAAAATCCCTATTCGATTTATGTGCCTTTTTTTACATAAAATTCGGTGCAATTCCTTAATTTTTTTCTCTCCATCATGCAGATATAGTTATATCTACATATATCTTATAGGGATTTAGTTGGCTTCTTATTATTTCAAATTGATACTGGTTAGCGCGACATCCAAGAAGACTTTGCCGGCGCAACCCCTGGCAGGGGTCATCGTTCCCAAACCGGCAGACAAGCAGGCACAACCGGCGTAAACGGGAATTCAACCATCACCCTGCACCGCGTTGACTCCATCCCGCACAGACTGGCGACCGATCATTCGTATGATGTTCAGGCTGAGCCGGTCCAGAAGACTGTGATACATTTTTTTACGCCTGACGGAAGTGTATCGATAAACGACATGGCAGGAAAACTCAAGGAACCCATGGTGATCACCGACTACCGGCGCGAACCGGTGTGCATTCTCCCGATCGGGTTCTATTTCGACGATGACCGCTGGGAAAAAATCTGGCAGCGCTTCGATGAAAAAGGCGGGTCACTCACGCGGGAGGACCTGATCGACCTGTTTCCGGAGGAACCGGTGCTTAAACGCGATCGGGTAAAACCCGGTGGAGTGAGAAGTGAGAAGTGAGAAGATCGTAATGGCCACGGAATGACACGGGAAAATACACTGCATCCAACCTCTCACGTCCTTATCTCTTACCTCTTACCTCTTACTTCTTACTTTTTACTTCTCACTTCTCACTTCTCACTTCTCACTTCTCACTTCTTACTTCTTACTTCCTGAATTACTGTTCAGCCGCGACTGACAAACCACCATAGTACTCCCGGCATGCCGCTTCCC
>Ga0210101_1000358_pt1 | contig 15763 bp, 15 predicted proteins | sample Muzzi_PWC_D1_FD_185534 | JGI IMG/M metagenome (GOLD analysis project Ga0210101, IMG submission 185534) | Wetland microbial communities from San Francisco Bay, California, USA, that impact long-term carbon sequestration - Muzzi_PWC_D1 (SPAdes) | ecosystem: Environmental > Aquatic > Marine >... | reverse complement strand
AGGTTGGGAAAACCGAGGCCGACCGGAATCGGCGCTGCGACGATGTCGAAGTCGGCGTAGGGATAGTCGCCGATGCTGTCGCTGTAGCGCCCGATATAGCGGCCGGCGGCGTCGAGATAGGAGTCGGCGAATTCTTCGAGTTCGGCATAGAAATAAGTCCTCAGCCGCACTCCGCCGCGACGGCTTTCCTTTACCCGGTAGGGCCCGGCAAACAACGACGGCGCCTCGGCCGGCATTTGCCGCTCGAATTCCGCCGTGTAGAGGTCGTCCCGCTGCGCTTCCGCCGCCAGCCTGCCGGTCGCCACCGCGCGCTGCGCGGCCGGCACCTCGACCCGCAGCCGGTAACTCAGCGGCTCGGCGGGGTCGCGGGGAATCCAGCTTTCGAAGCCCGGCAGGTAAGCGCCATCCGCACCGCTGCTGGCGCCGTCCTGGTTCGCCGATTCGCGTGGCGGCAGCTTGCCGGCAAGCGTGAATTCGAGCCGGTGGCGGCTTCGATCGGGCAGCGCGACCCGCCAGCCGTCGGTCTCGCGCTGCGGGGTCGCGGGCGCGCCATCGACGCTGAGCGAATCGATGCCGAGCCAGTCGGCGAGCGCGAACCGGTAGGAGTCGCGCCCCTCGACCGCCACCTCGTCGGTAACGCGAATATCGCCGCCCAGCGGATCGAGCCGCAGCCGGATTTCATGCGCGGGCGCGGTTGGCGGCGCGGCGCCGGCTGCTCCGCCGAGCAACAGCAGCACGCACCCGATAGCTGCGCAGAGCTTATTCAAAATGCTGCGGAAAGCGCGCGGTCGGCCGCAGATACTCGCCGTCGCGCGAGATTTCCAGCGGCAGCCAGGTTCCCGGGGCCTGGCGGCCGACGATCTCGATCAACTCGCTGGCGGTCGTCGTCGTAAAACCCGCGGCCGCCTTGATGATGTCCCCGGCACGCATGCCGGCCGCGGCGGCGACGCTGCCGTCGACGACCTCGAGCACGCGCACGCCGCCCTCGGCGGTCTCGATCAGGACGCCGAGGCGCGCACGCGGTTTCGGCGGCACATCGCCCGACGGGTCGACGACAAACACCGCGGCGGCGAAATTCGCCTCCATCGCATCGCACTCGCTGCCCGCATCGACGGGCAGCAGGGCCTCGACGGCGCCGATGCCGAGGTCGGCGAGTTGATGCGGTATCCCGTAACCGTGCTCGATATGCCCGCGGCCAGCGATACCGACCACCAGTGCCGACGGATCGCGGCGCGCAGCGGCGGCCAGCGCCTCGGCCATCGCCCGGTCCCAGGTCAGCTGCGCATCGACGAAGTGTGCAAACTCGTCGCTGGCGAGGATTTCATCGAATTTCGCTGCTTTCGCCGGCTGCGCGTGCTCGGTCCCGACACCGTGGCTTTGCTTGTAGGCATACAACTCGGCCAGCGATTCGCGGTAAGCTCGCGAGGCCGGCGCCGGGTCCGACAGACCGGCACGCTGGTTCTTCGGCACGGCTTGCCAGCCGACCTCGCCGACCCGCGAGACCAGTTGCCGATCGACGTTCAACGCCACCGCCGGCAAGCGATGCGTGCGCACCAGCTGCAACAGCGGCAGGTAATAGTCGGGATCGTATCCCCAGACATCCCGCCAGCGCGAGCGCTTGAGAAATTGCTGCTCATCGAGCTTGCCGGCGCTCCACTCGTCGAGCACCGGCTGCGCCGCGCGCGGCAGCATCTCGAAACCGACCACCAGGTTGGGGTGACGGGAATGCAGTGCGGCGAGTGTGTACAGCTGCCAGCGATGATCGCTGGCCGAGGTATGAGATTCGCCGAGGAGGACGATGCGCGCCCCGGCCAGCCGTTCGAACAGCGGGACGGTATGGAGCCGCTCGCCGTTCGAAGGATCGAGCCATTGCCCGGTATGGGCCGGGCACTCGCTATCGTCGCCGGCGCGGGAGATCGCGGGCGTCGCCACCAGCAACGCGACAAGCAGATAATTACGGATTGCCGGGATTATCATGAGAAATTCGCAGTTTGAACTTTAACCGACATGGCATGAATTACGTCTCGAATCGCTGCGCGGATCGCCGGGCGGCGCGTCGCGGCACGGCGCGTATCAGGGCTCGACCAGCGCCATGCTGATGCGCTTGTTTTGCTTGCCCTTGTTCTTCAGCCCGGTGACCAGCAACTCGCCGATCTCGGCGGTATTGCGCACGTGGGTGCCGCCGCAGGGCTGGTAATCGGTATTTTCGATGGTAATCGTGCGTACCGTACCCTGGCCCCGGGGCGGCTGTACCGACATGGTTCTTACCAGGCCGGGATTGCGATCGAGTTCCTCGTCGGTAATCGCGCCGATGGTGACCGGCAGTGCCTGTTCGACCAGTTGGTTGAGCGCCGCGGTGAGTTGCTCCTTGTCGATGACCTGCCCCTGCAGGTCGAAGTCGATGCGGCTCTCGGTCTCGCCGACCGCGCCGCCGGTTGCCTGCGCATCGATCAGCGAGCAAATCAGGTGCATGCTGGTATGCATGCGCATCAGGCGATGGCGGCGCTGCCAGTCGATTTCCATGTCGACCGCATCGCCGGCGCGAATATCGCCGAGATCGGCGCCGTCGATCCGGTGAACGATGCGTGCGCGATCCTCGGCATAACGCGTATCGACGACCCGGTAATCCCGGCCGCCGATCGTGAGCCGCCCGGTATCGCCGGGCTGCCCGCCGCCCTGCGGGTAAAAAATGGTCGCCGCGAGAATCACGCCGCCATCGACCACTTCGACGACTTCGCTGTGGTATGTTTTCAGGTAACTGTCTTGGTAAAATACTTTCTCGGTCATCGTCGCGCCTCGCAGGTGTTGGCGAAATTCTTACTCAGCCGCAGCCTCGAAGCAAGCCACCGCCGTGAATCCATCTCCGCCCGCGCCGCGCAAAATCATTCACATCGACGCCGATTGCTTTTACGCCGCGGTCGAGATGCGCGACGACCCGGTGCTCAGGGGCAAGCCGATCGCGGTCGGCGGCAGCGCCTCGCGCCGCGGCGTGATCGCCACCGCGAGCTACGAGGCGCGCCGTTACGGCGTGCGCTCGGCGATGGCCAGCGCCACCGCCGTCAAGCGCTGCCCGCAATTGATCCTGATCCCGGGCCGCATGTCAGCCTACCGCGAGGCCTCGAAGCAAATGCAGGCGATATTCGCCGACTACACCGCGTTGATCGAACCCCTGTCGCTCGATGAGGCGTTTCTCGATGTTTCCGGCTCCGCGCGCTGCCGCGGTAGCGCGACGCTGATCGCCAGCGAAATCCGCCGGCGCATCGCGGACGAGATCGGCATCACGGTATCCGCCGGCATCGCGCCGAACAAGTTCATCGCCAAGGTGGCCAGCGACTGGAACAAGCCGAACGGACAGCACACGGTCACCCCCGGGCAGGTCGACGAATTCCTGGAGTCACTGCCGGTCAGGCGCATCTGGGGCGTCGGCGCGGTGACCGCCGAGCGGCTCGAACAACAGGGCTTTCACACTTGCGGCGACGTCCGCCGCTGCGATATCTACCGCTTCGTGCAACAGTTCGGGCAATTCGGCGAGCATATACACCGGCTTGCGCGCGGCATCGACGAGCGCGCGGTGCGCGCCGAATGGCGGCGCAAATCGATCAGCGTCGAACACACCTACGAGCAGGATCTGCCCGATCTCGACAGCTGCCGACAAAAACTGCCGGCACTGCTCGAGGCGCTGCAGCCGCGCCTGCAAAAACTCGACGCGGATTACCGCGTTCAACATTGCTTTCTAAAAATGAAATTTTACGATTTCAACCAGACCACGGTTGAACGCCAGCAAACCATCCCCAGTTACACTGATTATGCAATGCTCTGCGACGAAGCCTGGCAACGCGGCAAGGTACCTGTGCGACTGCTCGGTATCGGCGCTCGGCTGGTGGACCTGACCGACGGCAGCGGCCAGATGGACTTGTTCGATGTCTGATTCCGCAGCGTAATTCAACATTCCTGCAAACAACCTCACATTTTTTGAGTATTTTCTTGTTTTTACATATCAGTGAGTTATATTCACTACCGCATGTAGGTTGATAGATAAATCGTCTAACTTACGAGTAAACGGCTAGGTAACAATGGCAAAGATCATCAAGGCGCCCGAATTCGAATCGCTACTGTCTTCCCCGTGGGGCCAGTCTCCGGATAACTCTTATTACGGCGACCCCCGCTACGTGAAGCTGGAACAGTACGGACTCGAGCATATCGAACGCGACCAGAACGACGACGAAGGCGTCGAGCGGGTCGTGATTCTCGGCTACAACTGAGCCCCGGCAATAGCGGGCAGCTGGCACACTGCCCCGCGCGGCGCGGCCCCGGCCGCGTTTCCGCCACGGGTCGGATTGGCCCACGAATTCGTTCGGCATCGCGATGGCGATGAATGACTGGATATTGCTGGCCCTGGCGCTGGCGACCTCGACGCTGACCGCGATCACCGGCATCGGCGGCGGCATAATCCTGATCGCGCTGATGCCCGGCTTCCTGCCCGCCGCCGCCATCGTGCCGGTCCACGCGATGGTGCAACTGTTTGCCAATTCGAGTCGCGCCCTGTTCGGATGGCGCTTTCTGCACTGGGAATTCGTGCTCGCCTTTATTGCCGGCGGTATCGTCGGCGGCCTGATCGCGGCCGGCATTCGGCGCAAGATCGATCTCGAGTACACCCCGCTGCTGATCGCCGTCTACATCCTCTACACGGTGTGGGGTCCGCCGCTCAGGCTGAAGCGCCCGCCGCGCGGCGAATTCGTGTTCATCGGCATGCTGCAGACCGGGCTCAGCATGATCGTCGGCGCGACCGGGCCGATGGGCCAGGCGGCATTGCTGCGCCGCGGGTTACAACGCGACGCACTGGTGGTCAGCGGCGCGTTGATGACCACCTTTTCGCACCTGATCAAGGTCGGCCTGTTCGCGATACTCGGCTTTGCGTTTTTCGATTACTGGAAAATAATCTTCGGCATGTCGGCGGGGGTGATCGCCGGCGCTTTCATCGGCACCCGTATTCGCTACCGCATCGACGAAAAAATATTTCGCCAGATTCTGAAAGGGTTGCTGACGCTGCTGGCCCTGCGCATGTTTTATATCACCTTCGCCTGACGCAGGCCTGATTTCAGAAGCCGGTCAGCGCGCGTAAGCGCGCAGGATTTCGACCAGGCGATCCTCGACCCAGCTGCGCGCCGCGAGATTTTCGATGAACCCGCAATGTCCGCCGAATCTCTGTATCTCGATGTCGAGAAGTTGGTGCGCGTCGATACGCGCGAAGTCGTCGGCCGGAATGATCGGGTCGTCCTCGGCGGCGACGATGGCCGCCGGCACGGCCAGCGCGGCGAGGCGATCACCGACCACGGCATAGGCCGCGAAGTATTCGTCGACCGTGCGGTATGGAGTGTGCCTGGGCACGAACAGGCGGTTCAGATCGTCGATCGATCTGGCTTGCGCGAGGTCCGCGCCATAGTCCAGGTCCGGAAAGCACTCGAGCTTGTATTGCAGCGAGCGGTACCAGCGTGTGAAAAAATATCGTTCGTAGGCGAACCACCCGTTATTCAGCGCCTCCATCGCGCGCTTCGGATCCACCGGAGGGCTGATCGCCACTGCGCCGTCGAGCCCGAGTTCGCGGCCGCTGTCGGCGGCAATTCGAAGCGCGAAGCTGGCGCCGAGCGAAAAGCCGCAGATAAATATCTGCCGGTATTCGTGCGTATCGACGAATCCCTGCAGTGCGCTCGCCACCTCGGGCGAGCGCGTCGAGTTGAACAGTTCGCGGTTGAGGTGGTGCGAAGCACCGTGATCGCGCAGGTTGACGCGCAGCACGTCGTAACCCTCGTCGAGCAGGCGCGCGGCCGTGGTCACCACGTAAGCCGAGCGGCTCGATCCCTCCCAGCCATGCAAAACCACCACCAGGGCATCGCTGGCGACCGGCGGTTGGTCGAGGTCGGCCAGCAAGCGGGTGCCGTCTGCGGCCTCCAGTATCAGCTCCCGGGTCGAAAGGCGCCGCTGAATCAGGTTCGCCCGCAACTTGCGCGGCCCCTGGCTGTTGAGAAAGGTTTGCAGGTGCGGATTGCGCAGCAATCGCGGCGGATCGAATGGCGTTGACCGGTTCAAACGGCGAAGTTTCATGGTTCGAAGTCGCGGCCCATTATGGTTGCAACCGGGCCGCTGTCAAACGGCAGCCTGCCGTCGGCACATCGATGACGACTGCCGTAATCCGGGAACCCTGAAGATTCGACGCTGCTAGCCCAGCTTGCCGACGACCACCGGGTAGAGTGAGGCGAGCAGCAGCACCGCCATGGCGGTGTTGAAGATGCGCAACCGGATTCCCTCGCGCAAATAGTGCTGCATGCGGTTGCCGATCACGATCCAGACGAAGATCGACGGCAGGTTGACCAGCGCCGCGGCGAGCGCCACGAAGCCGACCGCGGCGAGGCTTCGCGTCGGCGCGTAAACCGTGACCAGCGTCAGCGCGAAAGCCCAGGCCTTGGGATTGACCCACTGGAACAGCGCCGCCTGCAGGCTCGTCATCGGTTTCGCCGAGGCACACGCCGAGAGCGAGGTCGAGGCCGCGATCTTCCAGGCCAGGTAACCGAGGTAAACGATGCTGAAGATGCGTAGAAAATCGTAGCTCAGCGGGTAGGCGGCAAACACCTGCATCAAACCGACACCGACCAGCATGACCATCACGGTAAAACCGACGACGATACCGAACAAATGCGGCAGCGTGCGGCGAATACCGAAATTGGCGCCCGAGGCCATCAGCATCAGGTTGTTCGGACCCGGCGTCACCGAACCGACGAAGGCGAAGGTACAGAGCGCGGTCAGGACTTCGATATTCATGAACGCAATAATAATTCTTTCAATTAGATATTTTGTTGCAAATAATGTTTTAGTGATTATTATTTCGCAATTAATGAGCAATTTAGATAGATATAACAACAGAATATTGCAGGAGCTTCAGCGCGACGGCCGGATCAGCAATATCGATCTCGCCGAACGCATCGGGCTGTCGCCGTCCGCCTGCCTGCGCCGCGTGCAGGAGCTGGAAAAGTCCGGGGTGATTCGCGGCTACCGCGCGGTGCTCGACAACGAGCGGCGCGGCATCGGCTTCATCGCCTATATCACCGTCGGCCTGTCGGACCATACGCTGCCGGCGCAGGAATCCTTCGAAGCAGCGATGCGCGCGGCGCCCGAGGTCAAGGAATGCCATAATACCACCGGCATCGTCGAGTACCTGCTGCGCCTCGAACTGCCCGACATCGCGGCCTACAAGGTATTTCACGTCGAGGTATTCGGTTCGCTGCCGCAGGTAAACGCGATTACCACCTACGTGGTGCTGGATTCGCCCAAAGACGAAAGGGGTTGACGAAATGGCGCAATTGCCCGATAGCATGAAAGCCGTGGTGCTGACCGGTCACGGCGGCCTCGACATGCTCGAGTACCGCGACGTGCCGCTGCCGCGGCCGGCGGCCGGCGAGGTGCTCATCGAGGTGCACGCCTGCGGCATGAACAACACCGACGTCTGGGTGCGCGAAGGGGCTTACGGCACCGACGACGATCCCGCCGCGGTAGCGTCGTGGCGGCGCGGCAAGCCGACGCTGACATTCCCGCGCATCCAGGGCGCGGACACGGTCGGCGCGATCGCCGCGGTCGGCGACGGCGTCGACGCGGCGCGTATCGGCGAGCGCATCATGGTCGACTTCAGCATTTACAATACCGACGGCGACAGTCTCGCCGATATCGACTATATCGGCCACGGCGCCGACGGCGGCTACGCCGAATACTGCGTCGTGCCCGCGGCCAACGCCCACCGCGTCGACACGGCGATGAGCGATGCCGAGCTGGCGACTTTTTGCTGCGCTTATCTCACCGGCGAACACATGCTCGATCGCGCGCGCGTGGCCGCCGGCGAACGGGTGCTGATCAGCGGCGCGGCCGGCGGCGTCGGCGGCGGCCTGATCCAGCTGTGCCGGGCGCGCGGCGCGATTCCCTACGCGATTACCAGCAGCGACAAGTTCGACGCGGTCGAGGCGCTCGGCGCCGAGGGCGTGGCGTTGCGCGACCGCGGCGACTGGGTCGCGCAGGTCAGGGAGTTGCTCGGCGACGAACCGCTGGACGTGGTTGCCGACGTGGTCGCGGGGCCGCTGTTCAGGGACCTGGTCAACCTGCTGCGCCCCGAGGGACGCTACGTCACGGCCGGCGCCTTTGCCGGGCCGATCGTCGAACTCGACCTGCGCACGGTTTACCTCAAACACCTCGAAATTCACGGTTCGTCGCAGGGTACGCGCCGCGCGTTCGCGCGACTGGTCGACTACATCGAGGCCGGCAAGCTGAAAGCGAACCTGTTCGCGACCTATCCACTGTCCGCATACCACCGCGCGCAAACCGATTTCATGGCCAAGGGCTACGTCGGCAAGCTGGTGGTCATGCCCGACCGCTTCTACCACCCCGCCTGACCCCCCTAATTTGGGTCAGATCTAAATAAACATAGGCGCTTTAATTCGGGTCAGATCTAAATTAGATGGATGAAGAAAATTTAGATCTGACCCAAATTACATGTATTGAGAAATTTCGGGTGTGTCGAATCAGGCCTTCGCGACGTTGGCCATCGACAGCATCGCGTGTAGCAGCACATTGCAGCCGGCCTCGAGGTCCTCGGGTTCGGCGCTCTCGGCCTCGTTGTGGCTGAGGCCGCCGGCGCAGGGTACGAATATCATCGACGTCGGCGCCACCAGGCACACCTGGCAGGCATCGTGGCCGGCGCCGGAGACGATACGCTGGTGGCTGTAGTCGAGCTTTTGCGCGGCGTTCTCGACCGCGTCGATGCAGCGCGGATCGAATTTCACCGGCGGTTTTTCCCAGATTTCCTCGAGCCCGGCTTCGACTCCTTGACGCGCCGCGATCTCGGCTACCCGGTTTTCGAGGTCCGCCGCCATCGCGGCAAGGGTTTCGTCTTCCGGATTGCGAATGTCGACGCTCAGGAACACCTCGCCCGGAATGGTGTTACGCGAGTTAGGCCGAACGTCCATTTCGCCGACCGTGGCGACCGCACCCGGCGCATACTCGAGCGCCAGGGCCTGCACCGCCGTAACGATTTCGGCAGCTGCGACCAGCGCATCCCGCCGCCCCGGCATCGGCGTCGAACCGGCGTGCGAATCCTGGCCTTTCAGCGTCAGGTCGTACCAGCGCTGGCCCTGGCCGCCGACGACGACGCCGACCTGCTTGCGTTCGGCCTCGAGGATCGGTCCCTGCTCGATGTGCGCCTCGAACAGCGCGCCGATCGCATGCTTGCCGCAGGCTTTATCGCCAAGATAACCGATGCGCCGCAACTCGTCGCCGATGGTCTTGCCGTCGCTGTCGCTGCGCGCCCAGGCATATTCCTTGTCGAACAGCCCGGCGTAGACGCCGGACGCGATCATCGCCGGCGCGAACCGCGAGCCTTCCTCGTTGGTCCACACCACCACTTCCACGGGAGCCTCGGTGGAAACGTCGTTGTCGTGCAGGCAACGCAACACTTCCAGCCCGGCGAGTACACCGTAGATACCATCGAACTTGCCGCCGTGCGGCTGCGTGTCGAGATGACTGCCGGCCACCACCGGCAACAGGCCGGGATTGAGACCCTCGCGGCGCGCAAATATATTGCCCATGTCGTCGATTTCGATACTGCAACCGATCTCGCGGCACCAGCCGACGAACAGGTCGCGACCGGCGCGGTCCTCGTCGGTGAGCGCCAGGCGGCAGGAACCGCCGTGTTGCCCCGGCCCGATTTCGGCTATCGCCATGATGCTGTCCCACAGGCGCTGGCCGTCAACGCGTAAGTTTGCTGCCTCGTTCATGCTTGACCCCCGATTTACGGGCGGCGAATGCCGGCCCCGAACCCCGAATGATGCCGACGGTTTGCGGCTAGGGAGATTCCCCCTGCCAGCCCGTGCCCTTGCCGATGACGTCTTCGAGAATCGCGATTTCACGCGCCAGCTCGCGCGACAGGTTGAGCATCAGGATGCCGAATTCGCCGGGATATTCGACGTGGAGATTGTAAAACTGGCTGCTGCTGATACTCAACACCAGGCTGTCCGCCACCGCCACGTCGGTGCCGTCGCGAACGATCAGGCCGATCATTTCATCGAAGCCCATCTGCTCGCCGCGGGCAAAGTAACGCGTCAGCACGTCATGCCCTTGCTGATGCTTGTAAAAGGCGAGTTTGCCCTGCAGCACGATCTGGAAATCCTCGGCTTTTTCGTGGTTGTGGGTGATGTATTCGCCCTTGTCCAGGCGCTCGATCTTGCCGTTTGTCACCAGGTCGAGGATCACCATCTCGGACAGTGCTCCAAAGGTCGACAATTCCTGCAGGTAGGAAATGCCGAGCGACTCGACCACCTCGGCGGGGTCGACTAATTGCATGGGACGGGACGCGGGCTGTTCACTGTTTCGGATCGCGCAAGACATGATTTATTGACCACAAAAAAGTATAGCGCGAGGCGATCGGCGCAAGCTGTGAATGAGAACACACATTACCGAGCGCGTAACTCTCGCTGGCTAATCATTTCTGTTTGACAATATACCGGGGGGCGGAGTTCGTCAGCCGCGCGCTTCGGATGCGAGGCGGGTGACCGCCGCGGTGATTTCCGCGTTGGCGAACGGCTTGGTCATGAAAAGATCGGCGCCGCATTCGAGCGCGGTTTCACGGTCGATGCGCTGGCCCTTGGCGGTGAGCATCAACACCGGCAGCTTCTCGCCCTTCGGATGCGCGCGCAGCTGGCGCAACACTTCGTATCCATCGAGCTCGGGGAGCATCAAATCCAGCACCAGCACGTCGGGCTGCTGCTCGAGCGCGATCTTCAGGGCCTGGCGGCCGTCGGTGGCGACGCTGATTTCGAACCCCGCCCGCTCCAGCAAAAAGGTCAGTGATTCGACGATATTGGGTTCGTCTTCAGCCAGCAGTACATTCTTGGACATGGCGCGGAGAAAATTGACTTCGTCTATTGCGTTGCATCGATTAGACACCATCCTTGAATCGACCGCAACCGCGGCGCGCGCGGCCCGCGGCGAAAGCATCGGCAAGCCGGCGGGCCTGGTAAATAGTTTACAGAAATCTTCGCTATTATCCCGTTTAATTGACAGAAATCCTTCAACTTATCAACGAGATACTTGCCAATTTACCCATATTGTCTAATCATGGCTGCGCATTGCGGCGCACGAACCAACCTGCCGCAATTACTCACCGGGTCGCGCGCCCGGCGCCGACCCTGCAGGAGTTAAGGCATGACAGAGGACGCGGATAAAAACGATATCACGCTGGCATTGAACACCATGCTGGAACGCGACTTCGTCTCGCCGCTGACGTCGATTCGAGGCGTGCTGGAGATCATGCGCGACTTCCCGGATTTATCGAAAGCGGAGCGCGAACGGTTTTTGAGCAACGCGATGGCCGATTGCGCGCGTCTCGAAAAGGGTATCGACCAACTCGCCACCACCGTCTACGCGGCATTCGACGGCACCCACCGGGACCGCCAGCCGGCGGCGGCCACCGAGATCGAATCCGAGTTTTCCGGCCGCGTGCAACTGTTCGAAGACCTGCAGATTATCGAAGTCGATTTCAGCGACTTCGTGTTCAGCGATTCGGCGACCGTCAATGCTTTTTACGACTACCTGGAGCGGCGCATCGCGGCCAGCGGAAACCGCTGGTACATCCTCGTCAACTACCGCCACTGCAGCGTCTGGCCGGAGGCCTGGGTCGCATTCGCGCACCGCGGCCAGAAGTTCAACAGCGACCATTCTCTCGGCACCGTGCGCTACGTCGAGGTCAGCGAGCCCGGCGAAGACCCGAATCTGCTCGCCGACCCGGATTTGTTCGCCTCGCGCGACGAGGCGCTGGCGCGTATCGAGGAGATGCGCGCGGCCGCGACCGCAGGCTAGGCCGGGCCCGGCCCGCCCTGCTACTTGCCGGACGACCCGGCGAGGGCGAGGCGCAAGCGAAAGTAACTGGTTTCGTCGGCGGCGAATTCCAGCGTCAGGTCGCCACCCATGGTGCGCATGATGGCGCGGCTGATCGACAGCCCCAGCCCGGCGCCGTGATCGAGCTTGCTGCGGTGACCGCGGCTGAACTTGTCGAATATCGTCGCCGCCTCCTCGCGCTTGACTCCCCCGCCGTTGTCGGAAATATCGATGTACAGCTCACCGCCGGTCGACTCGCTGCGCACCTGTATCTCGGGTTGCGCCGAGGTGTTGTACTTGATCGAATTGGAAATCAGATTGATCAGGACCTGTTGCAGGCGGTCCTCGTTGGCCTTTACAACAGTCTGTCCCGGACCGATCTGCCGCTCGATCCTGACCTGCTTCATGCGCGCGAGACCGTCCAGGGTATCGATCGTCGCATCGATCAACGGGACGGCATCGATGCTGGTCAGCGACATTTCCAGCGTACCGGCCTCGAGCCGGCTCATGTCGAGGATTTCGTCGAGCAAGCGGGTCAGGCGCTGGCTCTCCTCGTGAATGATCGACACGAAGCGTTGACGATCCTTGTCGGATATCCCTTCCGGACTCAGGAGAATTTCCGAAAAGGCGCGAATCGAGGTCATCGGCGTGCGCAACTCGTGGCTCACCTGGCTTAGGAATTCGTCTTTCTGCGTGTCGAGCCTGCGCAATTGCTCGTTGGCCTTGCGCAGCTCGTCCGCCATCATCGTCAGTTCTGCGGACTTGCTCGACAACTCGCGCGAGGTTTCGATCAGGCGCTGGGTTTCGTCGGCTATGTCGATCAGTTCGGTCATGCTGATGCTGCCCCGCCCGGCTACCCGCGCGACCATCGCGTGCGCCGAGGCGGCGCCGACGTTACCCGCCAGCTCGCGTTCGAGTTGTACGATCATCGCGTCGGTCGGCCGCGGCAAGCCGCTGGCGAGACCCTGTTCGCGCGCCATGTTGTCGAATAAAGCGCGCGCGGGATCGGTACCGAGAATTCTCTGCGCGAGCACGAACAGGTCCTCGGCCTTGGCCTGGCCGGGCTCGAAGCGCGTCGACTCGTTGGGCCGGTTGCGAAACACGTCGACGAACAGCGCGCCCTGCAGCCGGTCCAGCGGGCTGGCCTCGGAGATGACCGACACGATCATGAATACCAGCGTATTCGCGCCGAGGCTCCAGATCACGGCGTGCACCAGCGGATCGAGGCCGACGAGGCCGAACAGCGCCTGCGGCCGCAGCGCCTCGATACCGAACAGGCCGTGGGTGAGCACATCGGTGCTCAAGATCACGCCGCCGCTGAAACTCGGCAAAAACAGCGTGTAGGCCCACAGCATAGACCCCACCAGCAATCCCGCCAGGGCGCCGCTGCGGGTCGCGCCGCGCCAGAAAATGCCACCGACGAGGCTGGGCAGAAACTGGGCGACGCCGACGAAAGCGATCAGGCCGATCGCCGCCAGCGCATCGGATCCGCCGCTGGCCTCGAAATACAGGAACCCGAGACCCAGCACCGCGGCGATGCTGATGCGGCGGGAAATCAGCAGCAGCTGGCGCACATCGCCGCTGACCTCGCGCCGGCCGTGCAGCAGGTATAGCGAAATCGGCATCACGATGTGATTCGACACCATCGTCGACACCGCGATCGCGGCGACGATAACCATCGACGTGGCCGACGAGAAGCCGCCGAGGAACGCGAACAGCGCCAGCTTTTCCTGGCCCAGTGATAACGGCAGGGTCAGCACGTATAGATCGGGATTGGATGCCGCGGGCATATACTTGAGTCCGGCGACCGCGATCGGCATGACGAACAGGGACATGCCCAGCAAGTAGAGCGGGAACATCCAGGACGCGGTCGTCAGGTGACGTTCGTCGACGTTTTCGACCACCGTGACCTGAAACTGCCTCGGCAGGCAGACGATCGCGGTGGCCGACAGAAAGGTCAGTGCCACCCAGCGCGCATCGAAGATATTGCCGGCGCCGTAGATCACCTCGGTGTCGACGTTATCGAACACCGAGCCGAGACCGCCGGCGACACCGAAAACGATGAACAGGCCGACCGCCAGCAGCGCCGCCAGTTTGACCACGGCCTCCACCGCGATCGCCGCGACCACGCCGTGGTGACGCTCGTTGGCGTCGATGTTGCGGGTACCGAACAAAATCGTGAACAGGGCCATGCCGGAGGCGACGACGAAGGCGCTCAGCGAGACGTCGACCTCGCCGACGATCGCGCGGTAAGTGCTGGTGACCGATTGCAGTTGCAGCGCGATGTAGGGCGTGGTCGCGATCAGCGCCATCAGCGTGACCACTACCGCGATGCTGGAACTCTTGCCGTAGCGCGACGAAATCAGGTCGGCGATCGAGGTGATGCGGTGAACCCGGCCGATACGCACCAGCTTGCGCAGCAGCCACCACCAGCCGATGAATACCAGCGTCGGGCCCAGGTAGATGGTGATGAACTCGAGGCCGTTGCGCGCGGCCGAGCCGACCGCCCCGTAAAAGGTCCAGGAGGTGCAGTACACCGAGATCGACAGGGTATAAATGATCGGCGACTGGATCCAGCCGGCGAAACCCTGGCGGGCGCGTCGATCGACGTAAAACGCCAGCGCGAAGAGCAGCGCCACGTAGCCGAGGCAAACCCCGAGTAGCAGGTCGACCGACAGCATCAGTCGGTCTTGTCCTGGCTCTCGCCGCCCTGCTCGTCCTCGGCGATGTCCCAGAAGATGCTGTGCCGCAGGCGCCTGGACAGCAGCGCGGTGCCGGCGATCAGCGCCGCCCAGACCACGAACAGGTAAAGCCCGGTAAACGGGATGCCCAGCACCCTGACATCGAGCTGAAAAATACCCGCCAGCGGCGGCGTCAGCAGCAGGGCACCGACCAGGGTCAGGATAAACGATCGGTCGCTGTCCTTGCGATCGGACGCGGGCCGGTAGGGTCGAGAGGATTCGGACTTCATGGCGCGCGGAGTCTCCATGGCGAATGATTCGAATACCGCGGCGAAACAAACCCGGCACCGCGATACCGCCAGATTCTAACCGCGGCGGCAAGTCGAATCATCAGCGAATTCGCCGAATTCGCGAATTATCCGGTCAGCGGGTCGATCACCCGGTGCTTGCAGCTTCTGCGCGGGCAGGTGCGGCAGGACAGGCCGACCGGTTCGATCGCGGTGCTGCGGTCGGGGGCGTAGACCGTTTGCCGCGCATGCGTGTCATCGATCACGCACATGTCGGTCAGGAAATGACGCGCCTCGCCGAAACCGACCGCGCCGGCGCTGCTGGCCCGCGCGACGAGCACGAAACGCTCCCCGGACGGCAATTGCACGCGTTGCCGCAGCACCGCATGGGGCACCTGCTGCGCGCGATACAGGATCCATAACGGGCAGGCGGAACCGTAGCGCGGTACCGCCAGTCCCGGCAGGTTGCGGGAGCGAATGATATTGCCCGAGGCATTGGCCTGGTAATAACCGAAGCGCGGCTTGCCGTCGGCGACCGGCAATGCGCTCAGGCGCTCGCAAATCGTTTCGAAGCCGACGCCGAAAACGTCCGCCAGCCGTTCGATATCGTATTGCAGGATTTCCGCGTGCTGCTCGAAGTCGTCCATCGGCACGATTACCGCGGCGACCGCGTAACGCTGCAGGGTGTCGTAGGTCCGCGCCCGCGCCATCTCGGTTTCCAGCCGGGTTTCCTCGCTGACGATCTTGCGCAGAATCCTGTCGAGACGGCTTTCCACCAGCGCCTCGGCCGCGGCGATGCGGCTGGCCAGGGTCCCCTCCGGAAGCCGGGCATGCAGTTGCCCGGTACGCACTTCTATCTCGGAAAAATGATTGTGGCGGTTATCG
>Ga0210101_1000357_pt1 | contig 15767 bp, 3 predicted proteins | sample Muzzi_PWC_D1_FD_185534 | JGI IMG/M metagenome (GOLD analysis project Ga0210101, IMG submission 185534) | Wetland microbial communities from San Francisco Bay, California, USA, that impact long-term carbon sequestration - Muzzi_PWC_D1 (SPAdes) | ecosystem: Environmental > Aquatic > Marine >... | reverse complement strand
GGATACCATCGTCAATGATATTGCAATGTAAACACTGTTTTTAACATCTAATTGCAACCAACCGGCTAGTCCCAACATTGCGCCGATCGGGATAGAAACGATTAAAAGCGTCCATACAATGGCGCTGACGGAGCGGAACAATATATAGATAAGCAATATTATCAAAATATTCATACACGTGATCGTGATATTCAATTCAGGTTGAAATATATACTTTTCCCAGGTTGTACCCCAGCTTGTGGGAGAAAATTTCAGCGTTTGATTATATTTTTCTTTACTTATTATATCTTCTATTCTTTTCTCAAAACTTGCGTATTCACTTAACGAATGATGCGTCAGAGTAATTTCTTTCGATTCTTTTCCTGCAATTACGGAAGTGGTTTCATCTGCATCTATATTTTCCAGGAGATCCAAAGCTTTTTGCCCGGCCTCCACATTCAACCCATCAGTATTTTGCGCCACTACTTGAAAATCAGTTTTGATAATTAAAGCTCCATATTTTCCGTCTGATGAGAGAAATGATTGCTTGTACTCAGGATGTTTCAAGGCCAACGTTCTCAGTAATTCACTATCCGCCTTTGTTTGAGGAAGCTTGTCACCGATAAATGGTCTCGAATGCAGATTGCCGTTATCCACGTCTAAATATGGGACATTGATTAAACTCCGCACCTGGGTCACATGTTGTAATGGCGAATTTTTGATACCTTGAAGGCCGAGACTCTCACTAATGAGCTCTTCCTGGACTTCTTTTAATGTTTTGAGCGATTGCCTGGAAAAGATATCGTCGTCCTTCGCTTTGTAGGTCAATATCATACTTTTTTGACCGCCAAATTTTTCAATGAATCGCTCGTTTGCTTCCCTGGCGGATTCACCTTTTTTCAGCATTTCACCTTGTTCTTGATAACTCGTGATCTTGAAGTTTGATATTCCCGGCATCAGGCAGGTAATTACCAAGATGGATAAAAGCCATACCTTTTTCTTATTTCGTATGAGCAATGCGGGTAATTTTGAAAATATGTCATTGATATCTGAGTATGCTATTTTCACCTGTTTCTCCTTAATTGTAGCGTTATATCTTTCTCGAATGTGTAAAAGACACTCCTATATCAGCACATTTCTAATCTGCATACCTGATCAGAAAAGATGTAATCCTTCGCTAAATCCTATCAGTCGTCTCTTACATGTAATGAACGACTTTAGGTATCTGCCGATACCGGATCGCAAGTATCACCTTTATAATGCCGCCAAAAGCGGCAGCAGCATCTATATGTATTATTATTTTAACTCAACATGTTTAGACACTTCATCTATTGTTGCCTGATCCCACTTATCAAGATCAATACCTTTTTGACAGAGCAATGCATACGCAAGTCTCTCAATCCCAAAACCAATACAGGCTGAATGGCAATAACCTTTATCGCTTTCAATATTATATTTTTTGGTAAATTGAGTTCGATGGTAATTAGCCGAAGAAGTCGCGATATATTTATTAGAATGGGGGAGCAACCATTTGAATTCTTCTTTTGCATCACCCATTAATTGGAAGAATTTCAATTTTTTATAATTGCCGGCAAAGAATGAATCGTTAGCCGTTTCAACTTTGCAATTCAGATTGAATATATTAATCCAAAATTCCCATAATTTTTTTGCTTTATCAATACCATCACGAATCAATTCATCGGTGCCGATAAAAACAATATCCGAGACCGTAAATTCATTTAGCCTAGAAAGTTCTTCTACATTTGCGCCTTCATTCCGAAAACACTTTTCTGTCATAAAGAAAACCTTTGCAGCTTTTTGATTTTCATACTTGTTATTCGAAAGCATAGGATAAACAGGTACACAAGCGGCATTTTTCAAAACTGACTTCGGCGGTTCTATGTTAGATAAGAAATTTTCATTAACACCGAATTTTGAAAATTCTTTTATTGTATTTATATCGTTTTTCAAAACTGCTTGAAACATTATATGATGTGGAAATTTTTCAAAATATCCACCTTGTTTAAATTTATCTATTGGATATAATATTGGGAATTGAATTTCCCGATAATCGGTAAATTCAGTTTGAAGAAAATCTTTTACTTTTCTTATGAAATATTCACAAATTTTCAATACTAAATCACTATAAGCGTATACTCCAGGCCTAATTAAAATTGCACTTTGAGACTCTATCAACTTATCAAAGATCGGTTCTTGATTTATAGGTTGTACATTGGATGCATCAAATAGAACTTTTGTTTCTAACTCTTCATCTTGCTCAAAATCTTCTCTATTAATCATTTGGTGTAATTGCGAAATACTTTGCATTACGTCATCATAATATTTTACACTTTTAATATCTATAGTTACCCTGTTATCATCAAACTCATAATTGACAACATGCTCTGAAACATATGAAAGCATATCTTTAAAAAAGTCCTTATCTGCATCATTGATGGAGCTTATATCATAATCAATTGTTATCATATTATTCATCCTCATCTTCTCTTACTTTTTTAAAAAAATTTTGCTCTAATTTACTAAACGGTATAAAAAAGATGTAATCCTTTGCAGAATCTTTTTTATCGTTTCTTCCATGTATTGATTCCGGCTATATTCAATTGAAATGTTCAAACTATGATTCATGACAATACCAACAATCTGCAGCTTTTGAGGACGTTCGAACTCAGGATCCCAGGCATGTTTTATAACATCTACATCCGAGTTCATATCGACGAGAGACGTTTTTGAAGTCAAGGCGTCAAATTGACCTTGATAGTTTACGGTGACTTCTGGAAAAGTTATTTTTCCCAAGCTTTCTCTTACCTCTTCATCATCCGTTAGATACCGCATTATGCCAAAGCCGATCCCATTATTCGGCACTGATTTGAGCTGCTGCGCAATACGCATCGTTTTTTGTTTCGCGTCGGCATCTCCTGGGACCTCTATCAAGACCGGATAAAACGCCGAAAACCAGCCGATCGTTCGGCTCACGTCCGCATTTTGAAATAGATTCTCCCGTCCATGTCCCGCCAGCTCCAAAAGCACGGCGCTATCCTGTGTCATTTCAGCTATGGCAGCGCTTACGGCGCCGATCAGGGCTTCGTGTATCTGAATCCCGAAGTTTCCAGGCATTGCTCTTAATAGACGGTGCGTCGCGGATCTGCTAAGAGGCTCATTTAATTTTGATACGGATGACCAAATATTTTTACCGTTGGGAAAATCAATGGGTATCCTTGGAATATTCGCTTGGCTCAAGGATAGCCAGTAATCTTTTTCTTTCAGCAGTTCGGAACTGTTGGCATACGCTGCCAGCAGACCTGCCCATTTTTGATAGGATGTCGTTTTGGGGGGCAATGCGATCTTTTTACGCTCAGCTATTTGCATATAGGTATTAAAAAGATCTTCCATAAGAATATGAATGGCATAAACATCAAATACGAGATGATGGATCACAAAAAAGAGAAGGTCCTTTTTATGCTCTCCTCCTTGATAATAAACAGCCCGAATCAACGGTCCCTTAAACAGATCCAATTTCTTTACGACTTGCCCCACATGGTGCTCCACCTCCGCCATATCGGCATAAGAACAACACTCAACCACAGCCGTTTCTTTTTCCGAAGAAATACTTTGGGTCCATGCGCGTTTATTATCTTGCTTGTAGCGGGCACGAAGCAGGTCATGATGGTCGAGGATCACCGAAAGAGCTTTTGAAAATGTTGTCACATCCAGTGAATTCGAAATGTCCAGGAGAAAGCAAATACGCTCATGACTCCTATTTTCCTCGGTTAAAGTGAAAAATCGTCGTTGAACCGGCGTTAAGGGAACATCACCCGTAACGGCCTTGGCGCTTATCCCCGCGGATTGGTCTTTTCGTTCGACCACGTTCGCCAAATCACGAATGGTTTGATTTTCAAACATCTGTCTCGATCGAATCGTGATCCCCTTTTGCGCGGCTTCAGCAACGATTTGCAACAGCATCATGGAGTCGCCGCCAATATCAAAGAAGTTATCGGTGGTATCGATTTGATCCATGCCCAGTACTTGAGACCATATTTCGGCGATTATTTTTTCGACGTCGCCGACCGGTTTGCGGTGCACCTTTTTCAGCCGGCCCGAATCGGGTTCCGGAAGGGCTTTTGGGTTGACTTTGCCATTTGCGTTTAATGGAATTTTCTCAATTTCCACATAGGCATGCGGCAGCATATAATCCGGAAGCAGCCGTTGTAGTTCCCCTCTGATGCGCTGTGTATCCATCGATTTTACCGCGGGAATAACATAGGCGACCAATTGCGTGTTTCCAGCTGGGTCCCGGCGGGCGATGAGCACGGATTCCCTGATCTGCTCCAAGCGGTTGAGAACGGTTTCGATTTCACCCAATTCCACCCGGTATCCCCGAACCTTCACCTGATGATCCAATCGTGAAAAATATTCCAGATGACCGTTGGGCAGCCATTTTACCAGGTCACCGGTCTTATACATCTTATCGGTTTCGCCGCTGAATGGATTGGCCACGAAGCACTCGTTTGTTTTATCCGCATCGTTCAAATATCCCCGCGAGACTTGAGCGCCGGCGATATACAACTCACCTGCGACGCCCACGGGCAAGGGGTTCATCCCTGAATCCAGGACATAGAGTTGGCATCCGGGAAACGGACGACCCATATCAATTGTTCCCGAGGCTGTCTGCTCGGCAGCATCGCCAACAAGTCCGGAACAAACCGCCACGGTGGTTTCCGTCGGACCATATTCGTTGTAGATTTTACATTGGGACAAATGTTTCAGCCTTCGCACAAGATTGAGCGTCAATCCTTCGCCGCCAAGGATCAACCGTTTTTTGGGGAGCGTCTTTTCCGGTTCCAGGGCTTGCAAAAGCGCCTTCACGTGGCCCGGTGTCGTTTTGAGACAGTCGATTTTGTGTTCATGGAAATATTCCGCTACTTTATTCGGCTCCAACGCCATATCCGCCGCAATAATGTGCAAAGTGCCGCCGGTGCACAGCGCCGGAAACAAAACGGTGTGTTTTAAATCCGCCGCAAACGTCGACACCATTGCATAGGAAAAACCAGGCTCAAACTCAAACGCATCGATGCTTGATTGAACCAAGTGAAAAAGTTGTCTGTGTTCGACAACAACACCTTTGGGACTACCGGTGGAGCCTGATGTGAATATTGCGTAAACCGGATGATCGGGGTGCACCCGAACGTCCGGAGGGGCTGCACTCTCATTGGAATAATCGCCTTCGACTTCAAGCACGGGCAGTTCCATGGCGCCAAAATCGGCGCGGTACTTTGCCTGGCTTAACAAGACCTTTGCCCCGGAATTTGTGAGAATATACCTTCTTCTTTCACTGGGTATAGCCGGATCAAGCGGGACATATGCGCCGCCCGCCTTCAAAATGGCCAGCATGCCAACCATCATATCGGTTGAGCGCTCACAACACAGGCCCACAAAGATTTCCGGTCCCACCCCGTAATCAATTAATCTTCCGGCAAGCTGATTCGCTTTTCTATCTAAGGACGCATAGGTCAGCTCGTCATCCCCGCAAACCACGGCCGTTGCATCCGGAGTGACGGCAGCCTGCCGTTCAAACCAGTGGTGCAGACAAATCACCTGTCTTTTTTCATCAGGACCGCGGCTGAACGTTTGCGTCACCTTACGATACTCATCCGAAGATAAGAGGTTGAGCTTGCTCAGGGGCGCATCCGGATTCGAGTCAAGAATATTTTCCAGCAGATTTAGAAAATGGTGCGCCATTGCTTCAATCGTCTCTTTTCGAAACAGATCCACGCGGTAATTCAAGACACCGGTATAGTGCCCATCTTCCTGGACAAATGTGAGCGTCAAATCGAACCTGGCGGTTCCGGTCTGCAGCTCTTCGGCTGTAATTTTGACATCCGGCATATCCAGCGTTATTTCAGGCGCGACCAACAGGTTGAACATGACCTGAAATAAGGCGGAGCTGTTGATATTTCGGTCCGGATTAACCGCTTCCACAACTTTATCAAACGGCGCATCTTGATGCTCGAGCGCGTCAACAACCACCTTCTTCACTTTATCCAGCAGACGATTAAACTCCGGTTCCCCCGCAAGATCCGTTCTCAGCACCAGCGTGTTGACAAAAAAACCAATCATCGACTCTACTTCGGAAAGACGTCGATTGGCGATAGGCGTTCCTATGATTATGTCGGTTTCCCCGCTGTATTTGTGGAGCAGGATATTGAAGACCGTCAGAAGAAACATATAGGGCGTGCAATTGTTCTTTCGGCAGGCTGTTTCCATTTTCTCGTGCACACCGGAAGGCAGATCGAAACGAATCGTATCTCCCTTGTAACTGTTTTCTTTTCCGGCGGGAAAATCATAGGGCAATTGCAGTTGCGTTACATCACCAGCCAGAATGTTTTTCCAATAGGTCAGTTGCCTGGCGACAGCGCGGGATTGAATGAATGTATTATGCCAATTTGCATAATCGACATACTGCAGGACCGGATCGGATTCGGAAACCTTGTTTCCGCTTTTCAGGTTGGAATAAATCTCGGCCACTTCATGCACCACGATTCCCATGGACCATCCATCGCTGATGATATGATGCATGGTCTGAACCATGAGGATATCGTCGGGCCGAATATGAATCAGGTCGATGCGGATTAAAGGCGCCTGACTCAGATCAAAGGGTTTACGCGCCTGAATGACCGCCAGCCGCTGGGCTTCATCTTCCAATTGATCGGCCTCGACGCCTTCCAGGGAGATATGATTGACGCGCAACGATGTATCCGCGGAAATGACTTGTATCGGTTCGCCATCCGAATCCCTGAAAGCGGTTCTAAAAACGGCATGCCGACGCACGATCTCCTGGTAAACACGCTCCAACAGACCAATATCCAGCTTCCCCCGCAGCCTTATGGAATCGGATAGATTGTAGACGGGCAACCCCGGATTGATGTTCTCTAATATCCACAGGCGCTTCTGGGCACTGGACAAAGGCAGCTTTCCGTCGTGCGAGACAGGTTCAATCCCTTCCATGGCAATGTCTTTTGAAGGTCCATCGCCGTTTTTGAGCTGTTCTATTTTCCGGGCGACCGTGCCCAGCACAGGTTGCTCAAAGAATTGAACCAGCGACAACTCCACCTGGAACATTTTCTTGATCCAGGATAAAATTCTGACGGCATGCAGGGAGTGCCCGCCGACTTCAAAGAAATTGTCATCCACGCCCACCTGGCTCAGATCGAGTATCTCTTTCCATTTTTCAGCCAATTGAATTTCCGTACCGGATGCAGGTTCCCGATAGCGTCGGCCTTTTACGGCCGGCGCTGATTGGGGCAGGGGAAGTGCTTTCCTGTCCAGCTTGCCCGTGCTGGTCAACGGCATTCGATCAAGAGGGATAAACAAGGAGGGAATCATGTAGGCCGGCAATATCGACTTGAGCCATGCGCCTAAATTTAATCCATCGAGATGGCTTTGGCTCGTCACATACGCAACGAGACGCGCGTCCCCACCACTGCTGTTGACAACGGTAACCGCGGCGTTTTTAACGTCCGGATGTTTGCGAACCGCCGTTTCGACATCGCCAAGTTCAATGCGAAACCCTCTGACTTTAACCTGAAAGTCAAGGCGCGATGTAAAGTCCAGGTTGCCGTCTTCCATAACGATGACCCGATCGCCCGTTTTATACATCCTGGCGCCCGGCACGGCGGAAAAAGGATCGGGAAGAAAACTTAGAGCCGTCTTCACGGGATCATCGACATAGCCGCGTCCGACGCCGATCCCACCAATGTATAACTCACCGGCAACGCCCACGGGAACAAATGATAAATGCTCATCTAAAACATACGTCCGGGTGTTTTCGATTGCCGTTCCGATCGGCACCCGACTGTACCGTGCCTGCGTGTTGGCTTTTAACACATAATGGGTGACATCATCGGAGCATTCCGTAGGCCCGTAAGCATTCAACAGCGGTACGCCGGGAAATAAGGCGCTCCATTTTTGCGCGACATCTACCGGCAAGGCTTCGCCGGTTGCGATCATCCATCGCAGGCTTGCGAGTTTTTGGCCTCCCTCGTCTTCGATAACGTCTAAAATTGACTGCATCTGCGAAGGAACCGTCTCCAAAACCGTGATGGTGGCCTTTTCCACAATATCGATCAACTTGCCAGGCTCAACCGCGTATTGAGCATCAAGAATAATGACACTGCCGCCGGTCAGCAGCGGCGCAAAAAACTGCCACACGGAGATATCAAAACACTGTGACGCCAATTGGGCGGTTACATCGTGTTGGGTGAGTTTTAGGGTATTGATCTTGGAATATATGTGGTTGATCATCCCTTTGTGTTCAACACAGACCCCTTTGGGCAGTCCGGTGGAACCGGATGTAAAGATTACATACGCGGCGTTGGAGGAACAATACGTCGTATTGAATTCCCTGCCGTCTCTTTCGTTGAGAAATGTTTCAAAATCGAGGATCGTCAGCCTCTCCGGCAACCCGGCTTTCTTGGCGGCATGTTGGATTTTCTCCAGAGACGATTGCCCTGATAAGACCAGCTTGGGGGTGCAGATCTTTAATACCTTGACGTAGTGGGCCGACGGATGCGCGGGATCGAGGGGGATATAGGCGCCGCCGGCTTTCCAAACTGCCAGAATCGTCACCATAAAGTCGATGCTTCGCTCAGCAAGCAGAACAACTTTTGATTCAAGGCCGATAGCATACTTATGGCGCAATACGGCGGCCAATTGATTGGCCGCACGATCCAGCTCTACATAGGATAATACCTTATCCCCGAAACGGACCGCGGTATTATTCGGTGTCTTGTCGACCTGACGGCAAAACAGCTCCTGAAACGTCTGATCATGCGGAATTGACCGATCCTCATTCGAACCGCGGGTTGTCAGGAAATCAAGCTCCGGCTGCGCCACAATGGAATAGTCGCCCAGTTGCCGGTTTGGATTTTCCGCTATTTTTTCAATCAATGCCCGAAAATTGGTCAGCATTCTTTGAATGAAAGCCAAAGCGTATTTTCTTTGGTCGAAGGTCACTTTGATGTCAAGCTCTTTGCCGGGTACAATGTCGAGCACAAAGGGGTAACCCGTCCGTTCAACCACATAAAAATCGTCGATTTTAACACCCCCCTTTCCGCCGCTGACCGACTCGTCCAAGGGGTAGTTATCGAATCCGATAATGGCCTCGAAAAGCTGTTCTTCTTTTGAGTGGCGCGCTCTGCCGGCCCATTTGGCGATCTCCCAAATCGGTGTGTGTTCAAATTCTCTCATTTCAAGAAACACCGCTTGCAACTGATGTCCAAAATCAAGAAAAGCACGCTCCCATCTGAGCTGAACGCGCACCGGAAGCGTATTGATGAACAGCCCCACAATGTTCTCAACGTCTTTCAGGCTAGCCGGCCTTCCGGACATATTGGCGCCATAGACGATATCCGACGATGCGGTATAGTGAGCATACAAAATACTCCATGCGGCCTGGATCAACACATTCATCGTCAGCCGTTGTGTTTTGGCAATGGCCTCCAGCTTATGCACTGTCTGCTCACCGACGCGCAACCGTAGTGATTGATAAGCCGTTGTTTGCGCAATCGCCTGATCACCGCTCTTGGGAAGCAAGGCGGGCTCGGGCAGATCCGTTAAATGTTTTTGCCAGAACGATTTGGACAATCGGGTCTCCTGATGGGAGAGCCACCCGATATAGTGGCGATACTGCGATCGCGCGGTGGCGGGCGAACCTTCCGGCACACTGCCTGCGGATAATAAATGATGGAACAACTCTTTGCTCAATATTGCGATGGACCAGCCATCGGCCAGAAGTTGATGAATGGTCCATAATAGTTTGGCGCTATTTTCTCCTGTTTTCACCACTGTCAAACGCATCAAGGGAGGTTGTTCCACATCGAACCCGCGCGCGCGGTCCTCGTCGATCAAGGCCTCCATCCGGTGCGAGATTTCTTCGTCGGACCTGCCGGACAAATCGATCTTTTCGATAACGGGCGTCACTGTTTTCCGCACGACTTGAAAGGGCACCTCTTGTTCGAAATAAAAGGAGGTCCGCAAAATGTCGTGCTGCTCGAATAAAATCCGCCACGACCTTTCAAACGCCGCGATATCGATGTTGCCGGAAACAGAAATAACATGCTGGTTGATGTTGAGCCCGGCGCCTTTTGCCATGCTTTGATTAAAAAGCAGGCCGGCCTGCAGAGCGGTCAAGCCATAGAATGCGTCGGTTTCTATTGAACGATGGGTCTGCTTCCATGTATCGATCAGTTCTTTTGAAATTTGAAATGACCCGTCGATATCAAGATTGCGCGCATCGGACGCCAACCGTTTCGACCTTGCGGCCAATTTGCCGATGCTCTGGTATTGAAAAACAAGCTGTGGAGAAATATCCAGTTGCTTGCTCCGGCCGCGGCTCACCATCTGGATGACCTTAAGCGAATCGCCTCCCAATTCGAAAAAGTTATCTTCAACACTTACGCGTTCAAGACCCAGCAATTCGCACCAGATTTCCGCCAGGGCCTTTTCCGCTGCACTCGACGGGGCTTGATAGTTCCTTTCCTTGATAGGCCCAGGCTCGGCAAGCTTGCTTCGATCGATTTTTCCGTTCGGGTTCAGCGGTATCTTATCCAGTTTGACGTATATCGACGGGACCATATAAGCCGGTAGATGCGACGCTAAATACCGTTCCAGCTCAGCGGGTTCAATTTCCTTTTGGGCCCCGGGTACAAAATAGGCGATCAGAGACGTATTTTGGTTTCCCATTGCCTTTGCCAGAACCACTGCCTGGCCGACATGAGGATGCATTTTCAGCACCGCCTCGATCTCTTCCAACTCGATACGAAAACCGCGGACTTTGACTTGAAAATCGCATCGGTTCAGATATTCGATCGTTCCGTCAGGCAACCATCGACCCAAATCTCCGGTCTTATACATTCGCGTACCGGGTATTTGGGAAAAAGGGTCCGGAATGAACGCCGCCGCTGTTTTGGCAGGACTTCCAAGATATCCTCTCCCGACCCCCTCGCCGGAGGCGTAAATCTGTCCGACGACTCCCTCCGGTACAAGATTCAGGTCTTTATCGAGGATATAGATCCGCGTGTTGGCAACCGGCGTTCCGATCGGCACGCGCATCATTTCAGGATGGCATTCGGTCAGAAAACAGTGCGTAATATCATCTGAACACTCGGTGGGACCGTAGGCGTTTACGATGGGAATATGGGGGTAAAGCCCGAACCATCGGCGACAGGTTTCAGGCAGGACCGTTTCTCCGGTCACCATCAGGTATCGCAAATCCGCAAATCGCGGAATGTCCTTGCATAACGCGATCTCCTCGACCAACGTATTTACAATGGAAGGCACCAGTTCCACAATCGAGATGCGCTCTTTTTGCAATGCTTCGATCAACCGCCGTGCATCCATGACCACATCCGTATCGATGATGGCGACCGTACCTCCTTTCAATAGCGCCGCCAAAAACTGCCAAATAGAAATATCAAAGCTTTGAGAGGCGGTTTGAGCGATAATATCGCTTTGCGTAAGCCCCAAATCGTCAATCTTGGCATAAAGATGGTTGAGCATGCCCTTTTGTTCTATCATCACGCCTTTGGGCACACCCGTCGATCCGGAGGTGAAAATGACGTAAGCAACATCCAGGTTCGACGTTGACGGGTAGACAAAAGAATCCTCAACATCATATTTGTCATCCAGAGATAAAATCCGTGGTGCCTCCGGATGATCACCAGTGTTTACAATACCGGCAAGTTTCGAGTAGTGTTCCCTGGTCGTCAATACGACCTTGCTCTGGCAGGCATCGAGAATTTGCTTGACTCTCTTTTCCGGTAAATCCGGGGAAATGGGAACATAGGCGGCGCCCGACTTCAAGATACCCAGTATGGCCGTCAGCAGCTTTACGGATCGGGATGTAAAAACAGGTATCAGCGCTTGTGTTGATGTCGCGCCGGACAAAAGCTTTTGCGCAATTGCGTCCGAGCGCCGTTTTAATTCCAGGTAGCTGACTTGTTCGTCGGCATCAAAGGCCGCAATGCAATGTTTACGTCGCTCCACCACCGCTTCGAATAAATGCGTAAATGAACGCTTGACAGGGTAGGGGGTCGTCGTATGATTTCGTTCATAAAGCAGGTGATGGCGTTGATCTTGTGTGAGGATCTGTATCTGGCGTATTTGCTGATCGAGCCCTTGAAGAAGACGTTCCAAAAGAATAAGATAGTGACCAAACAACTTTTCAATCGTCTTTTTATAAAACAGCTCGGTGCTGTATTCGACAAACAGATGCAACCCGTCTTTTGCCGCTGTCGCCTCCAGAGTGATATCGAACTTCGCCGTCCCGGAATGTATCGTTTCCAGTCGCGCACTCAGCTTGTCGGTTTCAAAGGCTGGTATTTCTTCATGGAGTTCAAACAGCGCTTGAAAAATCGGTGATACGGCGGCCTCTCGTACAATCCCCAATTCATCGACCAATATATTAAAGGGCATGTCCTGGTGTTCGTGGGCGCCCATGACGTTGAAATTCAGTTCTTTTAAAAACTCTCGGAACGTAAGATTGCGTTGAATTTTCGAGCGAATTGGAACGGCATTGACGTAGAACCCTATTTGATCGTTGAGTTCGGATTGTTTTCGATTGGCGAAAGAAGAGCCGACAATCACATCCGACTGGCCCGTATATTTATGAAGAAGTATTTTAAACGCACCCAGTAAAAGCGTATACAAGGATACGGATTCCGCTTTACAAAGCGCATTGAGTTTGTCAAGAAATTCCGGCGGTAAACGATGCTGAAAAGCGTCACCGGCGTATGTTTTCTGCTGTTTGCGGGGCTTGTCCAAAGGCAGCGCCAATAGAGGCAGTTCACCGCCCAGCCTCTGCTTCCAAAAAGTCAATAATCGCTCACGCCGCTTGGGTGTAAAGCTTTTGCGAAGCTGCATGATATAGTCGATATGCTGAAACGCCAGCGGGCGGGCAGTGATCTTCCCCTTGCTTTCCAGCTCGACATAGGCCCTGAAAATATCCATGAATAGCACCGCCATGGACAAACCGTCACTTATAATGTGATGAGCGACGCCGGGCAGGTAACTTTCCTGTTCCGCAACCTGGATAAAGCATAGATGAACAAGTGGCCCGTTTTCAAGATCGATCGGTTTTTGCACTTCTTTTTTCAGCACGTTATTTACATATAGCTTTTTGTCTCCCTCATAATTTCGAATATCATGGTGCGAAAACCCGGGCTTAAGATGCGGTTGAATGATTTGTACCGGCCGGCCGTTTCGGGAGCTGAAGGTCGTTCGAAGGATCTCGTGGCGTTCAACGGCTGCGTAGACTGCCTTTTTTAAAAGGTCGTATTTTATATTTCCTTTTATATGATAAACCCCACCCATGTTATATATAGGTTTGCCCGGCACCATCTGATCGAAAAACCACAATCTTTCCTGATTAAATGACAACGGCCACTCGGTACGGTTTCTGTCGATTGCGGTAATACCCGGGGAATCCGTCTTTTCTTGCGATGTTTTCGCCTTCAACGTTTCAGCGAGCAGATATAGCTTTTGAGAGGATAGCTTCTTTATTCTTGCCTGGTTGACTGCCATTTGGTATCCCACCATTTATTTGAAAATTCGACTTTTATCGAGACACTATCTACACATCAATCAGGTCTTTAGTAATTTTCTAACACTCATTGGCGTCATATCCACCCAGTGCTCTGAGATATACTCCAGACAGCTTTGCTTTGTACCGCTATAACCGACCTCCTTCCAGCCCGGTGCGTTTTCTTTGAATTCCGGCCAAATTGAATATTGTGCTTCATGGTTTATTACTACCTTGAACGTTTCTTTTGTCTCCATATCACAAACCTCCTTGTCAGCATGCCTGATGTTAATATTTCACTTATTGTTTATTGATTTATGGTTTGCGCAAAAATTTATTTACATTCCTTCTTCATAAATCCGCGAGACGGTGTAAAAAAGATGTGATTCTTCGCAGAAGCTCTTCTATCGTTTCTTCCATGTATTGGTTCCGGCTGTATTCGATTGTAATGTCCAAGCAGTGATTCATAACCGAACTAATAATCTGCAGCTTCCGGGGGCGCTCAGCTTCAGGGTCCCAAGCATATTTGCGAATATCTATTTCCGTATTGATATCGACCAGAGAGGACCCGGAAGCCAGTGGATCGAACTGTCCCTGATAGTTTACGGTTACTTCGGGTAAAGCAATTTTCTCCAATTGCTTTTTCACCTGTTCATCATCACTTAGATACCGTAAAATGCCGAAGCCGATCCCATTATTCGGCACTGCTCTGAGTTGCTGCGCAATATTCATCGCTTTTTGCTTCGTATCGACATTTCCCGGAACCGCCAGCACAACCGGGTAACTCGCTAAAAACCAGCCGATCGTTCTGCTTACATCTGCATTTTCAAATAAATCCTCCCGTCCATGCCCTTCCATCTCCAAAAGCACGGCACGATGTTGCGTCATTTCAGATATGGCAATGCTTACGGCGCTGATCAGCGCCTCGTGAATCTGAACACCGCGTTTGCCGGGCATTTGCCTTAACAAACGTTGCGTTGTGGATTGACTCAAGGACGCATTTGCTTCTGCTATGGATGAATAGACATTTTTGCCGTCGGGAAAATCGGTGGGTATACCGGCAATCTCGGATTGGCTGAAAGATAGCCAGTAATCTTTTTCTCTCGACAGCTCAGAATTGCCAGCGTATTGTGCAATCAACTCCGCCCATCGTTTAAAGGATGTCGTTTTGGGCGGCAATGCGATCTTTTTGCGTTCGGTCAAGCGCATATAAGTGTTAAAAATATCTTCCATAAGGATATGGATGGAATAAATATCAAAAACGAGATGATGTACCACAACCAAGATCAGGGTGCTTTTGCAATCCGCCTTCCGATAGCAAACAGTCCTGATCAACGGGCCGTTTATCAGATCCAATGTTTTTACGACTTGTTTTGCATGGGGCTCCACCTCCATGATGTCGGCATAGTGACAACACTCAACCGTGGCCGCCTCGTTTTCGGATGCAATGCGCTGGCTCCATCCCCGGTCCTTGTCTTGTTGATATCTGGCACGAAGCAGGTCATGGTGGCCGATCGTCGCTGAAAGCGCTTTCGAAAATTTTTCCACGTCCAGTGATTTTGTAAAATCCAGGAAAAAGCAAATATGCGCATGGTTACGATTTTGCATCGTTAAATTGAAAAATTTTCGTTGTATCGGCGTTAACGGCACATCACCAGTAACGGACGCGTGGGTTATCTTTGCGGATGGGTTTTGGCGTTCGACCACGTTCGCCAAATCACGAATGGTTTGATGCTCAAACATCTGTCTTGATCGAATCGCGATTCCCTTTTGCGCGGCTTTAGCGACTGTTTGCATGACCATCATGGAGTCGCCGCCAATATCAAAGAAATTATCGGTGGTATCGATTTGATCCATGCCCAACACCTGAGACCATATTTCGGCGATTATTTTTTCGACGTCGCCGGCCGGTTTGCTGTCCACCTTTTTCAGCCGGCCCGAATCGGGTTCCGGAAGGGCTTTTGTGTTGACTTTGCCATTTGCGTTTAATGGAATTTTTTCAATTTCCACATAGGCATGCGGCAGCATATAATCCGGAAGCAGCCGTTGTAGTTCCCCTCTGATCCGCTGTGTATCCATCGTTTTTACGGCGGGAATAACATAGGCGACCAAACGCGTGTTTCCAGCTGGGTCCCGGCGGGCGATGAGCACGCATTCCTTGATCTGCTCCAACTTGTTGAGAACGGTTTCGATT
>Ga0210101_1000356_pt1 | contig 15783 bp, 16 predicted proteins | sample Muzzi_PWC_D1_FD_185534 | JGI IMG/M metagenome (GOLD analysis project Ga0210101, IMG submission 185534) | Wetland microbial communities from San Francisco Bay, California, USA, that impact long-term carbon sequestration - Muzzi_PWC_D1 (SPAdes) | ecosystem: Environmental > Aquatic > Marine >... | reverse complement strand
CGGTGAAGTTGAACGGGCGCTGACGGTTCTGGACCGTATCACCCTACCCTATCTGTCTGCCAGCCAGCGTCAGCGCTATAACATCATCCAGGCACAGATTGCCTATGCCCGGAATCGGCCGGAGCGGGTGTTGTCGCTGCTGCAAACGGTGCCCGCCGATAATGCCCTGAAAGCGGATTATTACTGGCTGCGTGCCGAAGCCCTGCAGCAGAACAGGGAGTTTGTTGCCAGCATCCATGAACGTATCCTGCTGGACCCGCTGCTGGTGGATCCTGATAAACGTCTCGACAACCAGATGGCGATCTGGGCGGCGTTAACCACCCTCACGGATGAAGAGCTGCAGCAACTGCGCACTGCCCCACCCCCTGACCCGCTGAGCGGCTGGGTCGAACTGGTGGAACTCCGACGCCTGTATCTGCAGCAACCCGAGATGCTGGTCGAAGTGATCCCGCACTGGGAGGCCCGCTACCCGGGCCATCCTGCACGGGGGGCGTTTACTACTAAACTCGCCAGTGGCATGCGGCTCGCCGGACAACCCCCGCAACAACTGGCCTTGCTGCTACCGTTGACCGGTTCCCTTGCGCAACCGGCTGCCGCCATCCGTGACGGTGTACTGGCTGCCTACTATGACACGCCGGAAGATACCGAACAGCCAGCCATACGAATTTATGACACCGGGGAACGAAGCGATACGGTACTCGTGACCTACCAACAGGCTGTTGATGAGGGTGCCCAGTTCGTTATTGGTCCGCTGCGCAAAGAGACCGTGCAACTGATTGCGTCTCAAACGATGCTAACCGTGCCTGTTTTGGCCCTGAATACGCTGGATGGCATCACAGGCAATAATATGCTGTACCAGTTTGGTCTTGCGCCTGAAGATGAAGCACGTGAGGTGGCGCGCCGTGCCTGGCAGGATGGCCACCGCAGGGCAATTGCCATTATTCCCGAGGGTCCCTGGGGTGAGCGCACGTATGGTGCGTACCTGGAGGAATGGCAATCGCTGGGGGGGCGTGTATCGGAAGTCGCATATTATGATGCCGCCAAAACGGACCACGGTACAGTCATCAGCGAAGCCCTGAATCTTGACAGCAGCTATGCACGCCATCAGCAACTGGTCCGGCTTGCCGGACAAACGCTGGAGTTTGAGCCGCGCCGGCGCCAGGATGTGGACTACATCTTTATGCTTGCAACGCCCAGGCAAGCGCGTCTTATCAACCCGCAATTGAGATTTTATCGTGCATCACGCTTGCCGGTCTATGCCACCTCCCACGTGTATACAGGGTATCCGGACAGTTCGCTGGATGCAGATATTAATGACGTAGCCTTCTGCGACATGCCCTGGATACTTGACGATAATGGCAGCAACGAGTACCTGCGATCCAGTATTAAGGAGTACTGGCCCGGCAGTGCTGCAGAGTACGGGCGGTTTTACGCCCTGGGTATTGATGCGTGGCGGGTCATCCCCTATGTCGATCAGCTGGAAAATAATCTGATGGGCACCTACCAGGGAGTTACCGGGAATTTGACGCTCGACGCCAGTCGACAGCTGCACAGAAGCCTGATCTGGGCACGTTTCCAGCAGGGTACCCCGACTCTGCTGCAGACCCAATCAGAGGACATGGACTCTACGCTGTCTGCTGTTCAATGAAGGTGTGATTGGTAAAGATCCTGCATAAAAATGACGTTAGTACACTCAAGTCCCATATAATGTTGCTTGATTTGGTAAATATTTATATTTTATCCCCTCTCTCCGGCCCTCCCCTCAAAAGGGGACGGGGTTTACGAGACCGCTGAATATACGGATATATCGAGGCCATGAAGATACCTGTGTTGAAAATCTTACTCGCATTTCTTGCTATCTGCTCGCTGTCCGCCTGTGACAACAATGATTTCCCGGATCCGGATGAGGTGCTCACCGACTACCTTGTCGCGGTCTACACGGGGCAAAATGATGTGGCTTACAGCTATGTGTCTTCCGGGGACAAGTCGGTCAAGAGTCTGAAAGACTACCTCGCCGAGAATAAAAACCGCGCCAATCCGATAGCCAAAGAGTTTGTGGATGATTTCGAGGTCAGAATAGTTTCACTCAACCAGTCAGACACAGATGCGGCAATTCAGGTATCTATTATACTTCCTGACCTTGAGGGCATGCTCAAGTCCCTTGAGCAGACATCAGGAAACACCAAAGGTAGCAGTATCGATCCGAATATCGCTGTGGAAATGCTCAAGAATAAGTACAGGGATCTGGATATCCCGACCGTCTATAAAAATGAAACCTATCACCTGGTCAACCAGCAGGGTGCCTGGAAGGTCCATCTGGACTGGCAGGCTGAAATCTTGCAAAAAGCCAGGGAGGAACAGATTTCCAAATTGCTTGCGCAAGCCAGAGAACTGCGTAAATCCGACAGCGGTCTTCAGGCAGCAATTGAAAAGTATAAAGAAGTACTCGAAATCGACAGTAATATGATTATTGCCATTCATGGCATCAAGGACACGGAGCAGGAGATCAGGGAGTATGAACAGAAGCAGGCATACATCAAAAATGTCCTGCTCTACGATCTGGAGGCAAAGTTCTATACGACGTATTCTAAAACGAAAGTACCCGGCGTTAAATTCAAAATCAAGAATACCGGTGATCGATTACTTCGTGAGGTAGAAGTCACGGTGTATTTCAAAAACGCCAGCGGTACCGTCATTGCTGAGGAAAGATATCGACCGGTGCTGGCCATGAAGAAGTCCTACAGTGGCGACCAGGTTATCCTGAAGGAAAACTATATATGGCAAATGGAGGAAGGAAACTTCTACAAGGCAGAGGGTGTGCCGACAGAATGGAAAGAAGGTTCGGTTGACGCAAAAGTTACCAATATAAAATTTGCCGAATAGGCGCTATCTATTCGTCATTATCATTGTCCCAGTACTTGACCATCAGGATCCAGAAGACCGTCCCGTAACTGAGGGTGCCGACCACCATGGCCAGCAGGTACTGTCCTGCGACAATATCCTCAACCCCTTTGTTGGCAACCTGGTTCATGATGAGCAGTGACACCGAACCGATGACCAGTAAGGCGCCCAGCACGCACGACCACAGTTTCCAGTGAATTATCCAGCGCAACAAATAGAAAACCGGTAAGCCGATAATGATCGCCAAGCCGGTGGCAGGCGCCAGCGTGAGCAGGTATTCGGCAAATACAAGGAATGCCTGGCTGAGACTGGTTAAAGAGTCGATACTTTGAAGTACAAAGGGCCCTTGAAAGACTGCGACAATAAAAAACATGGCGGCTATCGGACCTAAAAAGAATGCACTGTATTTCTTTAATGAATAGCTCATTGTTTCTCAGCAGCCTGCAGGATTTTCAAGAATATATTCAAGCATTCTCTCCTTGTATATTGTAGCCGCTTTTATACACGAGAAACGTTCACCTGGAAGATTTTACCCTTGATCTGGCATCCATGGGTGGCATACCGGGGCCAGTCCGTGGGTGTGGTAAGGGCTGTGTGTAGTAGCCAAAGGCAGGTACGATGCAACGACCATCGTTAGTGTAATAGAGGCCGTGGCGTTCACATTGAAACTGATCCGCCAGGTTGCGTTCGGGCCGGTTGGGTTTGATTCTTATGCGGATCGTCCGGGATTCCGGTTTTTTCTTCTTCGTGTCCGTCGCCTGATCTGAATCATTGCCTGCGGGCGCCGATTCAGTTTTCTCTACAGCAGACCGTTCCGGATCGAAGTCGCTGCCGGCACTTGTTGCGAATCCGGACGCCAGCGGGTCTTCAGGAGTTGTCTTGCCATCTGGCGTCACCGCGTAAAAGCCTGTCATCGCGGAGCTCGATGTGTCCGGCTGCTGCAGTTCCGTGATGTCATAGATTTCCGCTGGCACAACCGGACTGGCTGTCCAGAGCAATGCAGCCACCAGGGTACGACTATATAATTTTACGCCTTGCCTGATCATGCTGTTCCAGCTTGCGTCTGTGCGCTCTGGCGCTTGCGCGACGTCTACTCCATAACCAGATGCCGCTGATGGCGAGCAGCAGGAACAGGCAGGCAGCAACATCGACCAGCAGTACACCGGCACTTCCAAGTATACGCCCACTGTGGAGATCCAGCAGAATGCGTTCCAGTGTCAAGCCATTGCCACGGTAGGCTGCCTGTAATTTCGGTAGCAGTTCGGCGGGTGTGTCTGAGGGTGTCGACCATGTGGCCTCGACTGTCTCAGCTTCTGTCCATGCCAGGAAACTTTCATCGGTCTGGTAGGAGCCATTGGCAGCCTTGAGCGCTATCACGCCGTTTGTGGTCGCTCCAATGGCCTGAACATCTGGTGGTACGCCGGCGGCATTGCCAACGCTTTCGATCAGTTCTCCATCCTGGTTAAGCAGCGTCAAAGTGTCGGAAGATGCGACAATAATGAAGCCCTGGTAAAGTATGGCACCAACAAGGGGTGCAGAGAACCCTTCAAGGAGTTCGGAGTCTCGAAATACCTGATTATTTACCTCGGTAAAATAAACTGAACCTGCTGAATAACTTTTGAGATCGTTTGGAGCATGTATTCCATACCAGTCAAGCAACCGTTCTGACTGGATGTGACTGGAGTCCAGATGCAGTGATTCGGTATGATTCAGTGCCAGTCCTGTGGCTGACAATATAATGACAAAGAATGCCGCGCTCAGACCAATGTAGCGGTGCCAGACATACAACGAGCTCAGCAGTTTGAAGCGGGTCCTGGCTTTAGGGTGTCGTGTCATCGGGCAGGCGCGTCTGTTGGTGCAGATAAAGGGCGAGTCGTGCCAGTTTTTCCATGGCCCGTACCGACAAGGTCGCACCGGAAATTCCATCGATTGATCGATTCAGGTCATTGTCATCGTTCAGACCGATGCCGGTAAATTGATCTGTGAAAAAGGGATAGCGGACTTCCCAGCCACGACTTTCACGAAATGCCAGTACCCGGATCTTCTCCAGGCCCTTGTCATTAATCACCAGTCCGACGGTAATGGGCTTGACCTTGCCTGTTTCCTCCAGTACCCAGGCGGTGCGACCGTCCTTGCTCCAGTAGCGAATACGCAGCCCCGGGTACGGGTGTCCCAGGATTTCAGCAGCGGTGTCCTTGATGTCACCTTTCAGCCAGATGACCCCGGTTTCGGGTGTGGCGCCGTTGAAGGCTTCCAGCAGAAATTCCTCCTGGCTCTGGTAGGCCTCGTCAGCAAACACAGTGACGGTTTGAAGCAGGATTAATAATAAGAAATATGGTCTTGTTACCATTACTGACAGGGTAGCAGAAGTGGTTGAGTCCATTGTATCCCCTCTCCCCAACCCTCTCCCGGAGGGAGAGGGAGATGAAGAAGGTGTGCAATCCAGCCGAGTGATGGTACTCATGCGACGCACCCGGCAGTCTGTCTGTTTAGAACTGGTAGCCAATGCCCAGGTCAAAGGCAGTGAAGTCCACGGATTTTGCTGCGACATCAACGGTGTCAACAGAGCGGTCGCGATAATCCACCTTCAGGACGACATCCTCATAGGGCCAGTAGTTGGCTCCAATTTCCCACTGGTTGAATCTATCGCGGGTACGGGCGCCATACAGGTCTTCGTAACGGGCGTAGAAACCAAGCTGTTGCCAGGGCCTGACACTCGGCTCGATGTACCAGCCGTGCTGTCGGTTCGCATCGGCTGCCTTCACTGCCGATCCTTCGAAGTTCCAGCCGGCATACAGCGCGCGCAACTGGAACGGGCCCTTTTGATAGATGGCATGGGTTTCATACAGGGTGCCCGAGCCCAGACCATCATCGGGTTCCTGCGAGGCATCTGTCTGGTAATTCACTGCTGCGGCGAGTTCCAGACCCTGGATACCGGTGTATTTCAAACGACCGGTATAGGCAAAATCGTTGGCAATGGCTTCGGAGACTTTTTGTCGACCACTGCGAACCACGAAGGCATTGTCTCCGGTTGTCGGGATCGCCAGTCCGGAGGTCAGTGCCAGATTCCAGCTGATGCCATTGTCAAAGTAGCCATTCAGTGCCGCACCGGCTTCCCACCAGGTCGTTGGAACGATGATAGTCTCGACATCGTTGCGCTCAACGCCATAAAAGGTCGTGGGTTCATGGGTTTCGTTCAAAATGCCGACCGGCATCAGGAAAAGGCCCCCTTTGGTCTGCAGATTGTCACGGATATCATACTCAATGTAAGCCTGTTCAAGCTCAACTTCGCCCTTTGCATCGTCACCTGCCAGTGCGTGCTCGAGTTCAAATTCAGAGAAAAATCGCATCCTGTCGGTAAACTCGTGTCCGAAAAACAACACGAAACGGTGGAAATCGATTTCATTTTTATTATCTATCCCGTCGTTATTAATGTTGTTGTAGTGCAATTCACCGTAACCACCGATAGTTGTTTTGTCTGCCCAGCTAGCCCCGGTGTTTTTGCCCGAGCTGGAGTCCTCGATGGCTACCACGGCAGCCTCGGCCTTTTCATCAGCAGTAGCAGCCTGTTTGGCCGTTTCCCTTTGCTGACTCTTGAGGGCATCTATCTCCGCCTGTTGCTTCTGGATAATCTCCCAGAGGTCTTCAATTGTCGGTGGGGATTTATCTGCGGCCTGGGCAGACACGGGTAGCAGGATTGCCAATAAGGTGGCGCGTAGGTACGCGAATTTCATGCATCTCTCCTGAGTGGGTGTCTATGTGTTGAAGATGCTATATTCTAGATAATATAGAAAGAAATGCAAATCATTATCACTAAGATTAATACTACTTTTCAGTTTATCTCTGGCATTAGTATTGACGTGTACTTGCCAAAGAGGTGATAATCATGGTCAATCTCAATGTACTGACGGCGCACGCGCATGAAGCAACCAGAAATCGATTTGACCGACCTGTCCAGGCTCGGTATCGGTGAAACCGCCCACATAACAGGCATCCATGCGCCGGATGACATACGACAACGTTTGCAGGCAATGGGATTGCGCACCGGGCGTGAAGCCGAGGTTATTCGTTGCACCCGTCTGGGACCCATGCAGATTCGCGTGGGCAGTATTGACCTCATCATGCGTCGTTGCGATGCAGCACGCGTAACCATTGCTGCGAAGAAGTGAAACGAATTGCTATTGTCGGCATGCCCAATACGGGCAAGTCGACATTCTTTAATCGCTTAACCGGCTCTTCCTCTCGCGTTGGTAACTGGCCCGGTGTTACCGTTGAGCTACTCAGTGCCCGCACTATTCTTGGCAGCGAGGCTGTCGAGGTGGTCGATTTACCCGGTATCTATGATCTGCACGGGTTCTCGGATGATGAGCAGATCGTCCGTTCGTTCCTTGAGAATAATCTGGTAGACCAGGTCGTCATGGTACTGAATGCGGCTCAACTGGATCACCAGTTACCGCTGGCGCTACAAATTCACAGGCTTGGCATGAAACCGGTCCTGCTCGCCAACATGATTGATGAAGCAGACCAGCTGGGTATCCGAATCGATGCCTCGGCATTGTCGAAATCACTGGATTGCCCGGTCATTCTGATCAGTGCACGCAATGGTTCTGGCATGAATGAGGTGCGGGAAACCCTGATTAACAGGCTCCGCTCCGGCGATACGGTGAAGCCAAATGAACTCAAGGCTTATCTGCATGCGGATGATGAACTGGTCGCACAGGCCGAGACACTCATAAGCCGGCATGTCTCTTCACCGAGCCGCCTGGTTCGCAAGATGACGGAGCGAATTGATCGGGTATTACTTCACCCGTTATATGGCCTGCCGCTGTTTTTTCTCACCATGTTTCTGGTCTTTCAGGCGGTTTATACACTGGGGGCACCCTTGCAGGATGCGGTCGCGTACCTGCTTCAGTCGTTTCGGGACTGGGCACTGGCACCGCTTGCCAGTGTAATGCCTGCGACATGGTACGGTTTCCTCGTCGATGGCTTGTATGACGGCATCGGTACGGTCGCCTCATTTGTGCCGGTCATTATTCTGTTCTTCTTCCTCATGGCGATTGTTGAAGACAGCGGCTATCTTGCACGTGCCGCCTACCTGACGGATGCACTGATGGCGCGCCTGGGGCTCGATGGCAGGGGCTTTGTTATGTTACTGATGGGTTTTGGCTGCAATGTGCCGGCCTTGATGGGCACCCGTGTCATGCGCAGCAGGCCACTGCGACTGCTGAGCATGCTGGTGATCCCCTTCTCTCTCTGTTCTGCACGACTGCAGGTATTTATCTTCATCATCACGGCACTGTTCACGCCCCGGCAGGCTCCTTTCATCCTGTTTTTTATGTACATGGCCAGTTTTGCCGCAGCATTTCTCACGGCGTTGCTGTTTGGCAGGCGATTGAAAAGTGATGAGCCGTTTGTTCTGGAGCTGCCACCTTACCGGACACCTGTTCTGTTCCAGGTGTTGATGCGCGGCTGGCATGAGATATCACATTTTCTGCGTCGGGCCAGCACCTTTATCGTTACCGGTGTAGTGCTGGTATGGTGGTTGACGCACTACCCGGAAGGCGCGACGCCCGGCGGTGCGGGGACCTATGCCAGCATGATGGGCGAGTGGCTAAAGCCGGTGCTTGAACCCATCGGTATCAGTGCGGTGATGTCTGTTGTCCTGCTGTTTGGTTTTGTGGCGAAGGAAATTGTGATTGGTGCAATCGTCGCCATGACGGGGCTGGAGGGTGCGGCGCTGAATGGTTATCTTGCCACGCAGATGGATGGTGTTCAGGCGATCAGCTTCATGCTGTTTATACTGCTGTATACCCCCTGCCTGTCGACGCTGGCTACCCAGTTGAGTGAATCACGTAGCTGGCAGTTCACCGGCGTCAGTCTTTCCTGGTCGCTGGGCCTTGCCTGGTTGGCCAGTTTCAGTTTTTATCAGGGCGCTCGCTTGCTGGGCTACTGAGCGACTCGCTGCAAGCGGGACATGCAGTCGTCAGGGCTTTCTGAATACCAGTCGTGTCGCCGGATGAATGTTGATGTGTCGGATCGGTATCCATTCCACCTTGATGTTGTTCAGGCGGCGATCTGGCTGTACGCGCCGGTTACATTTGAACAATCGATCCTGCTGTTGGTCATTGGCGCGTCTCTCGGTCGTTGTTCTTCTCTCGTTCATGACTGGCCTGCTGTCTGTTTTTAAATCCCTACTCGTATCATGTGCCAGACTTCCCTGTCCGGCAATTGGACTAAAGTCTATGGGAGGTCAATACAATTATTCACATCGCGGTTATAATGATAGCTGACAAGGAGTGTTCGTTTGGCAACCAGAGGGTGCAAATGAATACCACCACAGACGATCCGGTACCTGCCAGGGAGCTGGATATAGCCAGTATGCAACTTGGTATAGACCGGCTCGAGTTCAGGCTGCAGAGCCGTGAAGATGCCCGAGTGATGGCACAGACACTGGCGGAACAGGCTCGGCGCGGCCTGTTGCTACTGAGCCCGGACCTGGAGCCCGCCATTTATGACCAGTTGCCGTTTCTGGAAGCCATCAGCGAACTGGCCCGGCAGCATAAAGGGACCTGTTTGAAGGTCCTGATTCTTGACAGTCGCAAGACCCTGCAAAGTGGCCACCGTTTGATTGAGTTGTCACGCAGACTGGGCTCGAACATACAGTTCAGGCGCCCTCCCCCTGACTATCAAAATACCGGCAAGACCTTTCTGCTAGGTGATGATGCCGGTTATTTCTTCAGACCGCTGGCGAGCCGCTACGAAGGAACGGCCAATTTCAATAACCCGGGTGAGGTCGCGAGGCTGAAAAAATATTTTATGGAACTCTGGGATCGAGGCGAGCCTGACAGCGAGATGCGGGTGCTGCACGTATAGGTAGCGGTATCTGTTTGCTGCAGGAGCGGCGTCCCCGGCGCGATTCGGGATTACGGTTGATACAGACCCATCGCGGCGAGGACACCGCTCCTGCCGGTGTGTGTATTGGTACAGGAGCGTCGTCCCCGCGGCTCGATTCGTCTATGGGAACGCCGGAATGACGGGTTCGGTTCCCTCGATGTGTGCTTCCGGATGGTGTGTCTTGATTAACTCGGAAACTTCTTCAACCCGACTCTTCGGGACATCCAGCATCATCAACAAACTGCCCTGCTTGATGGCGTCTTCAAACTCCTTCAGGCGTGAACTGGGTGCAGAGATACCAATCATGCCGGATGTCCACGCACCCAGACCGGCACCTGCGAGACCAATACCGAGTATGGCGCCGCCACCCAGCACCAGGCCGACACCCGGTAATGCAACGGCCGCGATACCGGCAAGTATCCCGGTCGCACCACCAATGGCCAGTCCCCGCTCTACCGCCGGTACAAAATCACTCTCCTGGAGCAGGTTGGCTTCAGGTAAATTGGCCTCGATCAGCGCGTGGTGGTCTGCGGCAGCAATATGGATATGGCGCTGCTCTATGCGCGCCAGTAACAACTCATCGACGATGGTTTTTGCGCTGTCTATGTTGGGGATCAAGAAATACAGCCGTCTCATATACTCTCTCCTGGTTCTGATACAGGTTGTCATGAAGCCTGCACTACTGCAAGTCATCTCATGACGATTATATTTGATTTCTAGGACACTTTTCCGGTTTTTGCCAGTTGCTATCTGCTTGGACCGAATAGCGGTATTTTAATTCAACCCCTATATACCGCATAATCCTCAGGTGTATCAAGGTCTTTGCGTACTGGCAGTTTGAACAGGCGCAGATTAAGTCTACGAGTCCGCTCCTCCGTGGCGGTCAATACCCCGGGAGTGCTCCAGGGTATGTTGCTGAAAATTGAAACATGATTGTCGCGCATGCCTATGAGGTAGTAGCCGCCATCTTCAGCGGGACCGATGACCACATCGGTACCCGCGTTTAACGCATCGAATGCGCTGGCGAGATCGTCTGCGGTGAGCGTTGGGCAATCCGCCCCGATCAGGACGACGTAGTCGGCAACAGCCAGTGCAGAGCGTATTGCCTGTGACATGCGTTGTCCGAGGTTGCCAGTTTCCTGTGTGTGCAGGGTCACCGGGTAGCGCTGCTGGCACTGCAGAAAAAAAGGATGCCCGGCCGACGGGCTGCACCAGAGTTGTATCGGGCACAGCGCCGCGTCAGAGCACATTGCCAGGCAGTCGTATAACAGTTTTGAATATAAATCCGCTGCAGCGATTTCACCGAGCAGCGGCACAAGCCGTGTTTTCACCCGGCCGGGTTCCGGGGCCTTGCTCAGGAGCAACAACCGTGCACGCGGGTATTTCAACCGCCCGTCACCGAATAGTATTTTGCCAGACGTTCAGGACTGACGCCTGCAAAATAGGCGAGACGCAGTCCCCACATGGTCACGATTGTTCGCAGAATACCGTGCGCATACCAGCGTCGCGGTGAGGAGCCAAGCGTCTGTGTGACACGACAAGGACGGCCATATTGTTTTAGCGAGCGACTGAAGCGGATGTCTTCCATCAACGGGATGGAAGGAAAGCCGCCAATCCTTTCATACAGCGTGCGCTGCACGAAGATGCCCTGATCACCAGTGGCAATGCCGCTAAGGCGTGCGCGCTGGTTCATGAACCAGGCCACACACAGCAGCAGTGGATGGTTGTCCATGAATGAAATATCGAATCGTCCCCAGTCTGTATGTGTTCTCCGCAGTGTTTCCAGAATCAGGGTGTCCGCGTTCACCGGTATGCTGCTGTCGGCGTGCAAAAACCAGAGCACGCTGCCGCGGGCGATGGCCGCACCCGCCTGCATCTGGCGCCCCCGTCCGGGTGGAGACAGCAGTACTTTGTCTACCAGTGTCTGGCTCAGCGTCAGCGTGGCATCAGTGCTGCCGCCGTCAACGAGGATGATTTCATGACCGCGCAAACGCAGTGGCTGAAGTCTTTCGAGGGTTGTCTGAATGCACCCGGCCTCGTTAAGCGCCGGTATGATAACGGAAAGCTGTCTGTTGTCAGCACCCGCCTGAACGTAACGCGAGGGATCCCCGCAACCATGATCCCTTTCAATGATTTCATCCGGCAGCACGGCCAGCAGGTCACTATCCATAGGATACCGGGCAGCCCAGCGACTCCTGCCGTTGTTCCCTCGCGTCTTCCGGGTATCGTTCGAGGACGCTGATTTCAATGTTAATGGACATGGTTGGCTCCTGACGCTTTGTGTTCTGAATAGCGCGTAGGAGCGGCGTCCTCGCCGCGATTAATCTTGCATCGATCAGGCATTACCTGATCGCGGCGGGGACGCCGCTCCTGCATGGTAATAGATAAAATTTCAGAAGCGGACCGCAACCGCGGTTACCGCGGTTGTTTACCCGAATAAACACCCGGCAGTACAATTGTCCGGTCCCGTACTCTGTATTCATGTATTCATGTGTTCAAGGCGCCACCACAGCTTGAACCTTCACCGGCGGTACAGGCATAGCAATGATCGGCTACCCTGATGGGCTGGTTGTTTAAATCGACGTCGGCCAGATCGGAAATATGCAATCGCGGCCGGTGGTCGATCTGCAGTGGCATATCCAGCATCTGATTGAAATCACAATCGTAAACATACCCCTGCCAGTTAACGCTGATTAACGATCGGCACATGACCGAGGCGGTATTATCATCCAGATGCGCCGTCTTCAGCAGCCTCATGTAACTGGCAAACTCTCCACGACTGACGAGTGTGCTGCCAAAACGGTTGATGGGCATATTGCTCAATGTCAGCAGGCGATTGAAGACAATGCCGTACTCTTCTTCCAGATGCTGTTTGTAATCCTGCTCAAGGGTCTGTTGCGAGGGCGGCAAGCTGGCCCCCTGCGGGTTATACACCAGTTCGAGCAGCAGCCCGGAATCGGCCTGCCCGTAGCCCAGCGAGTTCAACAGATGCAGTGATTCCAGGCTCCGTTCGAAGGTTCCATCGCCTCGCTGCCTGTCGACATTATCCTTTATATAGCAAGGAAGTGAGGCAACGACCTTGACCTCGTTGTCGGCTAAAAAGCGGGCGGTATCCTGCTGGTCGGGCTCAAGCAAGACAGTGAGATTACAGCGATCAATGACCTCCAGACCACGTTGACGCGCGGCAGACACGAATTCCCTGAAATGTGGATTGAGTTCAGGGGCACCACCGGTTAGATCGAGTGTCCTGACAGTAGAGTCATCAATAAAGGCAAGCAGCTGCTTGATGGTCTTGCGGTCCATCATTTCCGTTCGCCGGGGGCCGGCATTGACATGGCAGTGCAGGCAGCTCTGGTTGCATTTGTACCCGAGGTTGACCTGCAGGGTTTCCAGACCGGCACGCCGGATCGCCGGAAAATCGCTGGTAATCAATAATGGCAGGGTCGCATGCATGATAATAAGTGTGAGTATAGAACATTTATGGCAGTAATCGATTCAGCATCCAGACAAGAAAGCGCACCTTTTTCGACTGCAGCAAGTGCGCATAACTCTTGTTGATTGTGCGGCGATGGATCTGTGCATAGGTCGGATAGGCATGTGCCATCGCCGCGACGTCCTTGACTTTGGTATTGACCTGCATGGCCAGGGCAAGTTCGTGTATTAATTCACCTGCATGTGGTCCGACCAGACTGGCACCCGCGAGTCGTCCTTTGCTGATCAGAAACCGGGCAGCACCCGTATCGTGTCCGTCAGTGATGGCGCGGTCAATCTCTGCCACCGGGAATTCTGCGACATGATACTTGATGCCTTTTGTTTTTGCCTCGGCTTCAGTCAGCCCGACCGAGGCCACCTCGGGGTCGGTGTAGACCACGCGCGGCACTACCCGGTAGTCGGTTTTTCTCGGCGTGCGAAACACAATATTCGCCAGTGCGATACCTGCCTGGTATTCGGCCATATGCGTAAACTGGTAGGGTCCACAGACATCGCCGACGGCATAGATGTGTTTTTGCGAGCTGCGCAAGCGCCGGTCAACGCTAATACCCTGCCTGTCAAACGCCACACCTGCTTCTTCCAGACCCAGCCCGTGGACTACGGGACGCCTGCCTGTGGCGACCAGGATACGTTCGCATTCGACCGTGCGTCCATCTGCCAGAGCAACCTGCCGGGCATCGCCCTCACGTCGCACGCCGGAAACCTGGGCGGCAGTGATGACGTGTATTCCCTCTTCCTCCAGTGCATGCTGGAGCATTGCCGAGGTCTGGCTGTCTTCATGGAGCAGCAGGCGGTCAGCTGTCTCGATGATGGTCACCTCGCTGCCAAGGCGCGAGAATGCCTGCGCCAGTTCTACACCAACCGGGCCGCCACCGATTACGGCCAGCTGATCAGGCAGCGTACGCCGCTTGAATATTGTCTCATTGGTGTCAAAGCCGGTCTGCTCCAGCAGGGGTATCGGCGGGATGGCCGGCATGGAACCGGTCGCAATGACAAAGCGCCTGCCGGTAATAATCTCCTCATTCACCGTTACCTGGTGAGGGTTGAGGAACCGGGCCGTACCGAAATGCACCTCACAGCCATAGCCGCGAAAGCGTTCCGGGTCGTCATACTGCTGAATCCTGTCGACAACGCTCTCAACCTGATCAATCGCCTTGCCAAAATCGATCCCGGGCATTGCAGAGAGCAGTCCTGTACTGACTCCCTTGCGTGCACTGTGGGCGATTTGTGCCATGTGAATAAGTGTCTTGCTCGGCACGCAGCCGGCATGCAGGCAGTCCCCGCCGAGCTGCTCCGACTTTTCAATGAGCGTCACGCGCAGGCCAACCTGGGCCGCGACGCTGGCAACCACCAGGCCCCCGGGACCACCACCAATGACGACCAGGTCCTGCTTCCTCTTCTTCATGTCATGTCAATCCGGTTACGTCGCAGTCGCATCAATAGCCTCGATGCAAAGGCAATGGTTGCAACCACGGCCAGTGCCAGCAGGACTTTCTTGATGACGTTTTCACCACCGCCGGCGACTTCACGACCGGCATAACCCAGGTAGGTATAGGCTGCCCCGCTCGGTGCCATAAAGATAAACGAAGTGATGATGTAATGTGACAGGCGAATATTTGTCAGACCCAGTGCATAATTGAGCAGGTTAAAGGGAAACAGCGGTACCAGACGTGTAAAGGCCACGAAGCGCCAGCCCTCTTCCTCGACGCCCCTGACCAGTTGCCGCAAGCGGTTTCCTGCCCGTTGGGCCACCCATTCATGAGCAATGTAGCGTGCAGTCAGGAATGCCAGGGTTGCGCCGATCGTGGCGCCGGTGAGGTTATAGAGCGTGCCGTACAACGGGCCAAACAGTGCGCCACCGGCAAGCGTGAACAGCAAGCCGGGCATAAAGAACACCGCGGACACGGCATAGCAGGCAATAAATACCAGCGGTGCCAGCCATCCCAGTTGTCCAACCCATGCAATCACCGCATCAACTGACAGTTGGTCACGCCAGATAACGGCGGCGGCAATACCGGCAAGCAGTAGCGTTAATGCCATGATGCGTCGTCTTGCATCAGGACTCATCGGGTGGCTCCCGGCGCCGGCTGTTGATGGCGTATTCGGTAATCGTACCCGTGAACGGCATCATCAACAGACGCGGTAACGGTATACATTGCGCACTGTCGCGAAAGGTGTCGATGCCGATGGTCATGCCTGTGTGCCCGTCTTCCGGCTGGGCACGGTAGGTCCCCAACAGTCGATCCCATATGGACAGGTTAAAGCCGAAGTTGCTGTTGGTCTCGTGCGCCAGGTGCGAGTGATGTACCCGGTGCATGTCCGGGGTCACGATTAACAGGCGGATGATACGATCCAGTGCCAGTGGCAGTCGCACATTACTGTGGTTGAACATCGAGGTGGCATTCAACAGTACCTCGAAGAGGATGACGGCAATCAGCGGTGGTCCCAGCAAGACAATGGCGGCAAACTTGATGAGCAATGAGAGCAGTATTTCCA
>Ga0210101_1000353_pt1 | contig 15843 bp, 16 predicted proteins | sample Muzzi_PWC_D1_FD_185534 | JGI IMG/M metagenome (GOLD analysis project Ga0210101, IMG submission 185534) | Wetland microbial communities from San Francisco Bay, California, USA, that impact long-term carbon sequestration - Muzzi_PWC_D1 (SPAdes) | ecosystem: Environmental > Aquatic > Marine >... | reverse complement strand
GTCGCCGGCCGGCCTCGATCTCGGGCGGGCCGAGGCTGCTGAGCACCGGCTCCCCCGGTCGCTCCAGGAAGACGTAGGCGACCTCGACCTCGGATGCGCCGTCGGCCTCGGCGACGGCCAGCGCGTAGATGTCGCGCTGCGTCTCGTAGCGGGCGGCGCGCTCCAGCGGGGAGGCGCCGTCGAGGCGGTCGGTCTTGTAGTCGACGACCAGCGGCGGCTCGTTCTGGCGCTCGACCAGCAGGTCGATCGAGCCGCGCAGGACGCTGCCCGAGACGTCCAGCAGCAACGGCACCTCGGCCCGCGTCGGGGCGTCTGCGGCGCGTACGCGGTCGCGCAACAGGGGCGAGCCCAGCCAGGCGCGCACTGGGTCGAGCAACCCCTCGACCGGCCCTGCGTCCCCGAGATCGAGGCCGGCGGCGACGGCGTGACGGCGCGCCAGCTCCTCGTCGGGCTCCGCCCATCCGCTCGCCTCGCTCCACTCGAGCAGCGAGTGGACCGCCGCGCCCCGCGCCGCCGCCTCGCTTCGATCGGCACGGTCGGCCCGAGAGTCCCCGGTGGCCGGCGCGGTCGACGTTTGGTTCGGTATGCGACTCAAACCTCTACCGCGGTCGCCGAGGTCGAGCACCCTCTCCATGTAGAAGCGGTAGGCGCAGTCCTCGTAGGCGCCCAGCGCCGTGTAGGAGAGGGGGCGGTTGGGGACGGCCGGCGGCCGCCGTGCGACCAGCGGTGCCGGGCCCTCGCCGAGGTCCGGCGCGAAGTCCGCCTCGGCCCGCCGCACGGTCAGCTCGGCCGCCCGTTCGGGCGAGGCGAGGTTGACGCGGACGGCGATCTCCGACGGGTCGAAGCCCGCCTCCAGGCCGGAGCGCGGCTGCGGCGCGGGCACCGCGACGGTCGAGTCGCGCTCGCGGTCGATCCCGAACGAGTCGACGAGCCGCTCGACCACAGGCGTCCGCAGGCTGGTCTCGCGCGGTGGCTCGGGCTTGACGACGCCGCTCAGCAGCAGCCGCCGGCGCGCTCGCGTCGCCGCGACGTGGAACAGGCGCAGCTCCTCGGCGGCCTCCCGCTCCCGTTCCTCCTCTCGCAGCTCCCCGTAGGAGTAGAGGTTGATCGAGGCGGCGCCGAGCCGGCGCAGCTGCATCCCGACGCGCGGCGCGTCCGCCTCGCGGCCGACCGTCAGCAGCGGCGTTCCCGATCCGGCCAGGGGGCTGCGGGCCAGGTCGGGCACGGCGACCACGTCGAACTCGAGCCCCTTGGCGCTGTGCACGGTCATGATCCTCACCCCGTCGTGGCCCTCCAGCGCGGTGGCGGCCTCGGCCTCGGCGTCGGCCTCCGAGCGGGCGGCGAGGAAGTCGAGCAGGCCGCGCAGGTCGCGGCCCTCGCGGGCCTCGAACTCGGCGACGAGCCGCATCAGCTTGCGCACGTTGGCGAAGCGGGCCTCGCCGGAGGGCCGCATCAACACCGCCAGGTCGTAGCCCGTCTCGGCGACCGCGGCGTCGATCAGCTCGGCGAGAGGGAGCCGGGGCGCGCGCTGGCGCAGCGCGGCGAGCGTCGCCGCGAAGCGGCGCAGCAGCTCCCGCTCGGAGGCCGGGATCGCCTCCAGCCGCCCGGGGTCCTCCAGCTCCCCGTCCTCCCGACCGGCGAGCCGCTCGACCGCTGGCCAAACGTGACGCCCGTGGCCCGCAGCGCCGCGCAGCAGCCAGAGCGTGTCGGGCGTCGCGCCGCAGGCGGGCGAGGCGAGCGCCCCGAACAGCGCCTGGTCGTCGAGCGGGTTGGCGATCGCCGCCAGCAGCGCGCCGACGTCGGCGACCTGCTGCTGGGACCAGTAGCCGCGCCCGCCGACCACGTAGGGGCGCAGACCGGCCCGCGCCAGCGAGTCCTCGTAGGCGTCGAGGTTGCGGAAGGCGCGCAGCAGGACGACCATCGCCCCGCGCTCGACCCCGGCGTCGGCCAGCTCGCGCAGCCGCGTCGCGAGGAAGCGCGCCTCGGCGAGGGAGGCCGGCGGGGTGCGGGCGTCGACCGCGGGCTCCAGCTCGATTCCCTCCTCGTCCCAGCCGTCGCGGCCGGTGAGCAGCAGCTCGACCGCACCCTCGTCGCCGGGGCGGTCGTCCTCCGGCCGGGCGCCGACCCGCAGCGGCCGGTAATCCTCGCCGAGCAGCCGCTCCCCGATCGCGTTGACCGCGCCGATCAGCTCGGGGCGGGAGCGGAAGTTGCCGCTCAAGGCCAGCGCCCCCGAGCCCGAGTCGGCCTCGATCGCGGTGCGCTGCCCGCGGAACACGTCGAGGTCGGCGTGGCGGAAGCCGTAGATCGACTGCAGCTCGTCGCCGACGACCATCAGCTCGCAGTCGGGGCCGTGCAGCGCCTCGACCAGTCGCAGCTGCAGCCGGTTGGTGTCCTGGAACTCGTCGACCAGCAGGTGGGTGAAGCGCGCCCGGTAGGCGCTGCCGACCTCGCTTCCCTCGAGGAGGCGGGCGGCGAGGATCTGCAGGTCCTCGAAGTCGAGGCCGGCCCGTCGCTCCTTCGCCGCCTCGAAGCGGGCCGAGAACAGCCCCAGCAGCTCGGCGACGTGGCAGTAGGCCTCGGCTCCCTCGCCCTCCTCGGCAACGCGCGCGACCGCGGCCTCGATCGCCTCGCGGTACCCGGCCAGCGCCCTGGCGGAGCTGGAGGTTCGCAGCGCCGTCAGCCGGTCGAGGTCGGGCGCCCCCCCGCCGGCCCGGTCGAGGGTCGCCACGGCCCGCTCGAGCAGCTCGCGGCTCGCGTTGGCCGGCCCCAGCTCCGCCAGCGCCTCGGCGGCGGCCGAGGCGGCGCGGCGCAGAGCCCCCTCGACGTCCGGCTGAGGCGGTTCGGGCAGCCGCGGCGAGGCGATCCCGCGGCTGCGCAGCTCGGCGTGGACGCCGCCGACCATCGCCCGCAGGCCGCCGATCCCGAAGGCGGCGACCGTCCGCTCGCGCCGCTCCTCGCCCGCCGCGAGGAAGCCCTCCAGCGCCTCCTCGAAGGCCTCGTCGGCGAGCCGCGCCGCCTCCGGCGCGTCGAGCACCCGGAAGCCGGGGTCGACCCCGGCCGCCACCGGGTGGCCGGCGAGCAGGCGGTTGCAGAAGCCGTGGATCGTCGTCACCCAGGCGGAGCCGATCCCGGCCAGCAGCTCGCGCGCCCGCGCCGAGCCGCCCGCGGCGCGCAGCTCCAGGGCGGCGCGGATCCGCTCGCGCAGCTCGGCGGCGGCACGGTCGGTGAAGGTGAAGGCGAGCACCGCGTCGGCGGCAACCCCCTCCTCGCAGACCAGCCGGCAGTAGCGCTCGACCATCGTCCCGGTCTTGCCGGTCCCGGCCCCCGCCTCGACCAGCACGCGGCGCTGCGCGGCGGCGATCGCCGCCGCCTGCTCGGGGGTCGGCGCACGGCCGGGCACTAGTCCTCGCCTTCCTCTTCGCGCGGCTCGACCGGCGCCCGGTCGCGGCGGCAGATCGGCGCGAAGTCGCAGAACGGTGGGCAGATGCCGTGGCCGCGCAGGCCGCGGCGCGGGCCGGGGTCGCGGCGAATCTCGCCGCGCCGCATCCGGCCGACGATCTCACCCGCGCGCCGCCGCGCCTCGTCCAGCGCCGCCTCGAACCCCTCGCGGTCGACGAGGTCGGTGCGGGAGAGGCCGTACGAGCCGAGCCGGTCCGCCGCCTCCTCCAGCACCACGCCCCGGGGCCGCCGCGAGGAGGTGCCGCGCAGCGGGTGGTAGAGGCCGCCGACCGGCTCCTCGCCCCACAGCTCGGCGACCGCGACCAGGTAGAGCTGCAGCTGCAGCTTCGCCTCCTCCTCGAGCTTCTGGCGTGCGGTGACGGAGCCGGAGAGCTTGTAGTCGATGACCAGCGCGCGGCCGCTGCGGTCGCGGTCGACGCGGTCGATCGCCCCGTGCAGGCGCCAGCCGTCGATTTCCAGCGCCGGGCGCTCGCTGCCGTCCTCCTCGCCGAAGCGGGCCTCCAGCAGCCAGGGCTCGAAGCCGCTCTCGCGGCCGGACTCCTCGGCGAGGAAGCGCTCCAGCAGCCCCTCGACCCGGCGCACGATCGCCCGCTCCGCCGGGTGTCCGCCCAGCTCGCGCTCGGCGGCCGCCGAGCCGAGCAGCTCGCGTCCCCGCTCGATCCAGGCGCCGAGCGAGGCGGGACGGGGGAGCGGGTCGCCGCCGGGCCGCTCGGCGTAGAGGCGCTCCAGCACCGCGTGCATCAGGCCGCCCTGAAGGAGCGGGTCGGGGACCGGGTCGAGCGGCTGGGGTTCCAGCTCGTGCGAGACGAACCAGCGGTAGGAGCAGAGGTCGAAGCCCTCCAGGGTGGTGCCTCCGTAGGCGGGCACCACGGCGAGCGACTCGAGCGCCGCCGGGTTGGCGAGCGGCCCGGGGGAGCGGGTGGCGGCCTCCGCGCAGCGTGCCGCCGCGAGCCGTGCCGCGACCCGCTCGGCGGCCGCCCCGGCGGCTCCCGCCGCTCCGAGCAGCGCGTCCGCGTCGGCGCTGGGGCCGCGGGCGGCGATCGCCCGCGCCAGCTCGTGCTCGGAGGGCGCTTCGCCGACCCGGTGGGCGACCCGGGTGAGGTCGCGGCCGCGGGTGAGGGCGGCCTCGAGCGGGTCTGGCGCCTCGCCGCTCGGGGGAGGCTCGAGCAGGCGGCGCACCGCGTCGAGCAGCGGCGAGCGGGATTCGGCGACGCCGTTCTCGTCGCTGTCGCGCCAGGAGAGGAAGAGCCGCTCCCGCGGCAACGCGAGGCAGGCGTGGAAGAGGTAGCGCTCCTCGGCGTCGGGGTCGCGGCGCGGCTCGAGCCCCAGCGAGGCGCGCTGCGACTCGGAGAGGAACGGGTCGCCACCGGAGTCGCGGCGCGGGAACTCGCCGTCCTGCAGCGAGGCGACGAAGACGTGGTCGAAGCGGGCGGCGCGCAGCCGGTAGGGGCTGGCGATCCTCACCCGGCCCTCGACGGGACCGCTCCAGAGGCGCAGCCGCACCACCTCGATCGCCGCCGCCAGCTCCCGCGGCGCCGGCGTCAGCTCCACCGCCGCGGCAAGGTCGGCCAGCGCCGCCGAGATCGCCGCGGCGGCGCGCAGCTCCAGGCCGTCGCCGGGGCCTGGCTGCGGCCCGTCCTCCTCGCCGCGCAGCGGGCGGGAGGCCATCGTCGTGGCGAGCCGGCCGACCGAGGCGGCCAGCTGGGCGGCACCGTCGCCGGCCGCCTCGCGGACCCGCGCCACGTCGTGGGGCGGTTCGCCGTAGCGCTTCTCCCACAGCTCGAGCGCCGCCGCCGCAGTGCCGATCCGGCGGCGCCGCAGCGCCCGTTCGAACCAGTCGACGCGACTGGGCGCGACCCCCGAGGGACCGCGCAGGAAGCGCAGCAGGTCGGCGGCGCTGCCCTCGCCGAGCGTCGCGGAGAGCAGCGCGAGCAGCGTCCCGCCCACCGACGTCGAGGCGACCGGCAGCTCCGCCTCCAGCGCCGCCCCGATCCCGTAGGACTCCAGCACCGAGGCGATCAGCGGCCCGCGGCGCGCCGGGTCGCGCAGGGCGATCGCGATCTCGCCCGGGTCGACGCCGCCGGCGATCAGCCTCGCCACCTCGGCGCCGATCGACTCGGCCTCGCCTCGCGCCCCGGCCGAACGGAGCAGGACGAGCGCTTCGTCGGGCGGGCGGCGCTCGGGCGCGGCGGCGCCGAAGCCGCGCTCCAGGTGGAAGAGGAGGGGAGAGGGCGTGTTACCGGGGTCGGGATTCGTCGCCGTCTCCTCGGCGACCCCGATGCCGCGCAGCCTCTCCAGCAGCGAGGCCCGCGCGGCGAGCGCCGCGTTGCCCTCCTCGTAGGGGAGGGCGACGGTCACCTCGCCTGCCGCGGCGAGTGAGCGGATCAGCTCGAACTGGTTGCGGGTCAGGTCGTCGAGCCCGTAGAGGAACACCGGGCGCCGCCAGAAGCCGCCCGGCTCGCGCAGCAGCGCGACGGCGCGGCGCGCGATCCCGTGCGAGTCGGTGCGGCAGAGGCGGTCGCGCAGCTCCGCGTAGCCGGCGAACAGCGCCGCCAGGTCGCCGAGGTAGGCGGAGCCCTCCAGCGTCCCGGCGGCGGCCTCGACCGCCGCCGGCTCCACCCCCGCCCCGCCCAGCTCGTCGAGCAGTCGCGCGAAGGCGGGCGCGAAGCCGGGGCGCGCGGCCGAGCGCCGCAACGGACCCAGCCGGCCGCGCCGCTCGGCGATCGCCAGCGAGACGACCCGCAGCCGCTGCGCCCCCGTCAGCTCCCCGGCCGGAGGCTCGCCGCCCGCCGTCGCCACCGCTCGGAAGAGGCCGCTGAAGGTCGTCACCGCGCCGCCCAGCGCGGCGCCGCCCTCGCACAGCTCCCGCTCGAAGGAGTAGACGTCGTCGGCGGTCGGCACGACCAGGACCGGATCGCGGTCCAGCGCGGCGCCGAAGCGCCGCCGGATCAGGCCGGCGCGGCCCGAGTTGGGGGGTCCGTGTATGAGCTTCAGCGGCATGGCGGCAAGCGATCCAGCATAGGAGCCCGTCCGGCGTGCGCCGGGCGCCGCGGGCCGCGCCGCGAGGCCGCAAATCGGGCGATTCCAAGCGCCGCTTTGCCGTCTTCGACCCCCTCTAGATTGAGCCCTGCGAATGTCCCTCTGCTTCGTAGACCCAGCCGACGCGATCCGCGCGATCTCCGACTCGATCGGGCGCGAGGCGCGACGCCAGCTGCTCGGCGAGGCGGTCCGCGCCTGGGTCGACGAGATCCCCGACCACGAGCTGGAGGTCCACTACGCGAAAGCGCTCTCCGAGTTGGACGAGCACGACCTCTCGATGCTCGCCGCCTGGCACGGCTCGCTGGAGATCGGTCAGCCGCTTCCCAACCGCGACTTCCTGATGGGCGCCTTCGGCTCGCTCGGCGAGAACCGCCGCGAGGCGCTGAAACTGGCCGCCGGCTTCCGCGGCGAGGAGGCGGTCGACGCCGGCCTCACCGAGGACGACGCCCTCGAGCTGGTCCTCGGCATGCTCTCCCCGCCCCGCCTGATGGAGCTGGCCGTCGAGGCGGTCGAGCTGTACGTTTGGGATCGGGCGGGGTCGGAGAACTAGACGTCACCATCCGTCATACGCGGTAACCTCATTGTATGACGATGCTCAGCTTTCGTGTGGCTGACGCCGAAGCCGCCGAGGTCCGGCGGTGGGCGGAGACCCTGGGCCTGGATCGCTCGGAGCTCCTGCGGGACGCGCTTCACCGGCATCTGGTTCGACTGCGGGGGGCGGCCGACGCCGCCACCTGGGAGCGAGTGCCGCCAACCAGCGCCGAGTCCTCGCTGGCGCAGATAGCGGACTGGGGGCCCGCGGAGGACTGGGCGGACTGGGTCGATGAAACGGGGTGAGGTTTGGTTCGCGGCAACGCCGGGCGGCGACCGGCCTGTGCTGGTCCTCACCCGTGACCCCGTTGCCGACCGGGTGCAGGCGGTCGTAGTGGCGGCCCTGACGCGAACGCGGCGCGAGCTCGTATCGGAGCTGGCACTGACCGCAGCCGATGACGATCTCCCCACGGACTGCGTGGTCAACTTCGACAACGTGCATACCATCCCGCGGTCGGCGTTTAGGCGCCGCGTCGCGTCGCTGTCCGATGCACGGATGGGTCAGGCCTGTCGGACGCTGCGCGATGCCGTGGGTTGTTAGCGATCGGCGAGCAATGCGCGGATCTCGGCGATCGCCTGCTCGGTCTCCTGGAAGTGGACGCCGGCGATGCCGGCCTTCTGCGCGCCTTCGACGTTGACCAGCGCGTCGTCGATAAACAGGCACTGTTTTGGGGACAGGCTGAGCCGCTCGAGGGTGAGGGAGTAGATCCTCGATTCGGGCTTGCGGCAGCCGACGAATCCGGAGTCGACGACGGTCTCGAAGATCTCGTCGACCGGCAGCATCGCGCGCCACAGCGGCTCCCACTCGCGCACGTTGTTGGTCAGCATCGCCATCCGGTAGCCGGCCGCCTTCAGCTCCCGCATCAAGTCGATCATCGTCGGGTTGGGGTCGAGCGCCTCGAAGTAGATCTCGCGGAAGCGGTGCATCTCGGGGCGGTGGCCGAGCAGCGGCTCGAGCGCGTCGGTGAGCTGCTCGAGGAACACCACCTCGCTGATCTCGCCACGCTCCATCTCGAACAGCGGGTTCTCGCCGTTCGCCTCCGTCGCCGCCTGCATCGCCTTGCCGAGCGCTTCGGTCGAGATACCGGTCTGGTCCTGGAAGGCCATGAACGACTGGACCAGCGGCGTGGTCAGCACGCCGCCGAAGTCGGAGATCACCGCCTCGACCCGGGCGTCGTCCTCAGCCATCGTCCCCACCGCCGCGGATCACTTCGTAGTGGCCGAGACCCTCGCGTCCCTCGAGCGCCCAGCGGAAGAAGGCGACCGCGGCGAGCAGGTCCTCCCGGCGCAGCGCCGCGGAGCCGATCAGCGTCCCGGCGCCGCGCAGCGGCTGGCCCTCGTCGTCGAGCCACAGCTCCAGGGTCGCCCGCCGCTGCACGCCGTCCTCGCCGTACTCGGTCGAGAGCAGCGCCTCGGAGGCCTCGACGGGTGCACCGTCCGGCTCGCAGAGGACCGCGGTAACCGCCTCGCCGCCGTGGGCGGGCGAGCCGGGCGGCCGCACTGCGTTCAGCGCCAGCAGGCCGCCGTCGGAGAAGACGATCCCAATCGACCGTCGCTGGATCTGCCCGGAGCCGCCCATCGGCTCGGAGATTATTGGAGCACCCTGCCGGGCCGCCGGCGCGGCTACCATGGGCGCATGGCAGACGACCAGACCAGGACGCAAACGGACGCGACCACCGAGGACGATGTGCTGGAGGCGCTGGAGGAGGTGATCGACCCCGAGCTGGGGCTCGACTTCGTCTCGCTCGGCCTCGTCTACGACGTCGATATCGAGGGCGAGGACGTTTACGTCACCTTCACGCTGACCACCCCGGCCTGCCCGATCGGCCCCCAGGTCTCCGAGCAGATGAAGGAGTTCGTCGGCGACCTCCCCGGCGTCGCCGCCGTCCACCCGAAGATGATCTTCGACCCGCCGTGGTCCCCGGAGATGATGTCCGAGGACGCCAAGTTCGCACTCGGCTTCTGATATGGAGCAAGATGTCGTCGAGCGGCCGTCATGCCCTAGCGCCTGCCGATCAGGGTGGGGCGCCGACGGCAACCGGAGCGGGTACTCCGACGAACGCGTCCGCCGCCGCCGCGTCGCCGATCACCGCGACGTCGAGCGTGCAGGCGTCGAGAAGCGCGCCCCTCTTCTTCACACCTGCATCGAGGCACGTGCTTCGGGTGCGCTTGGCGAGCTCGGGTTCCAGATCCTCGGCGCCGAACGGTCTCGCCGGATTCCGCGGCTTGACTCTCTTGCCGCAGAGCAGTGATTCGCCTTCCCCGACACGCCAGCTGTCGCCGTAGCGAAAGTAAAGCTCTTTGAACGACAACGGCTCAGTGAGCACTTCTCCACCCCGCGTTTCCAGCCCATTGACCCTGCCGTTGGTGCTGGAGAGAAGGCCGCGCACCTTGGACGGCCACCGTCCCAGGCCGACGGTGACGTCTATCCAGCCGTCGTTGACCTTGGCGCGCATGCTGTCCCCACGCGGGCCGCGGACCAAGTACACCGACCCCGTGCGCGAGATATCCACGCCGCCGGGCAGGACGAGCGGGCTGCGCTCTTCGACCTGAGTCGCCTCGCCGTTGACCTCGAGGCGGTCCGGCAGACAGACCGAAACACGGGTCTTGCCCATCCGCGCTCCGACCGCGCTGTTCACGGACGCCTCCGGCCATCTCGGCGCCCCCGAGACCTGCCGCGCTTGGACCGCGAAGCTCGGCCCCTTTTCCGCCAATATGAAGTCGCCCGCCGCCTGGAAGTCGTAGAACAAGCCGCTGAACGTCCTCAGATGAGTATCGCCGATGCCTTCCGCGGCTTGGCACGAAGCCGCCGTCCCGGGCGAGTTGCTCTGCCGCGAGATGATCGCGGGGGATGGAGCGATGCTCGCAGCCGTGGTACCGACTAGGTTCAGATTGTTCGTCTCGCCGGTGAAACCTTCGAGCCTGCACGTGGGTGCGTCGGTCGTTCCGTTGTGTACGGCCGTCCTGACCACGAGCGTCGAGCCGGCGTTGAACGTTGCCTCAGATCCGCAGCAGTCGCCAGCGAGAATGAACTCGGCGACTCGCCAGCCGGTGCCGAGATCGAGGATGCTCCCGACGTTTGCCGCCATCGCGGTGGTGCCCCCGACGAACATCGTCACCACGTCGTTGCCGGCGGCGTTCGCGCTGCCGCCCAAGCGCAAATTTTCCAGGTTGGTGATCGCCTGCCTGGCGACCGGCACGGCCTCGGTGCCGTTCCGGTAGCAGTAGATGTCGCTGGAGCCCGAGAACGAAAAGCTGATCCAGTCAGTCGGGCAGGTCGTGTTGTACCTGAGCAGCCAATACTGGATGAACAGGACCTCGTTGCTGCTCGAGTACACGAACTGCTGCCAGCCCCTGCAGCTGGGGTTGGGGGAGGAACTGCAAGCCAGGGTCGTGAAGCGGTTGGTGTTCAACTGCAAGGCGTAGGTGTTCGCGACGTTCGCGCCCGCCCCGCCTTCGGGCCCACTCTCGCTCGTCACACCGGTGACGCTGTCGTAGGCGCCTTCAGCCGCCGACAAAGACCCGGTCACTTCCGCCGAATAGTCGTTGCTTTGACCGACGGTGAACGGACGGGGCCCGTTCGCCGGCAGAAATGGTAGTTCCGGCGGTTCGATGCATCGGACCCTCTTCCACTCGACGCGCGGGAACGCGGCCTTGAAGCAACCTCTGCTCGGCACCCGGAGGCCTTTCATGTCCTGTCGCCAAGCGGCGTGTTCCCTGCCAATCTCCGACTGGGAGGGCGAACCTCCGCCGCAGCCAAGGCCGGCCCCGCAAAGGGCGAGGACGCAGATTGCGACAAGGGTGCTTCGAGCGGTCATCGGAACGCCCGCACTTTAACCAGATTGTTCAAGGATACAAGAACAGTCCAGTTCGCAACCGTCCGGGTGATCGGTGCGGCCACGACGCTAACCGGACGATCTCAGACCGATCGTTCGACGTCGAGACGCAGTCGGGACGGCTGCGCGAGGTCGGCTCGACTATGTCGCCTGTTGGCGCCATGGGGCCGCGCTCGAGCTCACCTATTCGCCTTCGCCAGGCGCCAACCCGGATTTGGTTTCCGGGGCGACGGGGGCAGGGGAGCCGCCTTCGGGCGGGCTCTCGCCGCTCGGGCTAGAGCTGGCGCTCGAGCCGGATTCGCCCGGAGGGCTCGTGCCCGGCGTCCCGGTCCCGCTCTTGCCCGCTTCGTGGCATTCGCCGCTGTTCGTGTTGTTGCCGACGTCGGCTTCCGCTTCGGCTTCGGGGTTGACCGTCGCCGTGACGGTGCCTTCTTTGCAGGAGATCGCGAAGTCCGCCGATTCGTGCGGTTCGAGGCCTTCCGATCCGCTCGGTTCGGGTCCGGCGACGGCGCCTTCGACCGCGACCGAGAACGGCCCGGCTGGCGCCTCGCCGACGTTTTCGACGACGATCCTCGTTTCGGTCACTTCGGTGACGGCGAGGTCGGGCCCCGGTGCCGCTTCGCACGCGACCGATTCGCGGTTATCTTCCTCGCTGGACTCGTCGATCTTCCCGCCCGGGTCGATTTCCAGCTCGGCGCCGCCGGTGGGGCAGGCGAATTCCATCGTTTCCTCTTCGCCGGCGGGAAGCGGCGGGAACTGGAGCGTTTCGCCTTCGCCATCGTCGTTGGGGACCACCGCCAGCGCGAAGCCGTCCGCGTCCGCTCCGGATTCGTTTGCGACGGTGACGTTCCAGAGGGCTGCTTCGCCTTCTTCCCCCGGCCCCGCGACCGCGGCGATCACGAGGTTCGGCAGCCCGTCCGCCCCCGCACCTCCCTGCGAGCCGCCGTCGTCCTTGATCGCCGCCCGGGTGACGCTGCCGCCGCCGAGCAGCAGCGCGGTGCCAATCGCCCCGATCGCGGCGGCGCCCGCGAGGCGGAGCACGACCCGCCGGTGGGCGCGGGCGAGCACAGCGGCCCAGTTCAGGGACGGGGCGCCAGCGTCGTTCATCGCGGTTCCTCATGCGCCGCGGCACTAGCCTGCGGGGCGGTGGAGGCGAGGTCGCGGAGCTGCCCGCGGACGGCGTCGGCGGGCCCTTCGCGCTTGGCCTCGGACCACCGCATGTAGGTCTCGACCAGCGCCCGCTCGAGCAGCTCCTCTCCACCCCTCGGGTCGCCGGCGAGTTGGGCCGCGAGCTGCAGCAGGACCGCGGACTGGGGGCCGAGGGTCGACTCGACGTCTTCGTCCCGCTCGCGCAGTTTCGCCCAGAACCCGCCCGGGCCGATCTTGAACTCGGTCAGCGTCGGCAGGAGCATGCCGACGAAGAACATGCCGGCGCCGACGACGATCATCGCCACCGAGGCGGCGCTGGGCAGCTCGTTGGCGAAGCCGGCGCCGCATGCGACCATCGCCACGGAGGCCATGGGCAGGGCTATCGCTCTCGGCTGGGTGATCCGAACCTCCGTCAGCTCAGGGATCGTTCAAGCGAACCGGCGCGTCAAAGCGCCTTGCAAACCTTAATCGGATAGATGTCGATCGTCCACCTCGACCTCCTCGGCGGCGGCGTCGAAGTCGTAGGGACGGCCTGCCGGTCGGGTTCGGGTCGCACCCCCCGAATCGCCCATCCCGACGACGACGAAGCGGCGGTTGACGAAGCGCCGCAGCAGGCGGCGCGCGATCGCGCGCGTGGGCGGGATCAGCAAAAACAGGCCGAAGACGTCGCTGATGATGCCCGGGGTCAGCAGCAGGGTGCCACCGACGGCGATCATCAGGCCGTCGGCGGCCTCGCGACCCGGGAAGCGGCGCTCGGCGAGGGCCTGCTTGAAGCGGCGCTCGGCGTCGCGGCCCTGGTGGCACAGCAGCTGCGAGCCGAGCAGGGCGTCGGCGAGCAGCAGGGCGATCGTCGGCAGCACGCCGGTCAGGTCGCCGATTTCGATGATCAGCCAGAGCTCGACGATCGGGACAACGATGAAGAGGACGACGAGCAGCGGCACGGCTGAGGCGGCTCCTCCAGCTCGGCCAGCGACTCCTCGATCCCGGCGCCGACGATCTCGACGTCCTCCATCCAGTCGTAGTCGGCGAGCAGGTCGAAGCAGACGCGGCCGTTGTAGCTCATGATCGCCACCGCCACCGCGTGGTTCTGCGGCAGGAGGATGATCGGCATGGTCGCCGATGGAATGAGTGAGCCCGAAATTGTCGCCGCCTACCCGGACCTGGAAGCCGAGGATGCGCATGAGGCAATCCGCTACGCGGCCGAGGCTGTGCGGGAGCGTGAGCGCCGTCCGTCCTGCTTGATCGTCTCCGGCGAGTATTCCGTCCGCTTGGCCTAACATTCTCTGGGCTATGAATAGCGTTCTCGTGACGGATGCAGGCACGGAGGTCTATGAGCCCTCCGCGAAGGAGTACGCCGAGTACCTGGAGGCTCGCGCGCAAGCGCTTGCGGGCATTTCTGTCGTCGAATTCAGGAGCGCGTACGAGGCTGGCGACCTCGATGACGTCGATCCCGGCGTGAGCGAGCTGGTCGCCCTCCTTCGGATCGGTCAGAACGGTCGCCTCTAGCAGCGGCAGCGCAGCTCAGCGATTTACGGATCACCTCAACCGCGTCCTCAACACGACGCTCACCGAGTCGCGCCTTTCCCTGATCGAGATACCGGGGAGACGGACCTGTTCCTCGTCAAGCGCCTGGAGGGCGGTGACGATCCGCCCCTGGAACTGCCCGGAACATCGCGGACCCTGTTTGCGCAGCAGGTGGTCCGTGTCGTGGACGACCCGGACGGCGGCAAGCACTGCCAGACCGTTTCCTATCGCTACCGGCTCCAGGCCGACGACTCGCCGGGATCGACGCTCATCCGCTGGGAGTATGACCGCGATCCGCCCAGGCCGGACTACGCGTATCCTCCGGCCCACGTTCACTTCCACGGCCGCCTTGACGGAGAGGAGGTCCGGGGCTTGCATGTTCCGACCGGCCGCGTCCCGCTGGAGTACGTCGCCTGGCACCTGATTGCGGAGTGGGGTACGACGCCGCTGACCGATGAATGGAAAGCGACCCTGGAGGCGTCCATCGAAGGATTTCGAGAGCGCCGAACCGCCCATTGAACCCCGCGGTCCCCGCCGCCTGCAACCAACGAAAGAGCGACTCGCTCTGACGTGCCTAGGCGAGCTGCGCGCCCACCGCGTTGACGATTAGCTGGCCAACCTCAAACGCGCTATAGCAGATATCTTTCGTCTGATTGATCGGTCGTGACCGTCTGGTGCGGTCGCCAGGTTTCTCGGGGCTTTGAAGGTCAAGCTCATGCGAGATCTCGTTTCGCGCGGTGAACAGTGGCTTTAGCTCGCCGATCTTTTTCCGCAGGTCTTTGTCGTCGACGCCGAGGGCTCCGGCGACCTTTTGGACCTCCTCGCTGGATTGGAGGCTCGACCCGGTTAGCTCGTAGATGTAATCCTCGATCAGTCGCTCGCGAGGACTAGCCGAGGTGAGGTAGCGCGCTATCGCCTGAGTGTCGGCAATCTCGCCAGTGCCGAGCCTTTCATGGGCAAAATCCTCAAACTTCTTGTGCGCCTGCTCATTTCCAGCTTCAAGCAGCATGGGGAGCGTGTCCCGGATCATCTGCTTGAGAGTCGCGTCTAGCCCAGCGCCTGAGAAGACGATTGCGGCGCGAAGCTGGTCGTTCTCGTTGTTCGTCAGTTGCCCTTGGATACCGCCGCCTTCTGCTTTGCGGAGCTGTCGAATCTTGTAGAGCGTGTCGAAGACCGCCTCGACCGCCTCATGTGCGCCCTCCAGATACCGCTGGGATTTGTCCGTGGCATCGTGCGCAATTCCCTCAGGCATGCTTTCAAATGCGCCATTCAGGCGGCAGCATAGGCTGAGCCACCAGAATCCGTGGCGGCCCGTTCGCGGGGTCGCACGGGAGGCCGAGAGTCCAGCGTCCCCACCGCCGTCCCCACGGCGATCAGAAATAGCCGATTTGCAGGGCCGTTGCGTCCCGCCTCCCGCGTGATGATGTCCGAGGACGCCAAGTAGCACTTGGGTTCTGAGCACAGATTGCGGGGTAGTCAGAGGGTGCGAAGCGGCTACCCGGAAAGCCGCCGGTCGTCCTCGCCGATCTCCTCCGCCGTCGCGTCGAAGTCATAGGGGCGCCCGGCTGAGTCCTGGCGCGGCGCCCCGCCGGCGCCGCCGACCCCCACGACGACGAAGCGGTGGCCGAAGTAGGCGCGCAGCAGGCGTCGCACCACCGCCCGGGTCGGGGGGAGGAGGAGCAATAGGCCGACCGCGTCGGTGATGAAGCCGGGGGTCAGCAGCAGCGCGCCGCCGATCGTGATCAGCAGGCCGTCGGCGACCTCGCGTCCCGGCAGGCGCCGCGCGGCGATCGCCTCGTTGAAGCGGCGCCAGGCGCCACGTCCCTGGTGGCGCAGCAGAGTCGCCCCGAGCAGCGAGATGGCGAGCAGCAGCGCCAGGGTCGGAAGCACCCCGATCAGCCCGCCGACCTTGATGATCACGTACAGCTCGAGGATCGGGACCGCGATGAAGAGGAAGGCGAGCAGGACCACCTCGTCAAGCCTAGCCACCGCGCTCGCCGAGCCGCCTGCCCTCGCTGCGGGAGAGCATCGCGACGCCTGCCATCATCGCCGCAAGCGCCAGCAGCGCCGCGACGAAGCCGGCGACGCTGCTGTGGATCGTCTCCTCGAACAGGCTGAGGCCGAGCAGCACCGCGATCAGCGGCGAGAGGATCGACTCGGTGGCGATCGCCGGCGGCAGGTCGCCGGCGTGGAGAGCGATCTGGCTGACCGACATGCTGATCGCTCCGACGATCAGCACCCCCCA
>Ga0210101_1000352_pt1 | contig 15858 bp, 13 predicted proteins | sample Muzzi_PWC_D1_FD_185534 | JGI IMG/M metagenome (GOLD analysis project Ga0210101, IMG submission 185534) | Wetland microbial communities from San Francisco Bay, California, USA, that impact long-term carbon sequestration - Muzzi_PWC_D1 (SPAdes) | ecosystem: Environmental > Aquatic > Marine >... | reverse complement strand
CGGCAAGAGTGACGACGAACAGGGCTGGAACGGCGATGTGTTGCTGGTTAGAAACCCTTGAGTGTGCGCGGGAATACTATCCCGTGAAGCCGCAATGCCGACTTCGGGACGTACCGGTCCCCGCCTAGAAGCCGTAGACGAGTGAAACCGTCGTCAGGCGGTCGCTGTTTTCGATACCGGCAGGAACCGTCGAATTGTGCTTGACCAGGTAGCTAAGCTTCGCCGACAGGCTCCCTTTGATACGTGTTTTGAGCGCGGTTTCCGACTCCGTGTAGGTGTTTTCGTCACCGCTTTCGAGCAGTAGTCTTTCGCTCAACGTGGCCGATTCACTGATCGTGTATTCGTATGCGAGGTCCGCGCCCAGGATAGCGCCGTTTTCGGTTTTGCCGTCGATGCTGCTGCGGGTGCGGCGCATACCGAGGCCGGCCGACGCGTCGAGGTGATGCCTGTCCGTAGCCAGCAGGCGGGATCCCGCGCCCAGCGTCGCCGTGGCCCGCTAGAGGTGGGGCGCTTGCGCGCCCATCTTACTTAAACCATTGAATCGGGCATCGAGGCCTTGCGCTGTTCGATGTAGTCGACCAGGGCTTCGTCGACGGCCGGGTCCAGCGGCGGGGCCTGGTACTCGGCGAGCAATTTCTTGTAACGCGCGTTGGCGCGCTGCGCATGGTCGAGGCTGCCTTCCGATTCCCATTGCTCGAAGCTGTTGTTGTCGGTGATCGGCGAACGGTAGAACGCGGTCTTGAAATTGCGCTGCGTATGGGCACAGCCGAGGAAGTGCACACCCGGGCCGACCTCGCGAATCGCGTCCATCGCCTGGCCGTTTTCGGACAGGTCGACGCCGCCGAGCAGGATCGCCATCATCGCCGCCTGGTCGGCGTCCATGATGAACTTCTCGTAACCCATGGCGAGACCGCCTTCCATCCAGCCGGCCGTGTGCAGCGCGAAGTTGACGCCGGCGAGCGCCGTGGGCAGCAGCGTGTTGGCCGCCTCGAAGGCAGCCTGCGCGTCGGGCAGCTTGGAAGCGCAGAGCCCGCCGCCGGAGCGGAACGGCACGCCGAGACGGCGCGCCAGCGCAGCCATCGTGTACAGCACCAGCGCCGGCTCGGGCGTGCCGAAGGTCGGCGCTCCCGACTGCATCGACATCGAACTCGCGAAGCTGCCGAAGATCACCGGCGCGCCGGGATTGACCAGTTGCACGAAGGTCATGCCGGCGAGCGCTTCGGCCAGCGTCTGCGCCGCGGTGCCGGCGACGGTGACCGGCGACATCGCGCCGGCGAGTATGAACGGGGTGATGATCGTCGCCTGGTTGTTTTCGGCATAGACCTTGGCGGCGCCGAGCATGGTTTCGTCGAAGGTCATCGGCGAATTGGCGTTGATCAGGCTGGTTGCGTAGGTGCGCGGCCGGCCGGTGTCGGGATCGATGTAATTCTCGCCGGCGATGATCTTGATCATCTCCACCGTGTCCTGGGCGCGTTCCGGCGCGGTGACCGAGCCCATGAACGCCTTGTCGGAATACTTGATGTGCGAGTAAACCATGTCGAGGTGGCGCTTGTTGACCGGTATATCCACCGGTTCGCAAATCGTGCCGCCGGAGTGGTGCAGCGACGGCGAGGCATAGGCCAGCTTGACGAAATTGCGGAAATCCTCGATGGTCGCGTAGCGGCGGCCTTTTTCGATATCGAACACGAACGGGCTGCCGTAAGCCGGTACGAAGACCGTGTGCTTGCCGCCGATACGCACGCTGCGCTCGGGGTTGCGTGCATGCTGCGTATATTCGGCCGGCGCCGAGGCCTGAATGATCGAGCGGCACAGGCCGCGCGGAAAGCGGGCGGTAACGCCATCGATCTCGGCGCCGCCTTGCTTGAGGATTTCGAGCGCTTCCGGCATGTCGCGGAACTCGATGCCGATTTCCTCGAGAATCGTGTCGGCGTTATTCTCGATGATCTGCAAGCCTTCCTCGTCGAGCACCTCGAAGCAAGGGATCTTGCGGGTGATGTAAGGCGCGCTGACCGTGGCGGCGGAGGCGGCGCTGCGGCGCTCTTCGCGCCCGCCGCGGCCGCGGCGTCCCCTGGCGGATCGGTTTGCATCACTCATTGTCGCTACCTCTTTTTCGGGCCTGTTTCGGGGCATTAACCGGGCAGTATGATTTTAGGCCTTTTCCCGGGCTGACCTGCGAGCGACCCGGAACTATTTGCGCGCGTCATATCGATTCGCCGGAATATTATCCGAATTTGTCGAGCGGTGTATTTTCGCTAGAATGCGCTAACGGTCCTGCGACGCGGCGGACGAGGCGGGTCATCAGCGAAGACAGCGAAAAATTCGGCATACTTCTTATAGACGGGTTTCCGATAATACCGTTCAGTTGCGTGGTCGATTCGTTACGCTCGGCGAACCGGCTGGCGCAGGGCACGCTCTACGAATGGCACTACTACTCCGCCGACGGCAAACCGGTGTCGGCTTCGTGCGGCATCAGCGTGCCGGCGCGCCCGCTTGCCGAGGCGAGCGATCTCGACACGCTGATCATCGTTGCGCCGAATACCGCGCAGCATTTCGACAACCCCGATACCATGCGGCAACTGAAGGCCCTCGATCGCCGGCAGGTCAATCTCGGCTCGGCGAGTTCGGGCAGCTTCATCCTGGCGCGCGCCGGATTGCTGGACGGCGCCCGCTGCACCATCCACTGGGAAAACATCCCGGTGTTCCGCGAACTCTACCCGCAGCTCGAGGTGGCGTTCACGCTTTACGAGATCGACAGGCGCCGTTTTACCTGCTCGGGCGGTACGGCCGCGCTCGACATGATGCTGAAACTGATCGAAACCCGTCACGGGCGCGAACTCGCGCAGCAGATTTCGCAGCAGTTCCACCACGATCGAATTCGCAGCGAAATCGATTCGCAGCAGATGGCCGATCGCATGGATCTCGCAATGCATGCGCCGAAACTGATCGACGTGATCCAGTTGATGGAAAACCATATCGAAAACCCGCTGCCGCTGCCGGCGATCGCCGCCCGCTGCAAGCTGTCGCTGCGCCAGGTCGAGCGCCTGTTCCACAAGTATCGCAACGTCACGCCGAGCCAGTACTACCTGTCGCTGCGACTGCTGCATGCCAAGCAGTTGCTGCTCAATACCAATCGCAGCGTGATCGATATTTCGATCGCCACCGGGTTCGAAACCCAGTCGTATTTCACCGCCTGCTACCGCAAGCATTTCGGCAGTTCGCCGCGCACCCACCGCTCGCAGGTGGCAACGGACAGCAAACGATAGAAGAAAACGAATGAAGCCTTCGATACACGTGCTCGGCGCCGGCATCGTCGGCATCAGTTGCGCGCTCGAACTGCAGCGGCGCGGTTACCCGGTCACCCTGCTGGATCGCCGCGGACCGGGCGAAGAGACGTCCTCGGGCAATGCCGGACTGCTCAGTTACAGCAACGTCACGCCCCTGGCCAGTCCGGCGCTGCTGCCGCGCCTGCCGCATCTGCTGATGAACCTCGACAACGACTTTCGCCTGCATTACCCGCACCTGCCGCGACTGTTGCCGTGGATGCTGCGTTTCCTGCGGCGCTGCCGGCGGAGCGTCTACCTGCGCGACGGCGCCGCGATGAACACGCTGACGCAAGCCTCGGTTGCGTTGCACCGGCAATGGATCGACGAGTTCGAGGCCGCTTCGCTGGCCGCTTACGCTGGTGGTCTCAAGCTTTATCGGGACTTGCGAAGCTTTCGGCGCGACGCGCTGGAACGCGAATTACTGGAAAGTTGCGGCGTGCGTTACCGCCTGCTCGATCGCGCGCAGATTCGCGAACTCGAGCCCGATTTACACCCTGTTTTCGCGCAGGGCGTGCTCATCGAGGACAGCATTTTGATCCGCGATCCGGAAGCGCTTTGCCGTATCTATGCGCGGAGTTTCGTGGCTGCCGGGGGCCGGCTGGAACGCGTCGAGGCACACGGCTTGCAGCCGTCCGGCGGCGGCTGGGAACTGGTCACCGGGCGGGGACGCGAGCAGGTCGGGAAACTGGTGATTTGCCTCGGCGCCTGGACGCCCGGCCTGTTGCGGTCGCTGGGTTATGCGAACCCGCTGGCCATCGAGCGCGGCTACCACATGCTGCTCGAGCCGGCCGACGGCAAGCGCCTGGGCCGTTCGATCTTCGATGTCGACGCCGGCTATGTCATGTCGCCGATGGCGATGGGTTATCGCGTCAGCAGCGGCAGCAACCTGGTGTACGCCGAGGCGCGGCCGGACCCGCGACAGTTGATGCGCGCGGTGCCGCGCGCCCGGCAGGCGTTTCCGCTCGGCCGCGAACTGTTGTCCGAGCCCTGGATGGGGCGCCGGCCGACACTGCCGGATACGCTACCGATCATCGGTCCGGCGCCGCGCCACGAGAACCTGTGGCTCGCGTTCGGCCATTCGCACATGGGTTTTACACTCGGCCCGATCAGCGGTGTGCTGATCGCCAACTTCGTCGACGGCCGCGAACAACCCTTCGCGGTTGCTCCCTGCGCTCCCGGCCGCTACCTGTGAACGCCTAGCCGAGCTTGTTGAGGCCCTTGACCCCGGCTGAGCGGCCGAGCATTTCGCGAAAGCGGACGATATCGGCGCGCTTGAACTCGGTCGCCTCGGCCAGCGCCTGCTGGAAATCTTCCGACTTGAGGATCGATACGTAGCGCTCGATTACATTCGACGGCGGCGAGTAGGGAATTTCGCAGGCATGGTTGTAGAGGTTGGCGGCCTGCGCCGAGATGTCCGCGGTGGTCGGCGTTTGATCGACCAGGTCGAAAGACATGTGCAGGCTGAACGGACCTGTCGTCAGGCAGCGATGGGGTACGCCGGCGCGCACGTAAAGCGCATCGCCGGGGCGCATCACCAGTTCGTGCTGCACCGGTCCGAGTTGTTGCTCGCTTTGATCGGTGATGCCCGCGTAGCGGCGCTGCTGGGGCTTGAACAATTGCCAGGTTTTCTTGCCCGCCAGCTGTACCACGAGCACGTCGTCGGCATCGCAATGCCCGTCGTAGGCTTCGGTCTTTTCCTGCGACAGGAACACCACGCTATTGGCAAGCACGCAGGGCAGCGATTCGTCGAGGCGGGCGACGAAATCGTTGATTCGGGAATCGAGTATGTCGATTCCCTCGAGCACCACCGCGGCGCCTTTTTCGATGGCGTCGTTGAGCGCCTGCTTGTCCATGAATTCGAGCTTGCGGGCTTGTACCATCTTTGAAAAACAGCTCTTTTCCAGTTCGACGCGCTGGCCGCCGAGCTTGACGTGCACCCACTCGGGCCGCAGCAAGGGATTGTTGAGATGCCGCTGCAAATCGGCCAGCGTAAAAAATTCCGGCTTGTTGATGACCCCGGTTGCGTGGGTGAACTCGGCCGGCGGATTGCGGACCTGTTGCTGATAAAACTCCAGCAATGCCTGGAGATCCCTGTGCAGTTTTTGTTTCATCGTGAATACCCGGTTAATAAACTCTTTTGATCCTGTCGCCTGGCGTTCGGGTCCTGTTCAGGCCTGCGCCTGAAAATGAAATTTCGCATTTTCCTTCGGCAGTTGCGGTTTGCCGAGAATGAAATCCGCCGCGCGCGCGGCAATCATCTGCGTCGGCGCGTTCAGGTTGCCGCTGACGATGTCCGGCATCACCGAGGCGTCGACGACGCGCAGCCCGTCGATGCCGTGCACGCGCATTTCGGCATCGACGACCGAGTCGTCGCCGCTGCCCATCGGACAGCTGCAACTGGGATGATAATCGGTAGATGCCGTGGCGCGTATCCAGTCGCCGACCTCGCTGTCCGATTTGATCTCGGGTACCGGCTCGCGGCGCTCGCCGCGAAAGGCGATGAAGGCCGGTTGCATGACCAGTTCGTTCATCTTGCGAAAACCTTCGACGAGCTCGCGCAGGTCGTGCTCCTCGGCGAGGTAATTGAAGCGCACCAGCGGCCGGTCGGTGGGATCTGCCGAGTTCAGCGTGACGCGGCCCCGGCTCGCCGGGCGCAGTTGGTCGACCTGCAGCGTAAATGCCTGCGAAAGGACGACCTTGCGCCCCTCGTAGCGTGCCGCCAGCGGCGCGAAGTGGTATTGCAGGTTGGGGTAGTCGACCTGCTCGTTGCCGCGTATCAACCCGCCGGCTTCCCAGATATTGGAGGCGCCGAAACCGTCGTGATGCATCATCCAGCGCATGCCGATCTTCAGCCGCTGCCACGGGCGCGTGACGCGGTGGTAGGTTATCGACTGCGTGCAGCGCCAGTTGCAGTCGATCTTCAGGTGGTCCTGCAGGTTGCTGCCGACCGCCGGCAACTGGTGGCGGAGCGTGATCGAATGGCGCTGCAATTCATCGGCCGGGCCGATGCCCGACAGCATCAGCACCTGCGGCGACTTGATCGCCCCGCAACTCAGGATCACCTCGCGCGCGGCGCGCACGATGCGCAACTTGCCCCGGTAGCGTATGCGAACCGCGTTGGCCCGGCGGCCGTCCAGCAATACCTGTTCGGCCAGCGCACCGGTGACCAGCGTCAGGTTGGGCCGCGCCAGCGCCGGTTTCAGGTGGGCGGTGGCGGCGCTGCAGCGACGCCCGTCGCGTACCGTGCTGTCGAAGCGCGCCAGCCCCTCGGGCCGAAAGCCGTTGAGATCGTCGGACTTGCCCTGTCCCGAGCTTTCGCCGGCCAGCAGGAAAGCATCGAACAGCGGATTTTTCAGTTTCGCGCGTGCCACGCCGAGTGGCCCGCTGCCGCCGCGCCACTCGCTGGCGCCGCGCTCCGAGGTTTCGCCGGCCTTGAAATAAGGCAGGCAATCGGCATAGCTCCAGCCCTTTAGCCCGAGGTCGTCGTTCCAGCGATCGTAGTCCAGCGGGTGGCCGCGCATGTAGACCATCGCGTTGATCGATGAAGAGCCGCCGACCACCTTGCCGCGCGGCAGCTCGATGTGGCGCTGCTCGAGCCCGGCCTCGGCCTCGCTCTGGTAATTCCAGTTGATCGACGGATCCTTGTAGACACTGTGCACCCCCGCCGGAATATGGATCATGAAGTTATCGTCCATCGGCCCGGCCTCGACGATCAGCACCGCGTAATCGCCGCTTTCGCTGAGCCGGTTGGCGAGCACGCAGCCGGCGGAGCCCGCGCCGAGGATGATGTAATCGTATTCGTCGTCCATGCGGGGAGCATCGCAACAGAACCGCGGCCGGTCAATCCCCCGGTGTGGAATTTCCTTGGTCACGGTCATCTCATCGCATATGATGACCGCGAAAGCCCCAACCGACCGATTCGAATGACGACAACCTACGACTTCGACCAGCTGGTCGATCGCAGCCATTCCGACAGTATCAAGTGGGAGAAGTACCGCGGCCGCGACGTGTTGCCGATGTGGGTCGCCGATTCGGATTTCGTGGTCGTACCGGAGATTCGCGAGGCACTGCAGCGGCGCGTGGAGCACGGGATCTACGGTTACACGGCGGTGCCGGACAGGCTGATCGAGATCATCGTCGAGCGCGTCGGCAATCGCTACGGCTGGGATATCGACGGGCGCTGGATCGTTCCCCTGCCGAATGTCATCACTTCGTTTTACCTGGCTTGCCGGGCCTGCGGCAAGGCGGGCGACCCGGTATACGTGCCCGCGGTGATCTACCCGCCGGTTGCGATCGCGCCGGGCTATTACTCGATGTCCAGCCAGCCGATCCCGATGACGACGCGGCACGAACGCATGCTCCTCGATCTGGACTGGCTGGAACGGCAAACGGCAGATTCGGGCAGGTTGCTGATTTTTTGCAACCCGCAAAATCCGGGCGGCACGGTATATCGCCGCGACGAACTGGAGCAGCTTGCCGAGATCGTCGTGAGCAGGGACCTCGTGGTTTTATCCGACGAGGTGCATTGCGACCTGCTGCTCGACGAGGACCGGCCGCATATCCCGATCGCCTCGCTGAATCCGCGGATCGCCGAGCGTAGCATTACGCTGATTTCGCCGAGCAAGACATTCAATACCGCGGGTCTGAGTTGTGCCTTTGCAATCATTCCGGACCGTAAGCTGCGCGCGCGCATGAAAACCAACCCCTATATCGTGCCGCACGTCAACCTGATGGGCCTGGTCGCCGCCGAGGCGGCCTATCGGCATGGCGACGAATGGAATCGCCAGCAATGCGCCTACCTCGCCGCCAACCGGGATTACCTGATCGATGCAATCAATCGCATTCACGGGTTGCGGCTGGGCCCGATCGAGGCGACTTATCTCGCCTGGATAGAGGTTGCCGCTCTCGGGCTCGACGATCCGCCGCGGTTTTTCGAGGACGCCGGCGTCGGCATGTCGCCGGGACGGGATTTCGGCGATCCCGATTACATGCGCCTCAACTTTGGCTGTCCGAGGAGTCGCGTGGTGCAGGCCGTAGAACGCATACAAAGCGCCGTCGAAGGGCTGCAGCAAGGGTCCTGACCGATCGCGGCCGGGTCGCGCGGCATGTCGTAATTGTTCGTCGGCAGGTCGTTCTAGCGTCGCTCGCCGTGGCGCTTTTGGTTATGCTTTATGGAATTTCCGGAGCGCCGCCGACGTGCCGCTCCGATTTTGACAACCCATATTCATGGCGGATTGATCGATGGCGATTCCCTCTCACGTGAAGTACCTCGTAATCGGTGCCGGTATTCACGGTCTCAGCACCGCTTACCACCTGGCGCAGAAATTGAAAGCAACCGGCAAGGGCGATGGCCGCGATATCCTCGTCGTCGACAAGGGCGGCATCGCCGCCGGCGCCTCGGGCATCGCCTGCGGCGTGGTGCGCAATAATTATTTTCAGCCGGCGATGCGCGAATTGATGGCGCACAGCGTCGGCGTCTGGGAAACCGATCCCGAGGGCTATAGCTACCACCCGGTCGGCTACATGCAGATCAGCCCGGAAAGCATGCACGAGGACGTCGCCAGCATCGCCCGGCAGCAAAAGGAAATCGGTTACGAATCGGTGTTCATCGAGGGCGAAAAGGATTCGATGGACTACATGAAAGGCCTGTTTCACGACTGGCAGGCGAAGGGTATTACCTCGGTGCTGCACGAAAAGCGCGGTGGTTACGCCAACAACACCAAGGCGATGTACGGGCTTGCCGGCAAGGCCGAGGGCGAGGGCGTGCGCATCCTCACCGGCTGCAGGGTGACCGGGTTCAAGAGCGACTCGGCCGGCGGCGCGATCAAGGCGGTCGAAACCGATCGCGGCGAGATCGGCTGCGAGCAGGTCGTGGTCGGTGCCGGTCCCTGGGTGAAAACCGTCTGGGACATGCTCGAATTGCCGAAGGCGATCAGCATCAAGGGCGCCGACGGCAACATGCACGACAACGTGCCGATGTGGGTTTACTGGTCGCTGCAGGAAGGCACGCTCGGCGTCGACCCGGAACTGCAGAAAACCAACGACGGCAAGTTTCCGCCGGTCATCCACGTCGACAGCAACGAACCGCTGTATTCCGATTACGACGGCAGCCTGATCACCGACAAGATGTGGGGCATTTACTACAAGCCCGACTTTCATTTCGGCGGCATCCAGGGCGGTGCCGCGCCCTACACCGTGGATCGGGATCCGGACGATGTCGCGGTCGATCCCTACGGCGTCGATTCGCCCGACTTCGTCGTCGGCGAGGATTTCGCGCACATGTGGACCTCGGCGCTGGCGCATTGCCAGAAGCGTTTCGAGGGGCAGTTCGAGTTCTACAAGAACGAGCCGTCGGGCGGTATCGGCTGCTTTACGCCGGACAGCTTTCCGGTATTCGACGTGTTCCGCGAGAATTGCTACGTGATCGCCGATTCCAACCACGGCTACAAGATGCTCGGTGTCGGCAAACTGGTAGCCGAGGAACTGTGCGGCGAAAAAAGCCGCCTGCTGGAGCCGTTCCGCTTCTCGCGCTATGCCGAGGGTAAGTTGCACCCGGTCTCGCACAGCCCCTTCCCCTGGAGCTGACTGGTCTTTTTCGCGCTGCGCGGCGTTGGACGTTCCGGGCGCTTGGTCGCATAGCTAAGGCTATGCTCCCGGCGACACCCGTTACGTCCGCCTTGCTCAGCACGAAAAATCCTGCGTCAGCCTGACTGGTCCTTTTCACGCTGCGCGGCGTTGGACGTTCCGGGCGCTTGGTCGCATAGCTAAGGCTATGCTCCCGGCGACACCCGTTACGTCCGCCTTGCTCAGCACGAAAAATCCTGCGTCAGCCTGACTGGTCTTTTTCGCGCTGCGCGGCGTTGGACGTTCCGGGCGCTTGGTCGCATAGCTAAGGCTATGCTCCCGGCGACACCCGTTACGTCCGCCTTGCTCAGCACGAAAAATCCTGCGTCAGCCTGACTGGTCCTTTTCACGCTGCGCGGCGTTGGACGTTCCGGGCGCTTGGTCGCATAGCTAAGGCTATGCTCCCGGCGACACCCGTTACGTCCGCCTTGCTCAGCACGAAAAATCCTGCGTCAGCCTGACTGGTCTTTTTCGCGCTGCGCGGCGTTGGACGTTCCGGGCGCTTGGTCGCATAGCTAAGGCTATGCTCCCGACATCGAATCGGTTTTCGCCTTGCCAGCGCTTCGCTCGCGACGGCCTGTGACAATTCGATTTTTTCGGCGCGAGACCCTCCGTCGGGCCTCAGTGTAGTCAGGTCTATAAATTTGGCGCGGATTTATATTCGGCTACCGACCAGTTTTGGGTCGGAACAAAAACTTCGAGTACCGGGTAAACGAAAATCCGCCGCGTCGAACACGCGGCGGCAGTGTCGTCGTACCGGCGCTTTGCGCCGACTTCTAAATTCTGTGGTCTAGCTGCCTTCCTGCTGGAGCTTTTGCCACAGTCGCTCGCGCTGCTGCAGCGTTTCCTGCTGCTGGTTGAGCAGGCGGATGCGCTCCTCGATTTGATCCCGTTGCTGCGCGAGCATCTTGTCCTGGTCGGCAAGCTGCTCGCGCTGTTGCGTGAGCAGGCGCATCCGCTCCTGCAACTGCGTCTTCTCCTGCTGTGCGAGGGTTTCCTGCTCGCGCGTCCGGCTTCGCTGCTCCCGAAGCATGCTCATCTGCTCGCGAACCTGGTCGCGATTCAGGTTCATCGCCTTCAGGTTCTGGCTGTCGGACTCCGTTTGCAGCAGGCGCTGCTGTTCCTGGACCTGGTTCCTGAGCGTGGTCGTCGCCTGCTGCTGGCTGCGCAGACGCGAGGCTTCCTCGCTGACGCCCTGGCGGCCGTCGCGCACCTGTTGTTGCGACGAATTACGCAGGTTGACCATCTCTTCGACGCGAACCTGGTTGCGCTCGAGGTCTTCCTGCTGGATCTTCAGGCGAGCCTTCTCCTGGTCGAGATGCCTGGTCTGGGAGGTGGTTTTGACCGGGTTCGATTGCTTGTCGGAAGGCCCCATCGACTGGCTCCCGCCCATGCCGCCCTGGCTGCCCCCGCCCTGGCTGCCTCCGCCCTGGCTGCCCCCGCCCTGGGCGGCGATGGCGTCACTGGTCGCGAAACCGACGAGCGCCGCGGTGAGTAGGGGGACCATTAACAGTTTGTATTTGAATTTGCGCACCGGTGTGACTCCTTGAAAAAAATGAAAACGCAAACCTGTAATCTGTTTCAACGAAACGGCGACAATTTACACCACTGCCGAAACAGCGGCATTGAAGAAAATCAACCAACCCCCGTGAGCGGACCCGGCCGAATGGTTTTCAGGAGTGAGGATCAGGCGAAGCGCTGGCGGGTGCGATTGGCGAAGGTCACCAGCGACAGCATCACCGGCACCTCTACCAGCACGCCAACCACGGTCGCCAGCGCGGCGCCGGAATCGAGGCCGAACAGGCCGATTGCCACAGCCACCGCAAGCTCGAAGAAATTCGACGTACCGATCAGCGCCGCCGGTGCCGCGATTTCGAAAGGTACCCGCCATAAATAAGCCCAGCCATAGGCGACGATGAAGATACCGTAGCTCTGGATCATCAACGGAATCGCGATCAGCGCGATCACCAGCGGCTTGTCGATGATGGTCTGCGCCTGGAACCCGAAAAGTAATATGACAGTCGCCAGTAGACCCATGACCGAAAACGGCTTGATGCGCGCGGTGAACTCGGCGATGTTTTCGTGCTTGCCGCGACTGTCCAGCAGTCGGCGCGTGACGTAACCCGCGCCCAGCGGAATCACCACGTAGAGTACCACCGACAGCAGCAGGGTTTCCCAGGGCACGATGATGTCGGTGACGCCGAGCAGCAGCGCGGCGATGGGCGCAAACGCGAACACCATGATGATGTCGTTGATCGAGACCTGCACCAGCGTGTAATTGGCGTCGCCGCGCACCAGCTGGCTCCACACGAAGACCATCGCCGTGCACGGCGCCACGCCGAGCAGGATCATGCCGGCGATGTACTCGCGCGCGGTTTGCGGCTCCACCAGGCCCGCGAACAGGTGCTCGAAAAACAGGATACCGAGCGCGGCCATGGTAAACGGCTTGATCAGCCAGTTGACGACCAGCGTGATGCACAATCCGCGGGGCTTTTTGCCGACATCCTTCAGCGATGCGAAATCGACGTTGACCATCATCGGGTAAATCATGATCCAGATGAATATCGCCACGACCAGGTTGACCCGGGCGTATTCGAGTCGCGCGATCACTTCGAAAGCGCCCGGAATCCAGCTGCCGAGCAGGACCCCGGCGATGATGCACAAACCCACCCAGACGGAAAGATAGCGCTCGAAGGTTCCCATTGCCTGAATTATCTCCTGTAGAAATCCGCGCTGCGCTCAGTTCGCCGGCTGGTGTTGCCCGATCTCGTCGAGCCGCTGTTTGAGCATCGGCCGGTCGAGCGAGTCGAGGGGCAGGTTGACGAAGATCGAGATGCGGTTATGCAACTCGGTAAAGGCATCGCGGAACGCGGCGCGCCTGTCGATATCGGGGCCCTCGACCGCGGCGGGGTCCGCTGTTCCCCAGTGCGCCGTCATCGGTTGGCCCGGCCAGACCGGGCACAGCTCGGCGGCGGCCTTGTCGCAAACGGTAAATACGAAATCCATTCGGGGCGCGCCGGGTTTTTCGAATTCGCCCAGGTCCTTGCTGTGCAACCCTTCGGTCGGGAAATTATTCTTTTCGAGCACCCACAGGGCCAGCGGATTGACCTTGCCCGCTGGATGGCTGCCAGCGCTATGGCCCTTGAATCGACCGCCGCCCAGGCGATTGACCAGGCTCTCGGCGATGATGCTGCGAGCCGAGTTGCCGGTGCATAAAAAAAGCACGTGGTAAATTTGACCAGGCAATTCCGGATCTCCGCGAATTTGCTGCGGGATTTGCCGAACGAGGCGCTGCCTAGCAGCAGCCGGATTTGCTCGTGGCGTCTTCCGCTTGCGGGCGGCTGCAGCATGCCGAAGCACCCTCTTGCGGGCGTATGCTGTCGCTGCCGTATACCGCGCTTTCGCCGCGGGTCAAAAAGGTTTCCCAGGCGATGCTGTCGGGATCGAAGATCCAGCTCTTCTCCGAATTGGCATAGCAGCAAGTGGTTTCGCCTTCCTCGATGGTCGGTGCGTCGGCGCTTTTCAGGCGCGTGTAAACCTCGTCCAGTTCGGCGTCGTCCTCGACCTGGATACCGAGATGATCGATGCCCTTGCGCGTGCCGCGGGTGGTAATCGCGAAGTTGACGCGCGGGTCTTCGAGCATCCACTTGGCATAGTCGCTCTTTTGTACCGTCGGCGCGGCGTCGAACAGCGCGCTGTAGAAACCGATCGAGGCGTCGAGATCGCTGACCGAAATATTGACGTGCATGCGTTTCATGAGGTGACTCCGGTAGGTTGGTCGGGGTTGCAGCAACCCGGCAGAACACTGTCGAGTAGCGGCAGGCAGGCTTCGGACCTGGCAGCAGTCCTCGACAAGGAACGACAGCAACTCGCGGGTGCCGTCGAAATCGACGCTGTATATGATCGAGCGGCTTTCGCGCCGCGAGATCGCCAGTCCCGCGTTGACCAGCGTCGCCAGGTGCGTCGACATGGTGTTGTGCGGAATCTCCAGGGTTGCGGCGATCTTGCCGGCCGCGATGCCATCGGTGCCGCTTCGCACCAGCAGTCGAAAGGCTTTCAGGCGCGATTCCTGGGAGAGCGCACCGAGCGCTCGGGTTGCGGTTGATATATCCATTTGTCTAGACTAATCGACATATAGAATTGCTGTCAAGCGGAAATTCGCCCGCGACACGGCCAGGCGAAAATAATAAGATCGCGGGTCACGTCAACAGGTGAAAACATGGACCAGGAATACGATTACATCATCGTCGGCGCCGGTTCGGCCGGCTGCGTGCTCGCCAACCGGCTCAGCGAGGACCACGATGCGTCGGTGGCGCTGCTCGAATACGGCGGCAGCGACAGCAGCGTGTTCATCCAGATGCCGACCGCGCTGTCGATTCCGATGAACATGAAAAAGTACAACTGGTTCTACGAGTCCGAGCCCGAGCCTTACCTCGACAACCGCCGCATGCACTGCCCGCGCGGCAAGGTGCTCGGCGGTTCGTCATCGATCAACGGCATGGTTTACGTGCGCGGACACGCGCGCGATTTCGACGAGTGGCAGGTGGCGGGCGCGCAGGACTGGGATTACCGGCACTGCCTGCCCTATTTTCGCAAGGCCGACGACTGGGCTTTCGGCAGCGACGAGTACCGCGCCCAGGGCGGGCCGCTATCGGTCAACAACGGCAATAACATGCAAAACCCCCTCTACCGTGCCTTTATCGAGGCCGGCGAGCAGGCCGGTTACATGAAAACCGCGGATTACAACGGCCGCCAGCAGGAAGGTTTCGGGCCGATGCACATGACCGTCAAAAACGGCGTGCGCTGGTCGACCGCCAATGCCTATCTGAAGCCGGCGCTGCATCGCTCCAACCTGGCCGTGATCACCGGCGCGCTGACGCAACGCATCCTGCTAGACGAAAAACGCGCGACCGGTGTCGAGTTCCTGCGTTCCGGCAGCCTGCAGACGCTGCAAGCGCGCCGCGAGGTTATCCTCAGCGCCGGCCCGATCGCGTCGCCGCATTTGCTGCAACTGTCGGGCATCGGCCCGGGCGCGGTCCTGCAGCGGGCCGGCATCGAGGTCGTGCACGACCTGCCGGGTGTCGGCGAAAACCTGCAGGACCACCTCGAGTTTTACTTTCAGTTCCGCTGCCGGCAACCGATCACGCTGAACGCCGAGCTGAACCCCTGGCGCAAGTTCCTCATCGGCCTGCGCTGGGTGACGACCAAAAAGGGCCTGGGCGCGACCAATCATTTCGAATCCTGCGCCTTCATTCGCTCGAAAGCGGGCATCGAATGGCCCGACATCCAGTACCATTTTTTGCCCGGCGCGATGCGCTACGACGGCAATGCGGCCTTCGACGGGCATGGCTTCCAGGTGCACGTCGGTCACAACAAGCCGAAAAGCCGCGGACACGTGCGCGCGCGCTCGCCGCGGGTGCAGGAAAAGCCGGAAATTCTCTTCAACTACCTGCAGCACGAAGACGATATCGAGGCGTTTCGCGCCTGCGTGCGCCTGACCCGCGAAATCATCGGCCAGCCGGCGATGGACGCCTACCGCGGCCCCGAGATTCAGCCCGGCGAGGCGGTGCAAAGCGCCACGGAAATCGATGCCTTCGTACGCTCGGCGGTGGAATCGGCTTACCACCCTTCATGCACCTGCCGCATGGGTGAAGACGACATGGCGGTGGTCGATTCGAAAACCCGCGTGCGCGGTATCGACGGCCTGCGCCTGGCCGATTCGTCGATCTTTCCGACGATTCCGAACGGCAACCTGAATTCGCCGACCATCATGGCCGCCGAGCGCGCCGCCGACCTGATCAAGGGCCGCGGCATGCTCGAGCCCTCCGATGCCGAGGTCGGTCTCGGCCGCGACTGGCAAACCCTGCAGCGTTCCGTCTCCACCTGATTCCTGGCGCGAGTCGCCCGGCGG
>Ga0210101_1000351_pt1 | contig 15874 bp, 19 predicted proteins | sample Muzzi_PWC_D1_FD_185534 | JGI IMG/M metagenome (GOLD analysis project Ga0210101, IMG submission 185534) | Wetland microbial communities from San Francisco Bay, California, USA, that impact long-term carbon sequestration - Muzzi_PWC_D1 (SPAdes) | ecosystem: Environmental > Aquatic > Marine >... | reverse complement strand
CGGCAATACGCATTTCCCCGCCGATCTCGACCAGAAAGTTGCTGATGCCCTGATCCATGAGCAATTCGGCCAGAGCATCCACCGCGTACCCCTTGGCAATGGCAGATAGATCGATCCGCAGCTGCGGGAGCTGTTTTCTGATCGCCGGCGGATTATGCCGCAGTTGCAGATTCCGGTAACCGATGCGCCCGAGTTGTTCCTGAATCTGTTCGTCGGTTGGGATCTGCGCGCCCCGGTCCTTGGGGCCGAAACCCCAGAGATCGACCAGTGGTCCGACACTGATATCGAAAGTGCCGCCAGTCAGTTTGCTGATCTGCAACGCAAGGTCAATCACCTCGGCGGTTTCCGCCGAAATCGCAAACCAGTCGCGGCTAGGCTGATTGTTGAATCTGGAGATTTCCGAGTCCGGATCGTAAGTGGACATCAGGGCGTTAATCTGGTCGAGTCGTTGTTGCAACTGCTGTTTGAGACTTGCGGGAGTTGTTTTTCCTGTTCCGGGGAGCAGGCTCACCGACCAGGTGGTGCCCATGGTCGAGCCGTGCAAATGGAGGGTTTCGGCCGGACTCTGCTGTTGGCAGCCGCTCACTGGAATCAGTGCCGGCAAACCCAGCAGTAGGTAAACGATAAGGCGCCACATTTTACAAGTCGGCCAATCCCTGCGCGTGACGGATCATCCTCTTCATCGCTTTTTCTTCTTGATTTTTCAAGGTTTCAAAAAGGCTGCGGATTTTCTGGTCGGTACAGTGTTCCACCAGGCAAGCAAAGTAATTGATGAGTTCGGTTTTATAACCGATTGCCGCGCACAACAAATGATCCAGGTCCTTTCGTGCGGCGTCGGTCAGGAGGTTGGCCCGGGCTTCCGGGAAATGGGATTCCAGCCCTTTGATCCAGTGGTCAAAAGCACGTGGGGGGGCCTCTTCGCAGAACTCCTTAAGCGCCAGCGCCCGATGCAGCTCATGATCAATCAGGTAGTCGAGCATCAAGCGGACGCGGGGTGAGACATCACCATCGGCCATGATTTGGAAATGGCGGCTGACGGCGCGATGGTAGTCCGGAGCCAGTTTCCGCAAAATATTTCCCGCCTGTTCAAAGCGCATAGGTCGCTCCCCTTTGCCGATCAGATCCCGAAATCATCGAACAGGATATTTTCATATTCGACGCCCAGATTGTAGAGCATCTCGGTGGCCGCTTTGTTCATCATCGGCGGTCCGCACATGTAATATTCGCAATCCTCCGGCGCCGGATGCTGAGCCAGATAGTTGTGGTAAAGGTATTGGTGGACAAAGCCGGTGGCGCCGGACCAGTTATCCTCCGGCAACGGCTCGGACAACACCAGGTTCCAGGTGAAATTGTCATGTTTGGCCGCCAGTTCGTTAAATTCCTCCACGTAGAAGGCTTCGCGAAGGCTGCGGGCGCCGTACCAAAAAGATATTTTCCGTTTCGAGTGCAGCCGTTTCAGCTGGTCAAAAATATGCGAGCGCATCGGCGCCATGCCGGCGCCGCCACCGATAAAAACCATCTCGGCATCGGTATCTCTGGCGTAAAATTCACCATAGGGACCGGAGATTTCCACCTTGTCTCCCGGCTTCAGGTTGAATATATAAGAAGACATCTGGCCGGGAGGCGCATCGGGCAGCGACGGTGGTGGCGGGCAGACGCGCACGTTCAGCATGACAATCCCTTTTTCTTCGGGATAATTGGCCATCGAGTAGGCGCGCATGATCGGCTCCGTGACCTCGGACCGGTACCGCCAGAGGTCGAACTTGTCCCAGTCCGCTCGAAACCGGTCGGCAATTTCCATGTCCTTGAAGTCGGCGACATGCGGCGGCGCTTCGATCTGAATATACCCGCCAGCGCGGAAATCAAGGTCTGCCCCTTCCGGCAACTCAAGGACCAGCTCCTTGATGAAGGTCGAACGGCTGACGTTGGAGCGTACCCGACATTCCCATTTACTGATGGAGAAGATCTCCGCCGGCAGCTCGAGTTCTAGATCATGTTTAACGTTCAGCTGACAGGACAGTCGGTAGCCTTCCTTGGCCTCTCGCTTGTTGATGTGGGCGGTTTCCGTCGGCAGGATATCGCCGCCGCCCGACTTGACCTTGACGCGGCACTGGGCACAGGTCCCGCCGCCGCCACAGGCCGAAGGGATAAAAATGTCGTTCTTGCCGAGGACGTTGAGCAGTTTCCCGCCCGGATCGACAGTCAGCCGTTTATCCTCGTCATTATTGATGTTGATGGTGATCTCGCCGGCGGGAATCAGCCGCGCCCGGGCCATCAGGATCAGGGTCACCAGGGCCAGGATAATTCCGGTGAATATCAGTACACCTAAACCGATTTCTGTCATCGTTCCTACCGTTACAGTTGGATGCCCGAAAAGGCCATGAACGCCATCGCCATCAGACCGGCGATCATGAAGGTGATCCCCAGTCCGCGCAGACCGGGAGGCACATCCGCGTATTTCATCTTCTCGCGGATTCCGGCCAGCGCAATGATGGCCAGCGCCCAACCGGCGCCGCTGCCGAAACCGAAGACGACGCTTTCGGGAAAATTATAATCCCGCTCGACCATGAACAGCGAACCACCGAGAATCGCGCAATTGACAGTGATCAGCGGCAGAAAGATTCCAAGCGCGTTGTAAAGTGACGGGACAAAGCGATCGAGGACCATTTCCAGGATCTGCACCATGGCGGCGATGACGCCGATATAGCAGATCAGGCCGATAAAGGTCAGGTCGATGCCCGGCAGGCCGAGCCATGCCAAGGCACCCGCTTTAAGGAAATACTGATAGATCAGGTTGTTGATCGGAACGGTGATGGTCTGCACTACAACCACCGCCACACCAAGACCGAGAGAGGTATCGACCTTTTTCGAAACGGCAAGAAAGGTGCACATGCCGAGGAAAAAGGCCAGTGCCATATTCTCGATAAAGATCGATTTGATCAGCAGGCTCAAATAGTGTTCGAGCATCTTTAATTTTCCTCTTCGATCTGATCAGTCTTCCAGGTCCGCAACACCCAGATCAGCAACCCGATGATGAAAAAGGCGCTGGGGGGCAACAGCATCAGGCCGTTGGGCTGATACCAGCCACCATCGTTGGTGGTCGGCAGGATGGTCATCCCGAGCAATTTCCCGGCACCGAAAAGTTCGCGAGAAAAGCCGACCAGCAGCAGCACCAGGCTGTAGCCGAGCCCATTGCCGATGCCATCGAGAAAGCTTAGACCCGGCGGGTTTTTCATGGCGAAGCCTTCGGCCCGGCCAAGCACGATGCAGTTGGTGATGATCAGCCCGACAAACACCGACAGCTGTTTGCTGACACCGAAGGCAAAAGCCTTGAGGAACTGGTCGACGATAATCACCAGGGTGGCGATGATGGTGATCTGGACGATGATGCGGATACTGTCGGGGATCTGCCGGCGGAGCAGACTGACCGAGGCATTGGAGCCGGCGGTCACAAAAATCACCGCTAGCGACATAACCAACACCGTTTCCAGCTTGGAGGTGACCGCCAGAGCGGAACAGATGCCGAGAATCTGCAACCCGATCGGGTTCTTATTGAATAAGGGATCCAGTAAAACATCTTTGGCTTTACTCATAGCTTCACCCCTTCTTTTTTTAATTTTTCGAGAAACGGCTGGTAACCATTTTCCCCCATCCAATATTTGAGCAGGTTGCTGACACCGCGCCCGGTCAGGGTGGCACCGGACAGGCCATCGGCCTCATAAACCGCCTTGGGTGAATTTCGGTCAACCGTCCCTTTGAGGACCTGTATCCTTACCTTTCCGTCTTCATCGTAAATTTTTTTCCCCGGCCATTGTCGTTTCCAGTTTGGGTTGTCGATTTCACCGCCAAGCCCCGGCGTTTCACCATGCTCATAAAATCCGAATCCCTTGACCGTGGTAAAATCATTCGCCAGGGCAATAAACCCGTACATGGTCGACCACAATCCTTTACCGTGGACCGGCAGAATCACCTGCTCCAATTGACTGTCTTCCATGACCAGATAGACATCCTTGAAGCGGGAACGGGTTTTGATCCCGGCCAGATCGAGCCCGGCAGGAATCCGATAGCTGGTCTCAGGGTCCCGCGCCATGGCCCGACTGTCGAAGGTCGCGGGATCGAATTTGTCGGTAAATTCTGCGGTCTGCAGATCGATAATCCGCGGCTCGATTTTTTTGAACTGTTCCTCGACCGGTCGCCCTTCTTGGTATAGCCCGGCCGCCTGAAGAATATTTTTCTTCTTTTCCTCGATCTTGTTGCGTTCCTGCCGTTCACTCAAGCCGACCGCGGCGGCGGAAACCAGAATCGAACAGACCAGGCAGAGCAGAAAAGCCACGCTCAGGATTCTGCTGGTACTATCCCTCGACATGGCGCAGCCTCCGCTTGATGTGGTACTTGAGCACCAGCTGGTCGATCAACGGCGCAAACACGTTGCCGAACAGAATGGCCAGCATCATCCCTTCGGGAAAGGCCGGGTTGACCACGCGAATCAGGATGCACATGCTGCCGATCAGAAATCCGTACAGCCACTGCCCTTCTTCGGTCATTGCCCCGGAGACCGGATCGGTCGCCATGAACACCAGGCCGAAGGCAAAACCGCCGAGCACCAGATGCCAAAGCGGTCCAAGTTCGAACATCGGATTGGTGCTGCTGCCGATCATGACAAACAGCGTCGCAAGGGAGACCGCGCCGAGCAGACCTGAGAGCATGATGCGCCAGGAGCCGATGCCGGTAAAGATCAGGACCGCCGCCCCGAACAGGCAGGCGAGGGCTGAGGTTTCCCCCATCGATCCGGGGATCAGGCCGACAAAGGCGTCGAACCAACTGGTCTGGGCGGTCAGCGCGTGTAGGCCTCCTTCGGCGGCGCGACTGAGGGCCGTTGCCCCGCTGAAGCCGTCAACCGCCGTCCAGACAGCGTTCCCGGAAATCTGCGCCGGGTAGGCGAAAAACAGAAAGGCACGGCCGGCCAGGGCCGGATTGAGGAAGTTCTTGCCGGTCCCGCCGAAGATCTCCTTGCCGATCACCACCCCGAAGCTGATCCCCAGTGCCACCTGCCAGAGCGGCAGGGTCGGCGGACAGATCAGCGGAAAGAGAGAACCGGTCACCAGAAATCCCTCGTTAATATCGTGGCCGCGAACAACACTGAACAGTGCTTCCCAGGTTCCGCCGACAATATTGGTCACCAGATAGATCGGCACGAACCAGGCGGCGCCGAGCAACAGGTTGTCCAGAAAGCTGTTTGGGTTGGCCGTATAGCCGATCAGGTTGAGCAAAGCTCCCCGCCAGCCTTCGACGCTGCCGCCGGTGATCTGCAGGGCGTTGTTGGCCTGATATCCGGTGTTCCACATCGCCATGAAAAAACAGGGCAACAGGGCGAACACCACAATGATCATCACCCGTTTCAGGTCCATGGCATCCCGAACGTGCGGCGCGCCTTCGGTCACTTCGCCCGGGGTGTAGATGAAACCATCGGCTGCTTCATACAAGGGGTAGAGGCGCTCCAATTTCCCGCCCTTGACAAAGTGCGGATGAAGCTTATCGAAAAGGTTGCGTAGCGCTTTCATCAGCCCTCTTTTTCAATTTTCTGTAGGGTTTCCCGAAGGTGCTGGCCATAGTTCATCTTTCCTGAACAGACAAAGCTGCACAGGGCCAGGTCTTCTTCATCCAACTCCAGGCAGCCAAGCCCCTGGGCCAGGTCGGTATCCAGCGTGAGCAGGGAGCGCAGCAGCCAGGTGGCCTTGATATTGAGAGGCAGCACTTTTTCGAAGGCCCCGGTGGGAACCATCGCCCGCAAACTGCCATGAGTGGTGGTGGTCATGGCCAGGGGGCGGCGCGGCAACAGGGTTGAGGCAAAGACCTGTTTTACCGAAAATTTACCAAACCCCGGCAACAACCAGCCGAGCAGTTCCCGGCTACGGTTTTCGGCAAGAACCGAAATCTGGTTGTGATAACGACCAAGAAAATTCAAATTCTCAGTGGTGCTACTGCCACTTAACACCGACCCGGAGATGATCCGGTTTTCACCGTCATGCAATTCTCCGTCGAGCAGTTCCGAGAGGCAGGCACCGAGTCGGGTCCGGATCAAACGTGGATTTTTCACCGCAGGCCCGCCGAGAGCAACGACCTTTTCGGTAAGAATTCGCCCGGTATGGAACAGGTGGCCGATGGCGATGACCTCCTGGTAACCGATGTGCCAGACACACCGCTGCTGATCAACCTTTTCCAGAAAATGGATATGGGTACCGACCAGGCCGGCCGGATGGCAACCGGAAAATTCACTGACGGTGATTCCCGGCGGTGCGGGAATCTGCGCCTCGGGAGCTTTGCACAGGTAGGTTTTGCCGGTGGTCAACTGCCGAATAACCTTCAGTCCGAGCTCGAAGTCCGCCGGCTTTTCTGCAATGACTTGCTGCGGATCCCCCGCCAGTGGGTTGGTATCGATTGCGGTTACAAAAATGGCGGCGGGACGGGTACCCGGCGGCGGGATTTTGCTGAAGGGGCGAGTTCGAAACGAGGTCCACAGTCCCGACTCAAGCAGCGGTTTTTCGATCTCCGCAGCGGTCAGCTGATCAAGCCGTTCGGTCGGCGTTGCAGCGAAGGATTTTTCCTGTTCTCCACCCAGTTCGATCACCAGCGACAGGAAGACTCGCCGGTCGCCACGATTGATGGCAACCACCTTCCCCGTCCCGGGAGAGGTGAAAAGAACTTGGGGGTTTTTCTTGTCGGAAAAGAGCGGCTGCCCCAGGCAAACCTGGTCTCCTTCCGCCACCAAAAGGGTCGGTTTCATATCCTGGTAGTCGCTGCCGACCAGAGCAACATGCTGAACCGGGGGACCCGCCTCGATCTGCATCCGGGGAGCACCGCTGATCGGCAGGTCAAGCCCTCTTTTAATCCGTATCATCTTTGAACCTTCGGGAATGTTTCTTTTTTGGGACGAAACAGAGTCATCATGGAGCGGATAGATTTTCATCATTGAAGCACAACTTGCCGATTTCTGTCCATCAACACCCAGAGGGAATCAACATTTTTTTTTCCGCGCTGATAAAGCTGTACTCCTCAATAATTGCGCGGTCTTCTTCGGGCTGATTTCTCCGGCAAAGGTCAAAGCCCGAGCTAATGTTCGCTGAAACCCAATTCGACCAGGACACAGCTGCCATCGGCGATCAGGTTGATCCCATGTTCCTTACAAAAGCGCTCCGCAGCGGCGCTTTGCGCCCCCGGTTGCAGCCAAATATTTTTGATCCCTTTTTCGGCCGCCTGGCGAACCACTTTTTCCGTCACTTGCGGCGGAGTGATCACTGAAAGACTCTGCACCTCGGGAGGGAGATCGCTGACCGAGGCGACACAGTCGAGCCCTTCAATCTGTTTCTGCGCCGGGTGCACCGGAACCGCCGTGAAGCCCTTTTGCTGATAGCAACGCAGTACTTTGTTACCAAACTTGCCACGATCGATGGATACTCCAACCACCCCAAACATCGGGGCAGCCAAAAAACGTTCGATCTGTTCTCTGTCGGCCATCTCGTTATTCTCCTATTTTCCGACGGTTTCTCGCTCCAATGCTCGGGCGTAGGCAGCGCGGGAACGAAGCCGTTGCTCATAACCGTCCAGGCTGGGTATTCCGTGCGGTATCTTTAAACCCCTCGCCCATCCCAGGGTGTGCGCCGCAAGGATATCGGCCATGGTAAAACTGTTACCGACCAGGTATTCGCACCCCTCCAAGCCTTTGGCCAAGACCGCAGCTGCGCGTCCGAATTCCCAGGGGGTGACCTCAATGATGGCCGGAACCTGCTTCTCCTTGGGATAAGCATACCGATGCTTGGCCGCCGTCCAAAGAGGCTGCTCAAGTTCGGTCAACACAAAATAACACCACTGATCATATTTAGCGCGATCGACGGTGCCGGTGCGCGGCACCAGTTCACTCTCAGGAAATTGATCCCCGAGATAAGTACAGATGGCTGCCGATTCGGTCAATACCAGCTCACCATCAACCAACACCGGCACCTTGCCGAAAGGATTCAGTTTTTGATAATCAGGCGCCTGCCCTTCTCCCTTGCGCAGATCGACCAGATGATAGCGATATTCGGCACCCAGTTCCTCCAATGCCCAAACCACCCGCGTTGTCCGGGTTCGCGGCATTCCGTAAAGTTGGTACATTAGCGCCCCCTTTCCCCCTGAAATTATTGAATTCGTCGTTTAAGAATAATGCTTTCGCAAGAAAGCAAAATATGGACTGGCTAAGCAAAAAGCGCCAACGGCAAGGCGCGTAATTGTTGAGCAATGAAGCATACTTTCGTACGTTGAAGCAGGGAGAGCAATTGCAGCAACGCAGCTGTTGGAGAGTTTTTGCAACCCCACCAAGAATGACACCAGTCGCAGACCAAAGCAAGATCCCCTGGCAAAATCGCCAATGGTTGGAGCACTGAGAAAGATTGATAGCGGAAAAAAATATCCACGCTGAGACAGAATATGATTAGATGTGTATAATTATTGAGTGCCAAATTCTGCCTTGCCGATAAATGCCCGATGAGAGTCTTTTGATGGCCGGAAGAATTCTGATCGCTTTTGCCTGTCCAGAAAAAGCCGGGGAACTGGAAACCTCGCTGGCGGCGGCAGGCTGCGAAATTTTCCGGGCCAACAATCTTGAGGCGGCCTCCCACCTGCTCCACCAGAACCCCGACCTGCTGCTACTCGACATCACTCTGGCCGAAAATGCCACATCTGAACAACGAAGTTCCTTGGCGACGGAACTTGAATTGGCGGAGACGTTCTGCCTCCGAGTCTGCGCCAGCGAACAGGAATTTTTCCGGGGTCAGCAACTGGTGCCCTTCGCCTGCGGAACCATCTATCCGACCGGATCGACCGAACAGATATTGGAGCAGATTGACACTCTATTAAGAATTAAAACCGCGGAAATGGAACGAAATCGCGCCCAGGAGAAGCTGATTCTGCACCGGATGGAAGTCGAGGAAGGATTGCGGTCAGCGGCCATGATCCAGCACGCGTTGCTCCCCAATCGCCCACCGGACACCAATGCCTTCAGTTTTGCCTGGCAATTCATCCCCTGCGAGACCGTTGGCGGAGATCTGTTCAACCTGCTGCAGCTTTCGGAAAATTGCCTGATGGCCTATATCCTGGATGTCAGCGGTCATGGGGTTTCCTCGGCGATGGTTACGGTTTCGGTTTTTCAGAGTCTCTCCGACCGGACCAGCCAGCTGGTCAAGCACCCCCTCGATCACCCACCCTATTTCCGGATCGCCGATCCGGCCGAAGTGGTCAATACCCTGGACCAGGTTTACCCGTTTGAACGTTTCGACAAATTCTTTACCATCGCCTACCTGTTGCTTGACCCCCAAACCGGCCGAATCAGTTATTGTAACGGTGGACATCCTCCGCCGATTTTGCTTCACCAAAACGGCAGCCTCGATCTGTTGGAGACGGGAGGTCCCCTGGTTGGATTGGGGGGAATGCTTCCCTTTGAACAAGGGGAAATCTTCATGCAGCCCGGGGATCGGCTGTTTCTTTATTCGGACGGAATCACTGAATATGCCAACCCATCCGGCGAAATGTTCGGTGATCAGAGAATGATTGACTTTTTCCGCGAGCGACTGCAACCCCCCCTGGATGCCGTCGCCAAAAACTTTATGGAGTCGTTGCACTGTTTCGGTGAAGGCATCCCTCCAGCAGACGATGTCAGTCTGTTCTGCATTCAGTTCAACGCTTCAAGCAAAACCAAACGTCGCCGCAGTGGAATTAAGAAACCCCTTCGGGATCGCGGGAAACTAATTTAAAAAGCAATGAGACTTGAAGTAAGGGCTTCAAAAAGGGCTTACTCGAGAACCTTTTGGCGCAGTTGTTCAATCAGTCTATCCACTTCTTCAACGTCTAGAAAACCATAGAAGCGGCGGTCGATAATCACCCCCGGGGCTCGACCGCAGCCACCCAGGCAGCGGGAAGGGAGCAGGGAAAACAGTTGGTCGCTGGTGGTCTGCCCCATCTCGATGCCGAGTTTCAGCTGCAAATATTGGATGATTCCCTCTCCCCCTCGACTCCGGCAGTAACTCGAATCGCAGATATAGATCGGGAAACGGCCAACCGGCGCCCGAAAGATATGTTGGTCGCGGGTCAGAATGTCCTCAACCTCAACCACTGCTACATCAAGAATGGTCGCGGTCAGATCAATTCCCTCATCTGGAACCCATCCGTGGTTTTTCTGGACGGCACGCAACACATCGCCGATCATTTCAGTCTTATTTTCAACCTCTCCAGCGCGACGGATAAAGATTTCAATTTCATCTTCGGCCAAAAAACCGACTAGATCATTCTGCTCTTTTTCCAACATTATATCCCCTTAAATTAAGGCTTTTTGTTCATTTTTTATAATTTGTTCATAATTTAAATTCTACAGAAGTTGTGAACCTCTGCCTATTTTCGACACCTGCCCGGCATCAGGGTTGCCAGTGCTAGAGACTCTCACAGATTAACACATTTCCCAGGCATGAAAGAAAACAGCGAGAGCATTTCAGCAGGGGTGGGATAGGCATGGGGGAAAAAGCGGTGAGAACAGAACGTTTGGTGACCTTAATTCAACGGCAGTTGGATTTTTTCCAGCAGGAGAGCAGTAATTTATTTCGGATATTTAACCTGTGAGCCCGTTGGCGATAGCAACTCGAGCCAACTCGTCACAACGTTCATTTTCAGTATGGCCATCGTGTCCTTTTACCCAACACCACTCAACCTGGTGGGTCTGACACAAATTGACTAGTCGTTCCCAAAGGTCTCGGTTGGCGACCTCTTCTTTTTTGGAGTTCTTCCACCCTTTTTGCTGCCAATTTTCAACCCATTCGGTCATCCCTTTGACCAAATACTGGGAGTCAGTCGTTAAACGCACCCGGCAAGGACGCTTGAGAGATTCCAGACCGGAAATGGCGCCGAGCAGTTCCATTCGATTATTGGTGGTTTCCGGGGCAAAACCGGAAAGTTCTTTGACATGACCACCGTAGCGCAAAATAGTACCAAATCCGCCCGGTCCGGGATTTCCTGAACAGGCACCATCGGAGAAGATTTCAACGATCATCGGTTTGGTCATCTTAAAAGGCCTTCATTACCAGAATCAAGATTAAGCAAAGCAGCCTAGCACAGCTGGGTCATTTCTGGAAACAAAACGGCAACAGCTGCGCTTCGAATCCCCCTGGCGAAAAATTAAAACCGCCCTTCCCGATTGCTCGGAAAATCCCTTCTGTCTGTTTGTTTTGTTGCGGGGATTCGCCTACTTCGTCGCTCGCTTCACGCTCGCTCCTGCGCAGGCCCCCCTCCACTCACTGACGCGGCCTTCCCTGGCCGCTTTTCTGACATTAAGTCAGCGCTCGCTGCGCTTCGAATCCCCCTGGCGAAAAATTAAAACCGCCCTTCCCGATTGCTCGGGAAGGGCGGTTTTAATTTTGGCGTCCCCAGGGGGATTCGAACCCCCGTCGCCGCCGTGAAAGGGCGGTGTCCTGGGCCAGGCTAGACGATAGGGACCTGAGTATCTCATCCGAAATGTTACGGCAGAGGTTTTTACCTGAAAGTAATCGGAAGTGCAAGCGAAAAAAATCGGCCCGGCTTTTTGAAGACCATTTATTGTCTTGGGTCTTCTCCAGCCTCCCGGGGACTGGAAAGGGCCACCTGATTTCCAGAATGGCCCTTGTATTTTCAACATTTTTCATTTATTGAGTCGTCAGTCGACGCTAATTCAGGCATCGGTTGTCAAAAAGAAGCGGAGCACCTTACGGCCCATTGAGTTCCGGAAGATCTGCCTAGTTTTTTTTGACGACCAAGCCCACACCTTGGGATACCAGAACAATTCCGAAATAGAAACTCAATACTACTGCAACCATCGTCAGCATAATGATTCTCCTTCCCTGAAGAGTTGGTTTACTGCGACAACTATTTTCCATCCACCGCAAGAGGTGCTTTCGACAAACCCCTTAAGACCTTCCACTAATCAACAATTAACTACCTCTAACTAACCCCCAAAATACGCGATTCCTACCATTAATGTCAATCAATTTTTATAACATTCTAACCCTGCGTCCCTCACGCCAAAGTCTTTAAAGCCGCGGCATCTAGTGGGACAAAATCTGACCTGAAATCAGGCAATATAGTGATACACGGTTAGAAAATGAAGAAAACTGCCGACCAGGACAAAAAGGTGCCAGACAGCGTGAAAAAATCTGACTCGATCGTCCAGACCATAGAATATCAAACCAAAGGTGTAGGAAAGCCCGCCACCAAGCAGCCAGACAAACCCTGCCGGGGGCAGGTGATCCAGCAGGGGTCGGGCAAGAATCAGAGACATCCAGCCCATCGCCAGATAGATCAAAACCGGAATGATACGGCGGCCATGGGGATTCGGCAGGAGATCGACCAGGATTCCGATGATCGCCAAGACCCAGACAGCGACAAACACCGGCCATCCCCAATCGTTGCGTAGGACAACCAGAGTAAAGGGCGCATAGGTCCCGGAAATCAAGAGGTAGATGGCCAGATGGTCAAGTTTCCGCAGGATTTTCTTGGCCCGGCCGGTCATCAGATGATAAAGGGAAGACGTGGCATAAAGCAGCACCATACTGCTGCCGAAGATGGTAAAGCTGACGATCTTCCAGGGGTCCGACTGCTGCCGCAACAGCAAAACCAGCCCAACTATGGCAGCAATGGTGCCAAACAGATGCGTCAGGCTATTGAAACGTTCTTCAGTAGCAGATTGACAATACATGTGGCCGCCTGGAAGAGAGGAGGACCATTCTTAACCATTTCCGTCACATTTTAACATGTACTGAACGACTGGCAATATGTCGCGGCCTCTTTTCCTTTTTCTGCGCCGATCATTCTTTCGGGATGTTTTGCCGTAACGCCTTGATCTGACCACGCCGGCTTTTCGTTTCCAAACGGGTCTCCCGAGAACTTTTGGTCGGCCTGGTTTTCTTGCGCGGTTTTTGCTCAACCAGAGCCGTTTTGACCAATTCGGCCAGCATCTGCAGGGCATTGAGCCGATTCTGCTCCTGGCTGCGGGTCTGCTGCGATTTGATGATAATCACCCCGTCCTTGTTTATGCGTTGATCGGGGATCTGCAAAAGACGCTGTTTGAGTTCGTCGGAAAGGGAGGAGGCATTAATATCGAAACGCAGGTGAATCCCTGTGGCGACCTTATTTACGTTCTGGCCCCCGGCGCCCTGGGCGCGAATGGCGGACAACTCGATCTCTCGCAGAGGGATACCGAGGCTATCGACAACTTGCAACTCTGACATATCTAAAGTCCTGACAATATCAGCCTTAAATACCAACAGCCTCGCAGGAGGCTGTTAGTATCAAGACTTGCAGCAACCAAATCAAGCTGGCTATTCGAGTGATTTCTCCATTTTTTGGACCCCATGTTCCTTGACCTGAACACCGATTTTCATTGAGTCGATCAGAAAGAATGCTGCGTAAAGAATTGCCAGCAGGATTAAAACCAGAAATGCTGTTTTCAGAACTTTGAGCGGCTTCCAAAGCACCAGGATCAGCAGCACACCGCCAGCAACCAAACAAAAAATCTGGTTGTGGACATAAAAATCAAAGCCCCAATCGACCAGCAGATCAAAATCCATGCGCGTCACCATCCCCTCTCGCGAGAGCAGTGCCAGGTAGCAAAAATTGATACCGATCAGGAGAACAGGATTTGGGGCTATTCGTCCAGATCACGGTTTACCGAATCGGGAGAAAACGCCGGTAAGCAGATGGAAAAATACTCCGCCCCGTCTCTGCCCGGAGTGCTGTAGCGGACCCATTCACCCGAATGGGAAATAATCGCCTGCCCGGCTTTAACGTCGATAACCTCGGTCGGCGTTGTTACCCTCAGCAACCCTTTGAGCACGATCGTGTACTCATCGAATTCCGGTCGCTGACCCGGTTCCTCCCATCCGGGGGGACTCTGCATTCGTGCAATACTGATATCTTCAGTCTGGGAATTGGCGCGGCCGATGTATTCCTCGATGCGTTTCGGTTTGTTTCCGGCGCCTTGAATAATGGTCGGCTGTTTGATCAGTTGGGGCATGGGCAGCTCCTGGGCTGACTTTTAAATCGACACTAATCATAACGATTACAATCCGCCGGGGCGGCAGTATCCGGGTACGGCACAAGACCTTTCGACTTTTCAGTTTAAAAAGTTAATATACTTGAATTGTTGCAAATTTTCGAGGTTAAAACCAGCGAAAAAATACTTTGATCTGCCAAAAATCCCCCGACAAAAAGATTAGCGCCGCCAGTGCCTTGGCACATTATTCCAGCGCGCATAACGCTCTAATTGATGATATAGATTCTGAGCCTCATTTTTTTGCCGGCTTATAAAATCCTCAAGCTGCTTCCGCTTGCTGGAAGAAACCCTGGAATAGGGCGAGCCACTCTGGTTCAATAGTTGTAATTGCTGCTCCCAGAATTCTTGATAATAATTTAATTCTCGGAAGTTGGTCTGCCACCAAAATTGGTCACGACCGGCGGGAAGGCCTTTGCTGGCAGAAATCTCTGTAGCAACCAGCCGACGCTGGACCGGGTCGATCGTCAGAGTATAACTCGAAAGAATATCCATCCCAATCAGCCCCCGGTAGGAGTCCGACATTTTCGGTACGATGTGGGCCGGAATAAATTCTTCGGTGATGGTGCCGATTGAAATTTTATTGATGATGGTTCTGACCGCCGCCTGCGCCCCACCGATGCCGGAAACCAGAACCAACAGTCGGCTGCCGTTACTATCGAAAAGCCCCAATTGATCTGCCAGGTCATCGGCAAGAACCAACCCGGGCGACCCGGTATCGACAAGGATCGGTGCGGTGACATTGCCATTAAAGGTGACCTCGATGATCACCCGGTTGGCGCGTCCTTCCTTGGCTGTGTAAGGGATAGAAATACTGTTTTCAGGGCTACCGGCCGGTCCAGCGATGTCGCTCTTTTTGTCCGGCGCCGACTTACTGACGGGGGTAACCGTAAGGCTTTCCGGGTCCGATTTATATTCTTTGAGTTCATTGCGGATTTCTTTTGGAGCATACTGGGGGGAATCAGAAAAATGAACCTGGCCATTTTCATCGACCCAACGATAGATCTTACCGGCGGTAGCCGGGGCAGACAGAAGGAGAAGAAACGCCAGGGTGAAAATTGGCAGAAAAATACCCATCATGGCCCTGGCAGCAACATTTTGCATAACATTCGTCCCCCTTTCTTCTAAAGCGTTTTAACAGTATTACCAAAAGGGAGCAACTAAAAGACCAACTTGGTCACGGGGGTAACAAGTGAGGAAAACCAAAAAAAGCTTGGGACCTATCGGTAGCCCCTCTCAACAACATTCCGGCGAAAAAAGGCTCTCCCAAAACGGAAGAAGCCCGGCTGTTCCCGGCCGGGCTTCTCTGAACTGATCCAAGGAGAGACCCCCTAGCCTTCGTGGAAGAGCGCCTCGTGCAAGTTAACTGTATGGTTTTTTATCCGACGCAGCGCAACAGCCATATCACTAAATGTCAGCGCCGGCAGCGCATCGCAGGTCCCTTTTTTCATCCGGACCAGATGGGCTTTTCGGATCTGGTCGGCCAGATCATTGAGCCGGTTGGCCTCGGCATAGATTTTTTTCGTACTACTCGCATCTTCGTCATTGAAAGCCTTGCAGACATGATTGAAGAAAGCGAAAACCTCATGGTGAAAATTGTGCAGATCTTGCCAGGCGTCCTCGCTAAAGTCAAGTTCGTGCTTGTCGAGGCGTTTTACGTAGGAACACAGGGAAGCGGCATAGTCGGCGATCGACTCGAGTTCGTCGGCAGCACGAACATAACTGTAGGCCTTTTCCGACTGCTCGTTGCTGGCGTTTCCAGCCTTCATCAGG
>Ga0210101_1000350_pt1 | contig 15912 bp, 13 predicted proteins | sample Muzzi_PWC_D1_FD_185534 | JGI IMG/M metagenome (GOLD analysis project Ga0210101, IMG submission 185534) | Wetland microbial communities from San Francisco Bay, California, USA, that impact long-term carbon sequestration - Muzzi_PWC_D1 (SPAdes) | ecosystem: Environmental > Aquatic > Marine >... | reverse complement strand
ATCTGGCCCACACCTCCTGGTTCTTCGAGACCCTGCTGTTAAAACCCCTGTCAACAGGCTACCGCGAATTCCATCCATTATTCGCCCACCTGTTCAACTCCTATTATGAAACCCTTGGCAGTTTTCATCCGCGTGCAGAACGCGGACATCTATCCCGACCGACGGTCTCCGATGTATATCGCTATCGTGAATATGTGGATAACCATATGGCCCTGTTGTTATCCGATGACAATAATGAACAACGTGATGAAATCATAAGGCGCACGGTACTGGGACTCAATCACGAACAGCAACACCAGGAATTGCTATTAACAGATATCAAACACAATTTCGCCAACAATCCACTACAACCGATCTACCGTGTGACACAAAGCCTGCCACCAGCACAGGCCGAACCCGTATGCTGGATTCAATACCAGGGTGGCATCAGGGAAATCGGCCATGCGGGCAATCACTTCGCCTACGATAATGAAATGCCCCGGCACAAGGTCTATATTAACGACTTCAGCCTCGCCTCACGCCCGGTAACCAATGGTGAGTACACCGAGTTTATCGATGCCGGTGCTTATCTGGAGCCGGAACTCTGGCTTTCCGATGGCTGGAAGATTGTCACCGAGGAACATTGGCAGGCTCCTTTATACTGGCAGCTTATCGATGGTGACTGGTGGTATATGACTCTCGGCGGCCTGCAGCGTATAGACCTTCATGCACCTGTCTGCCATGTCAGCCATTATGAAGCCGCCGCCTTCGCGCGCTGGCGCGGCAAGCGGTTGCCAAGCGAAGTCGAATGGGAAATGGCGGCCGCAGACCTGCCGATTCGCGGCAATTTTTATGAATCCGGCCGCTTACAGCCCGTCGCCGGCGATGGTGAATGCCCGCTGTTACAGATGTATGGCGATGTCTGGGAATGGACGCAAAGCGCCTACACCGCCTACCCCGGTTATCGTCAGGTCCAGGGGACGCTGGGAGAATACAATGGCAAGTTCATGAGTGGTCAGATGGTCTTGCGCGGCGGCTCCTGTGTAACGGCAACGGATCATATCCGCGCCAGCTATCGCAATTTTTTCCCGCCCCTTGAACGCTGGCAATTCAGTGGCTTTCGCCTGGCGGAAGATGGTTGATGCGTCATTCGGCTCTTAAAAAACTGCGTTTCGATGATCATCAACCGGCCCTTGCCTGCCTCTATGATGAGGTCATCACCGGCCTGAATCACAGGCCACGAGCCATCCAGCCCAAATTTTTTTACGATGAGAAAGGCTCGAAGATATTCGAAGCCATCTGCGACACACCGGAGTACTATCTTACCCAAACCGAGATCGCCATACTAACCGACAACCTGGATGAAATCGCCGACTGCATCGGCCCCGACTGCCTGCTGATCGAACCAGGCAGCGGCAGCAGCCACAAAATCCGGGTATTACTCGAGGCCATACGCCCGCACACCTATATGCCCCTGGATATATCAGGTGATTATCTGCTGTCGGTTGCCAGGGACCTGGTCGTCGAATACCCGGAACTCAATGTCCACGCCAGTTGCATCGATTACACGGTCCCTATCGATCTCCCCTCTTACCCGAAAAAACTGCGCCGCGTTGCCTTCTTCCCCGGTTCCAGCATCGGCAACTTCAACCCCGATGAGGCGATTTCATTCCTGTCCAACATTGCCTCCATGGTCCACAGTAATGGCGGCCTGCTCATCGGTGTGGACCTGAAAAAAGACAGCTCCATACTGAATGCCGCTTACAATGATGCCGCAGGCATGACGGCCGAATTCAACCTGAATCTTCTTGAGCGCATTAATCGTGAACTCGATGCGGACTTCAACACCGACAGATTCGAACATCACGCCTATTATAATAAGGTCAAAAGCCGAGTCGAAATGCACCTGGTCAGTCAAACTCGACAACAGGTCCGTATCGATGAACATCGCTTCACGTTTTCCCGGGAAGAAAGCATTCACACTGAAAACTCGTATAAATACACGATCACCGAGTTCCAGTCCCTGGCCCGCAAGGCAGGATTTGAGTCAGTCAGGGTATGGACGGACCCGGCACAACTGTTCAGCGTCCATTATTTCCGTCGCGCCGGAACATTTAAATCATGCTAATGCGTACACCGCTCACGGCCGCATAACCACGCCCGGCACACCTGCCTGCCATAAAAGGCAGGCTCCGTTAAACGGTATGCCAGGCGCAGTAACAGCTACGGGGCTATTCGGTTTTTATCAGTAATATAGATATGCAGCAGACCCATGCAGCCATGGCCAATGATATAGGCCTGGATCAGGCCGGTCAGGAATTCATGCACCTCCTTAAGCGATTCGGCCCACGGGGCATGATAGCTCCAGGAAATGAACCAACTCATGCCTGACAGCAGCACCAGGATCAGGGCGCCCAGGCCAAGTCCCTGTACGGCAGCCGCCAGGCCTTTTTCACTGGGTTCGGGCAGTTTGAATTGTCTCAACTGCCCTATATCCGCCTTCAATTGCGTCACATTACCGGACAGGTACGGGAAAAAATGGCCGAACCCGTGAGATCTTAATTCGACAATAATGAAGATGAGTGCCACCGGAATAAAAAACAGCCCGGTAATGATATGCATCCAGGTGCCATAAAATTCGATACCTTTCCTGCTGATCTCCCCGTCATCGTTAAAGCCCATGAAGTTACTGACCACTATCTGGCTTATCACCAGCAACAACACCACAACATGAATCACCCGGATCGTCGGCGACTGCCGTTCACTCAGGTAGGCCTTGGTCATTTTTATTATCTGCATTAATTTCTCCGAATATTAACCGATCCTGCAGCCGGCGAAACCAGCGGTAGTGATCATAAACAACGACTGCCCTGCCAACAGCTCAGGACAAATCCCTTTTCTTCAGGCGCTCGACGCGGGCAGTGGGTGTATCCACCGATTCCTCCAGGATATCGGGATCTTCAATTGCTCAAGTACGTATAATGATATCCGCTATAAACCTGCTGTAGCGGGGAAGTGTTATTTTAATTCCCGTTGCTTAGTGAATCCTTAAGCAGACCACCCGCGACTACTGATAATTAAAGATTACCTTCAACCCGGGATAATATAGTAATGGACATGATTTTCCAGATCTAATGGAATTACCGGCACCCTGCAAAGAAAAAACCGAATTTACTGTGGCGATGCACGACCGACCCATGCAACAACAGACACGGCGCTAGAAATAAACCTCACTGATACAATTATTGATGTCGATCAAACCGATTTGCAGTTCATCAATAAAATCATGCAGCTTGTCCTGTTTCAGCGCCTGGGGTTTGGCGCGCATCAATTTACGCTCGAGCCTGGCAATCAGTTGCAACGGTTTGTCATTTGCCGGCAAATCAAACAGGCAGGACTTGGCTTCATTCAGGGCATGGTTGAAGGCGCGGGGAAAACGGTCCTCCTGTAATAAAAACTTCAGCACATCGGGACGGCTTATCTGCAGGCGCATTTCGCGTCGATACATCTGGTAGGCAGTCAAGGACTTGAGCACACTCATCCATTGAAGGTTTTCAAACGTTGTCATATCCTCCGACATATCCGGTAACAGGGCAGCGGAACGCACGTCAATAATTCGCGTGGTCATGTCCGCACGCTCAAGGTTGCGCCCCATGCGCAGAAAATCATAACCTTCATCATGCGTCATGGTACCCGCCAGCAACCCGGTTATGGTTTGCGCACCGAGGATAATCGATCGCATGTAATCATAGCGGTGGCGCTGGGTCAGGACACCGGGGGCATCTTTCTTGGCGCGCATATAGAGTTCATTGATTTGCTCCCATGCCTCACGCGGAATGATGTCGCGTACAGCCCGTGCATTCTCACGCGCCATGGAAAGCATGCTGAGAATGGAGCTGTTGTTGTTCAGGTCCATGACCATAAAACGTATGACGCTGCGTTCATCCGCATCGTCATACAAACTATAGAAATAGTCTCGACTGCTGGTAATATCCACGATCGGCTCCCACCCCAGGCGTACGCGCCTGGGCAGGTCAAGCAACAGGTGGGTATTAACATTGATCAGGCGGGCGGTATTTTCGGCACGCTCGATATAGCGCGCCATCCAGTAGATGTTACTGGCGACCCTGGAAAGCATGGTCAAGACGCCTCCAGGTCAACGACCCAGGTATCCTTGCTACCGCCACCCTGCGAGGAATTAACCACGCTAGAGCCCTTGCGCAGGGCCACACGTGTCAGCCCGCCGGTCGTCACGTAGGTTTTTTTGGAACTGAGAATAAACGGCCTTAAATCCAGATGGCGCGGCTCTACGCGATTACCGATCAGTGTCGGTGCCGTTGACAGCGTCAGCATGGGTTGGGCGACATAATTGCGAGGGTCACGTCGGATCAGACGCACAAATTTTTCTCGCTCCTCCTTGCTGGCATGCGGCCCGATGAGCATGCCATAACCACCGGACTCATTCGCCGGCTTGACTACCATCCTGGCGATATTCTCGATCACATATTGCCGGTCCTGCTTGTCGATACATTTATAGGTCGGCACATTCGGTAAAATGGGCTCCTGCTTCAGATAGTACTTGATCATCTCCGGCACAAAGGCATACACGACCTTGTCGTCGGCGACACCGGCGCCCGGGGCATTAGCCAGCGCCACATTTCCGGATTTCCAGGCACGCATCAGGCCTGGCACCCCGAGCGCCGACTCAGGATTGAATACCTCCGGATCGAGGAACAGATCATCGACTCGACGATAGATGACGTCCACACGCGTAAGTCCTTCGATCGTGCGCATATAGACGACATTATCCTCGCCCACCACCAGGTCACTGCCCACCACCAGTTCCGCGCCCATTTGCTGCGCCAGGTAGGCATGCTCAAAATAGGCTGAATTATATACTCCGGGGGTCAGGACGACGATTTCCGGCTGGTTGCCCGGACGTGGAGAAAGAGCCGCCAGGGTATCATACAATTGCGAAGGGTAATCATCGACCGGCAGGATATTGTGCTGCTCAAACATTTCCGGAAAAACGCGCTTCATGACCTGCCTGTTCTCGAGCATGTAGGAGACACCCGAGGGCACCCGCAGGTTGTCTTCCAGCACATAGATGGTACCGTCCTTGTCCCGCACCAGATCGGAACCGCAGATGTGCGCCCAGATACCGAGTGGCGGATCGACGTCAACGCACTGGGGGCGGAAATTCTTAGAATCTTCGAGCAGTTCGCCCGGGAAAACTCCGTCCGTGACGATCTGCTGCTTGTGGTACAGATCATCGATGAACAGGTTCAGGGCCTTGACACGTTGCTTGAGGCCGGCCTCGATCCGCTGCCATTCCTTTTTATCGATAATCCGGGGGATGATATCGAACGGCCACACCCGGTCGATCGAACCCTCATCTTCGGAATATACGGTGAAGGTGACGCCCATGACATGAATGGCGGATTCCGCCGCCGTCTTGTAGGCCTCGATATCCCTGTCCTTCAGGGTCCGCAGATAACTGCATAATGCCTGTGCCGCCGGCCGCGGCCGGCCGCTGGCCCGTAACAGCTCATCAAAAAGATTTTTAACCTTGTAGCTGCCCCAGCGAATGGCCATGTTAGAATTGAAACGATACGGAACAATGTCTGATTACAGCATTTATAACGCAGGCGCCAGTTCAAATGCAAACGAATAAAATTTAATTGTATTTTTTCGATGACCGATCCACAATGCGGTGTCTTGATTGGCGCATTGACCTAAACTGGTGCACGACACTATGCCAGCAATAAAGACAAAACCATAATGAATCCCAGAACGCCAAGCATACAACCGGGACAACCATGACTTACTGCCTCGCTATCAGTTTGAACAAGGGACTGGTATTTGCTTCAGACTCACGCACCAATGCCGGTGTAGATTATGTATCGACCCATAGCAAGATGCACACCTTTATCTGGCCCGGCGAGCGCGCCTGTGTGCTGCTGACTTCCGGTAATCTTGCCACTTCCCAGGCCGTCGTCAATATCATTAAGAACGACCTGGAGGAGCCGACGATCGATTTCAATTTGCGCAGCGGCAAGCACTTGCATGAAGTAGCCCATTACGTTGGCCAGATCAGTCAAAAAGAGCAAAGCCAGCACGCCGGGGCCATGGAAAAAAGCAGTGCAAGTGCTGAGGCCAGCTTCATTATCGGCGGCCAGATCGCCGGCCAGGCACCAGAGATCTACCTGATTTACCCGCAGGGAAATTATATCAGTGCCTCTCCGGAAACACCCTATCTGCAGATCGGTGAAACCAAGTATGGCAAGCCTATCCTCGACAGGATTATTACCCCGTCAACGACACTGGAGGATGCGGCACGCTGCGCCCTGGTCTCGCTCGACTCCACTATTCGCAGCAATATCTCTGTCGGACCGCCGGTGGAACTTACCATCTACACCTGCGACACCCTCGAGGAACCTTTCCATTTGAAACTCACACTCAATTCACCGATGTACAAGTCACTGCAAAAATACTGGAATGAAGGCTTGCGGCGCGCCTTCAAGCGTCTGCCGCGTTTCGACTGGGAGAAATAACCGAATTCAGCCACCGGACCCTATAACCATTCGATGCACAAATCTCAACTTTGTTAATGCGAGCGGGGAAATAACGAAGGGATACGCGTCTTCCAGACCCATGCTGCGATTCAAGGCATTCAGCGCCGCAGACAGACGGCACCAGTCATTAAACATCCCGTCAAAGCCGGAGCCCTCTATGCGATCGGAACCCTCCCCGCCATCACCCGCCAGCGACCCTGCATCGGCATGAAAATTAAAATCAAAATCCCGCGCGGTTTCAAGCGTATCAACCATATGCAGGTAGTGCGCCCAGGTCTCGGCCCAGTCTTCCCACGGATGGACACTGGCGTAGGCACTGATCCATACATCCGCCCATGAAGGCGGCGGCCCCTGATCATAATAGGATTTCAGCGCCAGACTGTAATCCACGCGTTCGTCGCCGAAGAGCTCGCGGAAACCATCAAGATTACCTGTACCACTGATCAACCGGTCCCAGAAATAATGTCCGGACTCGTGACGGAAATGGCCGAGCAGGGTACGGTAGTTTTCATTCATTTTTTCACGCATCTCCACCCGCAGACTATGCTCGGCCTCGAGCAGGTTGATGGTGATCATGCCGGCACGGTGACCGGTGGCGATACTTTGCCTGATCGTCAGCTCGGTACTGAACACATCACCGGCGACCTCATCGCGGAGAAACTCAAAACCCATACCCCTGGGGTCGACGTCCCAGCTCACTATCGGTAACTTCAAACCGAATAATGTGTACAACAGGCGGCGCTTGGCCTGTTCGACGCGATACCATAATGTGTGATTCTGCGGGTCATTGAGATTTGGAATTATGTGATTCAGGCGGCAGGAGAGACAGAATGCGTGGACATCGGATTCCGCCACCATCCAGTTACAAACATTATAGTGTGAATAGTTTTTGCACTGGCGGTAGTTGCGCCCATTGGACATGGCCAGCCACAATCCATCGGCTGCAGGTTCCAGGGCACTGAGCAGTTTTTCATCCGACAGATAACCCAGGCTGCGGCCACAAGCCAGACAAAGCGTGTTTTCAAAATTCAGGATATTCCCGCAATGGCACTGGAAGGTCTTCAACTATTTCCCCTGATTCATCGCTGCTGACGACGACGCGGTATATTGATAGTGGTGCAAAATCACTGTTTTATTGGAATAGACATCGGCTGCCGGAAGCCATGCCTCTGGGGTCATGGCCTCCGAGGTCATGACCTCCGGCGGCAATCATCTGGCGCATGCGGTATAAACGGTTTTCATTCAAGTGCAACCCGCCAGTATCAAATTTCATGCTTTCCACCTCGCACAGGGCGCCGGTTTCTCGATCGCATCCTGGTATTTGCTAGCCTGCTCAAAAGAGATATTTTCTTTATTGATCGCCGGACAGGATTTGAAAATTTTTTTGGCCTTTTCGCTGGTAATCTTGAACAGCCCTGCGAAATCAGCCTCTATATAGTATTGGCTCTTACCCGTGCCATAACCTTTCAATATCATCCTGTATTGTTCTGCAGACATCCTCCTCCAGCCATGTTCTTACAATTTCGAACTATTGAATACGTATTATTGCATCACACATTTCAACCCGGCCAGATTCCGCCCCGCTTACGCTAACTGAACGTATCGACGGCATTATATCCCCTGCCGAAGGCATGCATACAAGAACTTGTCTTTTCAGACAGGCTCGGAGCCATGGACCTATAATTCTGAAATAGTAATCAATTTGTCATGTCAATGCACTCATCGTCCTCCTCAGCGTAAAAAAACGGGGCCAGGGCCCCGTATTCCTTATATCCCGTATATCACGTCGGCTATTTATTGGGCCGCTCGTAACGCGGCGATGCGTTCCTCCAGCGGCGGGTGACTCATAAACAGCCGTTTCAAACCGTGACCGATACCACCGGCGATACCGAATGCAGCCAGTTGATCCGGTAATGGCGGCTGATTGCTGTGTTGTTGCAGGCGCTGCAACGCGGCAATCATCTTTTGCCGTCCGGCAAGAGCGGCGCCGCCGGTGTCAGCGCGGAATTCACGCTGGCGGCTGAACCACATGACAATGATCGACGCCAGTATCGCCAGCAATATCTCGGCCACGATACTGGTGATCCAGAACGCCGGACCATGACCCCGTTCGGTTTTGAAGACGACTCGATCGACAACATGGCCAATGACCCGGGACAGAAAGATGACAAAGGTATTGATGACACCCTGGATCAGAGCCAGTGTAATCATATCCCCGTTGGCGACATGACTGATCTCGTGACCCAGCACCGCCTCTGCCTCATCCTGTGACATGGCAGCAAGCAGCCCGGCACTGACGGCGACCAGCGCCTTGTTGCGGCTGGCACCGGTAGCGAAGGCGTTGATCTCGGCACCGGGATAGATCGCCACCTCGGGCATGCCGATACCGGCCTGTCGCGCCTGGCGCTGGACCGTCTCCACCAGCCAGCGTTCCTGGTTCGTAGCCGGTCGCTCGATCACCCTGGCACCGGTAAAGCGCTTGGCGGTCCATTTGGACAGGGCCAGTGACATGAACGAGCCACCCATACCGAACACGGCGGCAAACAACAGCAGCCCGTTCAGGTTCAGATCCACACCCTGCTGGTCGAGAAAACCCTCAAAACCGAGTAGCCGCAGCGTGATACTAAGCACGAGAATGATCGCCAGATTGGTGGCAAGAAACAGGACTATGCGCTTCATGATGATTCCTCACTAAAACATGACCAGACGATCAGGTGGGCCATCGGCCGACCTGATGTCAGTACCTTTACCTGAAGACATGGGGACTAGTCCCCTGATATCAAGGCCGGATCACTGTGTTAGCCCACAGGAAAATAATGTCTATTCCTGTTATCCTGTGAATTATGTAGTGAATTCACTGTCAAAACTACGAAAGCGATGAGCGACTACTGAGCCTGCTAAATACACATGCCGCGCAAGATATTGATAATTTTTCTATTATTACCCTGGATTGCCATGATTAGCGGCTGTCCCCAGCTTGGCTCCTCGACGGCAACATTCACCAATCCCTGCGACAATGACCCGACTCTGGCCGGTTGTAGCGGCGGAACCGGCAGTGGCGCGGGGACCCTGAATACCGACAATGCCGCCATCGTCCTCAGTAGCTCGCTGCACGATATCCTCAATATAACCCAGGTTATGCTGGCCGCTGCTGTCAAGAGCCACGAGTACCGGACAGAGATCGAGCAGGTTAACAGCCAGGGACAGAGCAATAACCAGGGGCAGATGACAGATCAGGGCCAGGTCTCCGGCCTGAACATACCCGACCTGCCCTGCGACATTGCCCCCAATACCTATACAATAGACATTCAGTTTGCACTGCCCGGCTATCCCCAGGAGGGCACCACGGTGACCATCAATTTCGGCGGCTACACCGGCAGGGATGCCTACGATACCAATGGCAATCTCATCCCGGCGGTCACCGATGCAGAAGCATACTGCCGTTTAGGCAATATCAATATCAGCGGCTTCATGAATATCACCCGCATCGACTTCGCCCTCCCTGACCCAGCCCTGCCAGAGAGTTGGGCCATGGATGCCGAGATCTGGCCGACCCTGACGATCCACCATGACCCGACGCCGGACAACTACATGGCGTCGGACGATGCCATTGCCGACCTGACCGACATCACGAATCCGATCCACATTACAGCCACCTACACGCAAACTGTCGGTCTGACGCTTGCTGCCACGGTCATGGACAACCCCTTCTGCAACGAACCCCCGTGCAATATCAACGGCATGGTCTTTACCCATTACAAGGCCGGTGACAATGCTAATACCGTCTCCAACTCGAGTATCCTGCGCACCGGCTCCACCATTACGACCGAGGTGGACAGCGCCGATCCGCAACTTGATCCGCTGAACGCCAGCCGATGGAGCATCTCTGTTGATGGCGGCATTGTCAGCGACCGGACCGGCACCGACATCGATATGCCGGTACAGACCGTTGACAGCAGTGCCAGCAGTCAACCTTTAACCTGGCAGGGCACCAATAGTGTCAATGATGCCCCCGAATCTCAGCCCCCCACCAGCGGCGCGATGACGATATCGGACATCGGCACTGGCAACAGCATTACCGGCACCATCACCAGTAATCAGGGTGATATGAACCTGCTGATTACCGATAATACCGTTTCACCACCGCAAACCAGTCTGCCTACACACTGGCACGTGATGATGATGCTCCATTAATCTGGATCTTATTTAGGTTCGACACTGACGCCATCAACACGCTGCAGACCGCGCGGCAGCTTGCGTCCACGCTTGCCGCGTTCACCCTCGTAGTTGGCCAGGTCTTTAGGCTTCAGGGTCACATGTCGCTGACCCGCATGGACTACCAGGCTCGCCCCGGCAGGCAATACGGTGATAAAGGCAACAAAGTCCTCGCGCTCGGCAAATTTCTTGCTCGGTATGCCGACGATCTTGTTACCCTTGCCCCTGGCCATTTGCGGCACATCACTCAGCGGGGTGACGAGCAGATGGCCGTCGGCACTGATAGCGGCCAGGCGATCGGTCTTCACATCCGTGACCGGCGCCGGCAACAGTACCCGGGCGCCCCTGGGTACCGACAAGGCCGTTTTACCCTTCTTATTTTTGCTGTACAGATCACCGAGCCTGGCGATAAAACCATAACCGGCGTCACTGGCAAGCAGGTAGCAGGTATCCTCACCGCCGGCCATAACACCACGGAAAACGGCGCCGTCGGGTGGAGTCAGGCGTCCCGTCAATGGCTCGCCCTGCCCCCGCGCCGATGGCAGGGTATGGGCCGGTAATGCATAACAACGCCCGCTGGAGTCGATAAACATCGCCGCCTGGGTACTGCGGCCTGGAGCCGCAGCGAGAAAACTGTCACCGGATTTATAGGTCAACGCCGTTGCATCGACATCATGACCCTTGGCCGCGCGCACCCAGCCCTTCTCAGACAGCACGATCGTCACCGGCTCGGCGCTGACCAGGGCCGTCTCATCCATGGCCTGGGCCATCTCCCGTTCGGCCAGCGGTGAACGGCGTTCATCGCCATACTGTTCGGCATCGACCTTCAGTTCGTTGCGGATCAGGGTCTTCAGTCTGGACCTGGATCCGAGTGTGGCTTCAAGATACTCCTTTTCGGCCTCGAGCTCGGCCTGTTCGGTCTTGATCTTGATTTCCTCGAGTTTGGCCAGTTGCCGCAGACGGATATCGAGGATGGCATTGGCCTGAATTTCACTGAGCTTGAAGCGTCGCATCAATTCCTGCTTCGGCTCATCCACCGTACGAATAATCTCGATCACCCGATCCAGATTCAGATAAGCCACCAGCAGGCCGGCGAGGATATGCAGCCGCTGATTGACCTTGTCGAGCCGGTATTCGAGGCGGCGCGTAACCGTGCGGGTGCGGAAGCTCAGCCATTCTTTCAGCATTTCGAGCAGATTCAGCTGCTGCGGTTTACCGCTGAGCGTGATGACATTCATATTGACACGATAGGTACGTTCCAGGTCGGTACTGACAAACAGATGCGACATCAGGCTGGCGGTATCAACGCGACTGGAGCGCGGCACTATGACCAGCCGCGTGGGGTTTTCATGGTCGGATTCATCGCGCAGATCCTCGACCATTGGCAATTTCCTGGCCAGCATCTGGGCCGCGATCTGTTCCAGCACCTTGGCACCAGAAACCTGGTATGGCAGGGCAGTGACGATAATCTCGCCATTTTCGACCTCATAGACCGCGCGCATGCGGATACTGCCACTGCCGGTCTCGTACATCTGCAGCAGATCGGACGGCGGCGTGATGATCTCGGCATCGGTCGGATAATCCGGTCCGCGGACATGTTCGCAAAGATCGGCGACCGTGGATTTCGGCGCCTCCAGTAGACGAATACAGGCACTGGCCAGTTCGCGCGCATTATGCGGCGGGATATCGGTCGACATGCCGACGGCGATACCGGTAACACCATTGAGTAACACATGCGGCAGGCGCGCCGGCAATTGTGACGGTTCTTCCAGCGTACCGTCGAAATTCGGTACCCAGTCAACCGTCCCCTGGCCCAGTTCTGCCAGCAGCACCTCGGAAAAACGGGTCAGCTTGGCCTCGGTGTAACGCATGGCGGCAAAGGATTTTGGATCGTCCGGCGCCCCCCAGTTACCCTGGCCGTCGATCAGCGGGTAGCGATAGGTAAACGGCTGCGCCATATGCACCATGGCCTCATAACAGGCCGTATCGCCATGGGGATGAAACTTGCCCAGCACGTCACCGACGGTGCGCGCGGCCTTCTTAAACTTGGCGGTCGCCGACAGGCCCAGCTCGGACATGGCATAGATAATCCGTCGCTGCACCGGTTTCAGACCATCGCCGATATGCGGCAGGGCCCGGTCGAGAATGACGTACATTGAATAATCGAGATAGGCCTTTTCGGTAAAGGCCTGTAACGGCTGCTGTTCGACGCCGTCGCTGTCTATGGTGATATTATCGCTCATTATAATTGCGTCTCCGCCAGATTACCTTTTTGTTCCAGCCAGGATTTGCGGTCGGCGGCGCGCTTCTTCGCCAGCAACATATCCATGACCTTATGCGCACTGTCCTTCGCCGATACCGTCAAGCGTACCAGGCGCCGGGTGTCCGGCATGATCGTCGTTTCCCGCAACTGCATCGGGTTCATTTCCCCCAGGCCCTTGAAACGCTGTACATTGACCTTGCCTTTTTTCTTCTCGGCGACGATACGGTCCAGCACCCCCTGTTTCTCGGCATCGTCCAGTGCATAGTAGACATCCTTGCCGACATCGATTCGATACAAGGGTGGCATTGCAACATAGACATGACCGGCGGCCACCAGCGGCTGATAATGACGTAAGAACAGGGCGCACAACAGCGTGGCGATATGGGCGCCATCCGAGTCGGCATCGGCGAGGATGCAGATCTTGCCATATCGCAGACCGCTTAAGTCCCCGGATCCGGGATCGACACCGATGGCCACAGAGATATCATGGACCTCCTGTGAAGCCACGACCTCGGCGGAATCGACCTCCCAGGTATTCAGTATCTTGCCGCGCAGCGGCATGATGGCCTGAAACTGGCGGTCCCGGGCCTGCTTGGCCGAGCCACCGGCCGAATCACCCTCGACCAGAAACAGTTCCGTCTGCGACGGATCCTGTGAACTGCAGTCGGCCAGTTTGCCCGGCAGGGCCGGACCGCTGGTAATCTTTTTACGCACCACTTTACGACTCGAACGCATGCGGCTCTGGGCATTACTGATCGCCAGCATGGCGATGGCCTCACCCCCTTCGACATGCTGGTTCAACCACAGGCCGAAGCTGTCCTTGACCACGCCGGAAACAAAGGTCGCACATTCCCGCGACGACAGGCGCTCCTTGGTCTGACCGGCAAACTGGGCATCGTCGAGCTTGACCGACAGGATGTAGCTGCAACGTTCCCATACGTCTTCGGGACTGATCTTGACACCGCGCGGCAACAGATTGCGGAATTCGCAGAATTCCCGTATCGCCTCGGTCAGCCCGGTGCGCAAACCATTGACATGGGTGCCGCCCAGTACCGTCGGCACCAGATTGACATAACTCTCGGTAATCGATTCACCGCCTTCGGGCAACCAGGTCACAGCCCAGTCGACGATCTCGGTATCGCCTTCCATGCTGCCGGCAAAAGGCTCGGCCGGTAACAATGTATAACCGCGCAGGGCTTCGAGCAGGTAATCCTGCAGGCCCCCTTCAAAATACCATTCATCGGTTTCACCGCTGTTTTCGTCATACAGGCTGACTTTCAGCCCCGGCGCCAGAACCGCCTTGGCACGCAGCAGGTGACGCAAGCGTGACATCGAATATTTGGCGCTGTCAAAATACTGCGGATCCGGCCAGAAGCGCAGGGTACTGCCGGTGTCGTTTTTTGCAACCTTGCCGATGGCCTTGAGCTCGCTGCGCTTACTGCCATTGGCGAAGCTCATCTGGTATTCCTTGCCACCCCGGCGGATGGAAACATCCAGACGCTTCGACAGGGCGTTGACAACCGACACACCGACACCGTGCAGGCCGCCGGAATAACGGTAATTTTTCTGCGAAAACTTGCCCCCGGCGTGCAACCGGGTCAGGATGACCTCGACACCACTGACCTTCTCCCCCGGATGTTTGTCGACCGGCATGCCGCGGCCGTCATCGCGCACCTCCAGTGATCCATCCTTGAACACGCTGACCTGGATACTGTGGGCATAACCCGCCAGCACCTCATCGACACTGTTATCGACCACCTCCTGTGCCAGATGGTTGGGACGGGTGGTATCGGTATACATACCCGGGCGCTTGCGCACCGGCTCAAGCCCCGTCAGGACCTCGATGTCAGAGGCATCATAATTTTTGCTCATGAGTTAATCATCAAACCTGTTGTTATCATTATTCCACTATGGCGGTCTGTTCCGGAAAATCTGAACCTGGCAATCCTTTTATGAGGGGCCCCGCAGCGCGCCGATAGCTTAGCACGAAGCAATGACCAGCATACAAGCCTGCCGCGTTCATCCCATTTATAGTACAATGCAGGCCTTGGCATGTCTTATCCACATGGAGAGCGAAAACGGTGGCTAAAAAAGCGGTAAAAAAATCTGCCCCGGGAGCAAAGACCCAGCCGGATACGAGCCTGGATTTCGAGTCATCACTGGCGGAACTGGAAGATCTGGTCGAACAGATGGAGGCCGGGGATATCTCGCTGGAAGAGTCACTGAAACACTTTGAGCGTGGTATAACACTAACCCGTATGTGCCAGCAGGCCCTGAAACAGGCCGAACAAAAGGTGCAGATACTGATTAAAGATAATGACGAGCCTGAATCCTTTAGCAGCACACGTATCGACGAATCCGGTGATGATGAATCCGCCAGCGCTTGATCAGGCCTCGGCGCCCGAAGCATCACTGGCAGTCAGCGACCTGGAATCACTGATCGCCATCAGTTCGGCGCGCGTACAACAGGCCCTGCAACACTGGCTACCCGCGGCAGACTGCAAGCCGGCGCGCCTGCACCAGGCCATGCGCTATGCCGCTCTCTCCGGTGGCAAGCACATCCGCCCGCTGCTCGTCTATGCCACCGGCATGAGCCTGGAACAGGATATCAGCACACTGGACGGCCCGGCCTGTGCCGTCGAACTGGTCCACGCCTATTCGCTGGTCCATGATGACCTGCCGGCCATGGACGATGATGATCTGCGTCGCGGCCAGCCTACCTGTCACAAGGCCTTCGGCGAGGCCCTGGCAATACTGGCCGGTGATGCATTACAGACGCTGGCCTTTGATATCCTCAGCCAGGATGTGACAATGAAGGCCACGGCCGCGCAGCGGCTGGAGATGATCTCGTCACTGGCCCGCGCCAGCGGATCACAGGGC
>Ga0210101_1000349_pt1 | contig 15928 bp, 14 predicted proteins | sample Muzzi_PWC_D1_FD_185534 | JGI IMG/M metagenome (GOLD analysis project Ga0210101, IMG submission 185534) | Wetland microbial communities from San Francisco Bay, California, USA, that impact long-term carbon sequestration - Muzzi_PWC_D1 (SPAdes) | ecosystem: Environmental > Aquatic > Marine >... | reverse complement strand
GACTAACAGCCGGCGGAATGATTCAATATCCTCAGGTGCCTGCTGGTGCCTGGCCGGGTGTGCCGGTAGCAGCGGGTGTGGTTGCGTTCCCGACCGTGTCACCGAGCTGGTCAATAACTTCTTCGGCGAAACCCTTGCCGGCCTCGGTGTACAGATTCCAGGTGGTTTCCACGCCGGCCGCCCTGAGTGTTGCCACCTCTTCCGGGTACTGGGCTACGGCGAAGACCCGCACGGCCGCATGTCGGCTGCGGATCTCCCTGGCGACACCGAGAACCTGTTCGGGCTCGGGGAGTGCCAGTAGCGCCACCGAGACATTACCCTTTCTGGTTCTTAACCAGAACTCGTCATCGGTGGCATCGGCGTGGATGACATGGCGGCCGGCGGCCACATGCCGGGACACCGTGTCGGGGTTAACCTCGACACCGACCAGCGAGTCGCCGTACCGGTCTTTCAGGGTATCGTAGGCGCTGGTGCCGACATGACCCATGCCGATGATGGCGATGCGCGCTCCCCCCGGGTCGATGGGCGTGTCCTCTGGCAGCGGTACTGCTGACTCGAAAGGGGTAATGTGCGCCCTGACCCGGCTATGCAACTCGCGTGAACGGGCGTTCAGGGGGGCTGCTGCAATAAAGGTCAGCGTCAGCGCCAGCGCGATGATTACCAGCCAGTCACTGCTCAACCAGCCGTTTGCCACGGCAATGGCGCCGACGATCAGGCCGAACTCACTGTAGTTGGCAAGTGCAAGCGAGGCGAACAGCGATGTATGGGCGCGCAGCCGGAAGCGGGTGAACACCCCGAAATACAGGATGATCTTGAGAACGACGACCACGGCCAGGCCCAGCGCAACCAGCAATGCCGCTGCACTGATGGTTCCGGACATGCCGATACTCAGGAAGAAACCGACCAGCAGCAAGTCCTTGAAGCCGAGCAGCTTTTTCGACATCTCGGAAGCTGCGGGATGCGCCGCCAGCAGCGCCCCGACAAGCAGCGCACCCAGATCACCTTTGACATCGACCATGTTGAACAGCGACCAGCCGCCAAAGGCCAGCGCCAGGCCGAAGAGAATCTGTAGTTCACTGTGGCCTGCGCGGTCCATCAGGTTCATCAGTACCCCGCGCAACGGAATCAGCCCCAGCAGCGCGAGTGCCCACGGCGAGGGTATCTTCCCGGCGGAGACCGCGAGAAACAGTACGGCGAAAATATCCTGCATGATAAGGACGCCGATCGCGAGCTGTCCGTATTTCGAGGTGTATTCACCCTTTTCCTCCAGCGTCTTGACGGCAAAGACGGTGCTGGAAAAACTGAGAGCGAAACCGATCAGCAGTGCAATCCGGAAATCCAGGTCTGCAAAGATTGCCAGGCCCGTCAGGCTCAGCCAGTAGAGCCCTGTCCCGAACGCCGCGATAACCGCCAGCATGTGGATGGTTGTGCCAGCCCAGATGACCGGGCGCAGCAGTGAACGCACCTCCAGTTTCAGGCCGATGGTGAACAGCAGCAGGGTAACGCCAAGATTACCGAATGCGACAAGCCTGTCGTGGTCGACGAAACCCAGGGCATTGAGGACAAACCCGGCGACCAGGTAACCGACCAGTGGCGGCAGGCCGAAGCGCACGGCCAGCAGCCCGGAGACCAGTGCGGGACCAATCCAGAACAGATCATTCATCGCGTGGAAATCTCAAGGGTTGCCTCGCTTTATTTCTTGCGATTCCGAATCAGGTGCCACAGGAGGATAAGCAATACAAATGCGCTTTACCATCACTAGCGGCCGCGGCGCTGTCATTTACCCAGGCCCGGGAAGTCACCGGCGAACCCGGTTCACCCAGTGCCACGACCACCATCAGTGGCAAGCAACTGCCAGCGCCCGAGCCAAAATTCGGCGGCGTGATCAAGCAGGACGCCCTGAAATCGAAGCCCTGGTGGGCGCCGCGCATCGTACCACCCAAACAAGCACCCAACGTCCTGCTCATTATCACCGACGACGCCGGCTTCGGCGTGCCGAGCACCTTCGGCGGCGTCATCCCGACACCAACGATGGATAGCATCGCGAACGAGGGCCTGCGCTACAACCGGGTCTTCTCCACGGCACTGTGCTCGCCGACCCGCGCCGCCCTGATCACCGGGCGGAACCATCACTCGGCCGGCTTCGGCGTGATCTCGGAGCAGTCGACGGGCTTTCCCGGCTATAACAGCATCATTGCCGACGACAAGGCGACCATCGGACGCATCCTGCTAGACAACGGCTATTCCACCGCGTGGTTTGGCAAGGCCCACAACACCCCGGCCTTTGCCGCCAGCCAGGTCGGGCCGTTTGATCAATGGCCGACCGGGATGGGCTTCGAGTATTTCTACGGATTCGTGGGCGGCGATGCGAACCAGTGGCAACCGAACCTGTTCCGCAATACCACCCAGATCTATCCCTTCGAAGGCAAACCTGAGTGGAACCTGATCACTGGCATGGCGGACGACGCCATCGACTACATCACACGCATCCACCAGACGGACCCCGGCAAGCCGATCTTCATCAAGTACGCGCCCGGCGCCACCCACGCCCCGCACCACCCGACGAAGAAATGGGTGGACAAGATTCATGCCATGCACCTGTTCGACGACGGCTACAACAAGCTGCGCGAGCGCACCTTCGAGAACCAGAAGAAGCTCGGCGTAATCGACAGGGAGTCGAATCTGACGCCCTGGCCCGATGACGTCCTCAAGCCGTGGGACCAGCTCAGCGCCGAGGAGCAAAAGCTCTTCATCCGCCAGGTGGAGGTCTTCGCCGCCTACGCAGCCTACAACGATCACGAGATCGGCCGGGTAATCCAGGCCTTCGAGGATCTGGGCAGGCTCGACAACACGCTGATCATCTACATCAACGGCGACAACGGCACCAGCGCCGAGGGCGGCCCGCTTGGCACACCCAACGAGGTCGCGTTCTTCAATGGCGTCAACGAGATGCCCGCCGACGTACAGATGAAATGGTACGACGTCTGGGGCACCGAGGAGACCTACATTCACATGTCGGCAGGGTGGTCGTGGGCCTTCGACACGCCGTTCGACTGGTTCAAGCAGAACGCTTCCCGGCTCGGCGGCATCAACCAGAACATGGTGGTGTCCTGGCCGGCGCGCATCAAGGACAAGGGGGCACTGCGCAAACAGTTCATCCACGTGATCGACGTCGTGCCCACCATCCTCGAGGCCACCGGCATTCCCGCACCCGGGGAGGTCGACGGCATCGAGCAGGCGCCCATCGAGGGCACCAGCTTCCTCTATACCTTTGACGCGAAAAACGCTGACGTACCGTCACGGCACAAGACCCAGTACTTCGAGATGATGGGCCAGTGGGCGCTGTACGACGAGGGCTGGTTATTGAGCACCAAGGTCAACCGCGCACCGTGGGAAGCCTTCGGCGTGGCAAACCCGGATCCGCTGAACAACCAGGTGTTCCAGCTCTATGACCTGACCACGGACTTCACCCAGTCCAATGACATCGCCGCAGAGCATCCGGACAAGGTGGCAGAACTGCGCAAGAAGTTCGTCAGGGAAGCGGAGAAATACCAGATCTTCCCGCTGGATGCCTCGGTGGCCGCGCGCATCGTCGCTCCGCGTCCAAACATCACCGCCGCCGCACCGAGTTCGTCTACACGCACCCGATGGTCGGCTTGCCGCAAGGCGATTCGCCGTTCCTGCTCAACAGCTCCTACACCATCACCGCCGACATTACCGTACCGGAAGGTGGCGCGGAGGGCATGATCCTCACCTCGGGCTGGCGTTTCGGCGGCTACGGGCTCTACCTGCTCGAGGGCAAGCCGGTGTTCCTCTGGAACCTCGTCGACCTGAAGCGCCTCAGGTGGGAAGGTCCGGACGCACTAGCACCCGGCAAGCACACCGTCGAGTTCGACTTCAAATACGACGGCCTCGGCGTCGGCACGCTCGCGTTCAACAACATGAGCGGGCTCGGCAAGGGTGGCACCGGTACCCTGAAGGTGGATGGCAAGGTTGTTGATTCCAGGACGATGAATAGAACGCTGCCGATGATCCTGCAATGGGACGAGAGCTTCGACATTGGCTCCGACACGCTGACCGGCGTGAACGATGCAGATTACAAGCCGCCGTTCCCGCTGACCGCGAAACTCAACAAGCTGACGATCAAGGTGGACCGGCCCCGGCTGACCGAAGAGGACATCAATAAACTCGAGAATTCGGAAGCCATCGCGGTGGACGGCAACCCGATCCATCACATGCAGAGCGGGCCGCAATAGGCCTCTCGATTCGCCCCTTGAACGCGCGGGCCGCTTCGCATGAAGCGGCCCGCATATTAACCGTCGGGATCACCAGGTAAAACCGGTGCAGCGACGTGAACGCAGGCACGATCCCGCTGGACAATCACCGCCGCATTCGCCCTGAAGCCCTACCGCACTGGCGAGGCACCCCCCTGATTCGGTGGCTGTATTCTGTTTGCAAGCCTGACAGCTGCCCTGATTTTCAGCACATCCGCCGGCGCAACCGCCGCATCACCGGAGCCGGCCAGCAGTCGATGGCTGGACGGCCGGCACAGACCTTCGTTGAAATACGGCGAAAGTCGCGATACCCCGGCACCCGGACCTGCAGTCGCACATCCCTGCCGTCGTTGTAGTGTCAGGCAGAGCGGTCACCACGCAAGGCCAGTTCATCAAGGCCGGGCACTTGCGCTGGCTCCCGGTTCAGCCTGTTGAGACAGGTCCTAGTAAATCAGCCGGATCGTGTAGCCACGCTGCCCCAGCAGGTTCAGCAGCCCGGTCTCGCCGGGCAGGTGCAGTGCGCCCACGGCGACAAACGCATTGCCTTCCTGCAGATAGGTCTGCAGTCGCTCCGCCATCAGGCGGTTGCGCCGGGTAATCAGCCGTTCCTGGAATTCTGCAGCCAGCTGCGAGTCACCCGCCTGCATCGCGGCTGAATTGATTGCCATCAGGGTACCCAGGTCGCGCTGCTTCCAGGCTTCAAGCAGTTCCCTGTGCATGGCGTCGATCTCCGGGAAATTCTCAACCGCATCCCGCAGCAGGATCAGTTGTTCCCGCTCGGGCATGTCATCAAAGACCGCCAGCTGCTCGTGGATGCTTTCCAGTCCGAACACCGGTTTGCCTGCCTGCAGCGCCTGCTGGTACAGCGCCATGTCCAGCACCTCGCCCGTTTCAGGCGCCGGCATGGACAGCGTGACAGCCGCCGCCCAGGGTTTCATGTGATCCAGCACGACCTCCGGAATGCCCCGGGTCTGGATTGCTTTGGAGGCTTGCTCGAACAGCGCCTTTCCCGTGATTTCCGATAACAGGCGCCCCTCGCCGAGCAGCATCGCCTGGCTGGAATACAGCATCGCATCCAGGTCCAGCAGTACTTCGAGTACCAGCCGCTGCGATGCCTCGAAGGCCTGCCGCACCGGCGCCGGCAGTGCCAGCACCGCCGGGTCCTCGGAATGAATGGTGCCAAACAGGTAGCTGGCAGGCTGGCCTTGCCGCCCGATTTCCCAGAGCAGTCCCCGCTGCCGGTCGGCATCCGCCAGCGCCAGTGACGCTGGCAGGAACGCCAGCAATAGCAGCAGGATGCATGGCTGTCTCGTGCGGGCCGCGATGTGCCGGTTGCGCATGTGGTTTCTCCGGTTGCCGGTACCGCCGGCTTTCAATTGCTGCCATTCTAGCTCGAATTTCTCGGCGGGCGGCGCAGGCAGCGCAGATTCTGCTGCCAGGAGCCGCGGTGACGCCGCGGCCGGAATACAGGGTGCTTCCAGAGGACGCCAGCACCGGCGGGAGATCAGAGCCTGCCCCGCTGCGGACTCTGCCAGCTGCAGCGATACGGCCCCGGAATCGCCAAACAGACCGGGATTGGGTATGCTTGCGGCATGACAGACAGCAAGGACAAGGCGCCTATTGCGCAGCGTTTCCGCGGTTTCCTCCCGGTCGTTATCGATATCGAAACCGCGGGATTCAATGCCAAGCGAGATGCCCTGCTGGAAATCGCGGCGGTCATCCTGGAGATGGATAGCGACGGCTTCATCTACCGCAAGGAGACCTTCGCCTGCCACGTGGAACCGTTTCCCGGCGCCAACCTGGATTCGGAATCACTGGAATTCACGGGCATCGACCCCTACAACCCGTTCCGCATGGCCAAGCCCGAGTACGACTCACTGGAACTGATTTTCAAGCCGGTTCGCCGCGCCATCAAGGACAGTGGCTGCAAGCGCGCGGTGCTGGTCGGTCATAATGCTGCTTTCGACCTGTCGTTCCTGAACGCCGCGGTGGCCCGCACCGGCATCAAGCGCAACCCGTTTCATCCCTTCAGCACCTTCGACACCGTTACCCTGGCGGGTCTTGCCTATGGCCAGACCGTACTGGCCCGGGCGGTTCAGGCGGCCGGATTTGAATGGAACAATGAAAAGGCGCATTCGGCCATTTATGATACGGAACGCACGGCCGACCTGTTTTGCACCATCATCAACCGCTGGAATGAATTCAGCCTCGCGCAGGCTGAAACCATAACACCCATAACGGCAACAACAAGGTAATTCAAGCAATGTCACAACCGGATACGACAGAACAAATCCTGCAATCCCACTCGGGGCTTATTCATCGCATCGTCATGCACTGCAACAACCCCGGCAGCGTGCCGGACATTGAACAGGTGCTGCAGCAGGCCGAACAGAATGACTGGCAGCAACTGGTGACCGCGATCCGCAGCATTATGGGGGGCAACCGCGAGGAATCCGTCATGCTGGGTCTGGATGAGGAAGACCGCGTCATCGTTGAAGCCATCCTGCGTGGTCTGCAGGACCCGGCCACCCTGCCCGACCTGTCAGCGGACTTTGACTCCGGCATGGCGGCCCCGGGCATTGCCGGACTGGTGCACGCGGCACGTGGCGGCAACCTGCAGGCACTGCAAATCGTCGGCAACCTGGCCAAGCAGATGCTGGCCGCCGGCGGTGACATGGGCATACTCGCCGGACGCATCCGGCCGCTGGTTGAGGGAGAACGCGATGCCGACAAGCTCACCGAGAAAATGGGCGACAAGGGCCAGAAACTGATGCTGGATATTATCGAGGAGCTGTTGAAACTCGAGGCAAGCTGAAGTCCCGAGACAAGGCGGCCCGCACCTGGTGGAGCGGGCCGCAGTCCATCCGGCCTAAACCGGTATCGTTGCGCCGTCCGGTTATCCCAGTGAGGCAGCCGCCTCAATCATCTTCTGCAGCTCACCCTTCTGGTACAGATCCAGGGTGATGTCACAGCCGCCGATCAATTCGCCGTTGATGTAGATCTGCGGGAAGGTCGGCCAGTTGGCATAGCGCGGCAGGTTTTCGAAAATCTCCGGGTCGGCCAGCACGTTCACATGTGCAAACTCGCGGCCGCAGGCGGCCAGTGCCTGTGCGGCACGGCTGGAATAGCCGCACTGCGGAATCTGCGGCGAGCCTTTCATGAAGATCACCACGGGATTCTCTTTTACAGCCTTGTCGATTCTTTCCATTACATCCATGCTACTGCCCTCGTTTGAACGGTTACGTTACGGGTTTGAATTTAGACATAGTTTAATACGCCGGCCGGGCGTCAGAAAAGTATTAATCACTGGGGTTTATCGATGTTGCGCTGCAGCCAGAACTCCAGCAGCGCAAGATGCCAGAGCTTGTTGCCCAGGATCGGGGTATGCGCCCGCTCCGGATCCGCCAGCAGGCTGTCCACGTAATCACGCCGAAACAGGCCTCGCTGCAGGCAGGCGGACGACTGCAGTACATCGCGCATGAATGCCAGTGTTTCTCCGCGGACGAATTTCAGAGCGGGCACCGGGAAATAACCCTTGGGGCGGTCGATCACGCTGTCGGGCAGCAGCCCGCGCGCCAGCACTTTCAGCGGGTATTTGCCGTCACCCCTGAGCTTCAGTGACGCCGGCATGCAGATGGCCAGTTCCACCAGGTCCTGGTCCAGGAACGGCACACGTGCTTCCAGCCCCCAGGCCATGGTCATGTTGTCCACGCGCTTGACCGGGTCGTCGACGATCAGGGTGGTGACGTCGTATGCCAGCACCCGGTTGACGAAATCGGCCGCACCGGTAGCGGCCAGGCCCTGTGCGACCCGCGGCGAGGTATAGTCCGGCCCCTGGTAGGCGGGTGCAAGTACCTGCTGCATCTCCGCCTGCGTGCGGTCGAAATACAGCGGCCGGAAGCGCTCGATATCCGTGCCCGCGGCAGCCTGCATCTGCGGGTACCAGAAATAACCGCCGAAGACCTCGTCCGCGCCCTGCCCGCTCTGCACGACCTTGACGTCGCGCGAAACGCGTTCTCCCAGCAGGTAGAACGCCACCGCGTCCTGACCGACCATCGGCTCCGCCATGTTATCGACCGCCTCCGGCAGTCGCGCCAGCACCTCGCTGTTGGGAATCATGAAGCGCTGGTGCTGCGTGGCGTAGCGCTCGGCAACCGGGTCCGAGTACTCGAACTCGTTGCCGCGTTCCTCCGGCGCATCCTCGAAACCGACCGAGAAGGTCAGCAGCGGGCCGCCGCCCGCCTCAGCTAGCAGGGCGACCAGCAGGCTGGAGTCAAGACCGCCCGAGAGCAGGATGCCGACCGGCACATCGGCGATGGCACGGCGGCGCTCGACCGCCCTGCGCAGGCTGGTATGCACGGCATCCAGCCATTCCCATTCACTCAGGTCGCGGTTGCAAGCGGCCGCATCCAGCTGCCAGTAGCGCCGCAGGGTTTTCCGGCCGTCCGGGGTGAAAGTCATGCCGTGCGCCGGCGGCAGCTTGCGCACGCCGCGCAGCAGGGTGCGCGGCGCCGGCACGACCGCATGCAGCGTCAGGTGGTGATGCAGGGCAACCGGGTCCAGTGCCGTATCCACCTCGCCGCCCGCCAGCAGGGCCTGGGTGCTGGAAGCAAAACGCACGCCGCCGGGCGTGATGCTGTAGTACAGGGGCTTGATGCCGAAACGGTCGCGCGCCAGGAACAGCTGTCGGCCGCGGCTGTCCCACAGGGCGAAGGCAAACATGCCATGCAGATGCGTGGTGCAGTCCTCGCCCCACTCGGCATAGGCCTTGAGAATGACCTCGGTGTCCCCGCTGCTAATAAAGTGATGGCCGCGGTTGCGCAGCTGCTCGCGCAATTCCGGGTAGTTGTAGATGGTGCCGTTGAAGACCAGCACCAGTCCCGACTCGCTGTCGACCATGGGCTGGTTGGCGCGCTCGGAAAGGTCGATGATCGAGAGTCGCCGGTGCCCCAGTGCCAGCGGGCCGGAAAAGTACTCGCCGGCGGCATCCGGTCCGCGGCGCACCAGCTTCGCGTTCATCGCACGCAGCACCGCCGCATCCGGGGAGCGTCCGTCGAAACGCAATTCTCCACACAGTCCGCACATACTCAGACGTTATCCTTCTGGTCCGTCATGTTTCAGCCTCGCCCCAGCCGCCACCGCCGGGGGTACACAGTGTCAGCCGCTCGCCGGCCGCCAGTTCCACGCTGACCTTGGCGGGCAGGCGCTCCAGCCCGCGCCAGTTTGCGCCGGGTTTGCCGGGCGCGCCACCCGCCAGGCCCCATGGCGGGTACCGGCGCCGTTCCGTCAGCAGCGTCACCTGCGCCGGCTGCAGGAACTCGTATTCCCGCACCAGACCGTCCCCTCCCCGGTGCCTGCCACCGCCGCCGGAGCCGCTGCGCAGCTGGTAACGCCGGATGCGCAGCGGGTATTCCATTTCCAGTACTTCGATCGGTGTATTCAGGGTATTGGTCATGTGCGACTGGACCGCGCTCAGGCCCGCATAGCGGCAGCCACCGCCCATGCCGCCGCCGATGGTTTCGTAATAATCCCAGGCATGGTCGCCGCTGCGTGACCCCATCGCCAGATTGTTCATCGTGCCCTGGCTGGCTGCCGGAATGCTGTCCGGCAGCGCCTGTGCCAGCGCGCCCATGACGACATCGACAATACGACTGCTGGTCTCGACATTGCCGGCAGCCACCGCTGCCGGCCGGCAGGCATTGACCAGACAGCCCGACGGAGCGGCGATATGTATATCCCGGAAGCTGCCTTCGCAGGCCGGGGTGTGGGCCGGCATGAGACAGCGGAAAACGTACAACACACCGGCAGCAGCCACCGACAGCGGGCAGTTGATATTGCCGGCGAGCTGCGCTGCCGTGCCGGCGAAGTCGACCACGATTTCACCGTGAGCGACCCGCACCTCGACCTGCAGCGGAACATCCTGCTGGCCCATGCCATCATCGTCCATAAAATCACGATAGCGGTAGCTGCCGTCGGGAATGCGCTGCAGCGCCTCCCTGGCAAGCCGTGCGGCATAGTCGTTCATTGCCTGCAGCCCGTGCGCATAAGCCGCGGCTCCCCGGGTGCCGGCCAGCTCGACCAGTCGCTGCCTGCCGCTGTGATTGGCGCTGATCTGTGCGGCGAGATCGCCTTCCATCTGCAGCGGATTGGCGGTGGCCTGCAGGATGCGCTCCATGAGTTCGGGTACCCGTTCCCCGGCACGCAGCAGGTGGGTGGGCGGGATCAGCAGGCCCTCCTCATCCAGATGCCGGGACATCGGCATCGAACCCGGGGTGTGTGCCCCGATGTCGGCATGGTGTGCCCGGTTGGCGACATAGCCGAGGCAGTCGCCATCCAGAAAAACCGGCGCGATCAGGGTGACATCCGGCAGGTGTGTCCCGCCCAGGTAGGGATCGTTGACAATCAGCATATCGCCCGGTGCCCAGTCGGTACCCTCCACCAGGTCCTGCATCGCATAGGCCATGCTGCCGAGGTGGACCGGGATATGGGCCGCCTGCGCGCACAGCTGCCCGTGCCGGTCGAATACCGCACAGGAGAAATCCAGCCGGTCCTTGATATTGGTTGAAAAGGCCGCACGCCGCAGCACGGCCCCCATCTCGTCGCAGACGGCTGTGATCTGGCTGATAAACAGGCTGAGTTCGATTGCTTGCATGCTTTGATCCGTTGCGGTGCCGACACCCGGGACAATTTGTCGGGCTACTCTAACCCAATGCTTTATTTAAAAGAAAACTGCAAGCTGGACATATTGCAATATACACCGGGCTACCGTATCCTCCCATTCCCGACTGTTTTAGTCACCTATTCATTCCACCGCCTGGCGCACCACCACAAGGAGTTTTGAACACATGAATCCGCTTACTTCAATTCTGGGAACAATCATTTCCGGCTTTGTGCTGGCAATTATTATTGTGGTTGCCCTGGGCCCGACCGGTGCCAATCCGATTGAAATCGCCGTCTGGGCGCACGTCCTGGTCGGCATCACCTGGATCGGGCTGCTGTATTACTTCAATTTCGTCCAGGTTCCCGCTGTCGGTGCCGCCCTCGCTGACGATGGTGGCCCGGGCCCGGCCGCGATCAACAAGTACGTCGCACCCCGCGCCCTGCTGTGGTTCCGCTGGTCAGCCGTGGCAACCTGGCTGACCGGTGCGGCCGCACTCGGTCACATGGGCATTATGAAATCCGCCTTTACCTTCGAAGGCTTCAGCTTTGCAAGCAATGTCTCCATCATCGGCATCGGCGCCTGGCTCGGCACTATCATGCTGTTCAATGTCTGGGTGTTTATCTGGCCCAACCAGAAGAAAATCCTCGGCATCGTGCAGGCCAGTGCAGACGAAATCGCCGGCGCCAAGAAGGTCGCCCTGATGGCATCACGCACCAACACCCTGCTGTCCATCCCGATGCTGCTGTGCATGACCGCCTACGCGCACAATCTGCCTTTCTGACCCGGGCATTTGCGCTGCAGGCCGGTCACCGGCCTGCAGTGCGTTACTGGTAAAGCAAACCCGGCCCCTGGCCGGGTTTGCGCTTTTCGGGCCGCAGGCGATAAAATCACAACCACTCAATGCCGGCAGTCTGCTACAGACTGCCTTTTCTATTTTGGACTCAGTGAAACATGGCAGATCATCTCATGGCGACCTACAACCGGCTCCCGGTCCAGTTTACCAAGGGCGAGGGCATCTGGCTGTGGGACAGTGAACACCGGCAGTACCTGGACGCGGTCAGCGGCATCGCGGTCTGCGGCCTGGGCCACGCCCACCCCGCTGTCACACAGGCCCTGTGCGAACAGGCCGCGACCCTGGTGCATACCTCCAATCTCTACGGCATCACACTGCAGGCGCAGCTCGCCGACCGCCTGTGTGAATTATCCGGCATGGAACGGGCGTTCTTCTGCAACTCGGGCGCCGAAGCGAACGAGGCAGCAATCAAGATTGCGCGTCTCTACGGCCACAGCGAAAATATCACCTGCCCCGCCATCATCGTGATGGAGCAGAGCTTCCACGGCCGTACCATGGCAACCCTCACGGCGACCGGAAACCGCCGCATCCAGGCCGGTTTCGAACCGCTGGTCCGGGGCTTCATCCGCGTGCCCTATAACGATCTGGATGCCATCCGCACCGTGGCACGCAACAACCGCGACACCGTTGCCGTGCTGGTGGAGCCCGTGCAGGGTGAAGGCGGCATCAATGTGCCGGACGCCGGCTACCTCGACGGCATTCGCGAGATCTGTGACGCCAACGGCTGGTTGATGATGCTGGATGAAATCCAGACCGGCATCGGGCGCACCGGCGAGTGGTTCGCCTGGCAGCATGGCAGCGCCCGGCCAGACGTGATCACGCTGGCCAAGGCGCTGGGCAACGGCGTACCGATCGGCGCCTGCCTGGCCCGGGGCACGGCAGCCGAAGTCATGCAGCCCGGCAAGCACGGTACCACCTTCGGCGGCAACCCGCTGGCCTGCCGGGCCGCCATCGCGGTGCTGGAAACCATAACAGCCAAAGGTCTGGTGTTGCGGGCCGCCGAACTCGGACAGCGCATGCGTGCGGGTTTTGCCGCCTCACTGGCCGATCTTGACGGCGTCAGCGATATCCGCGGACTGGGCCTGATGATCGGCATCGAGCTGAGCCGCCCCTGCGGCGAACTGGTCGGCAGGGCGCTGCAGTGCGGCCTGCTCATCAACGTGACGGCCGAGCGTGTCGTACGCCTGCTGCCGCCGCTGATCACGACGGATAAACAGGCCGACATGATCGTCCAGCAGGTCAGTGACCTGATTCGGGACTTCCTCACAGGGTAACGACATGCATCCGAAACATTTCCTGACACTGCTCGACCTGTCACCGGCGGAGCTGCAGCACCTGGTAAAACGTGCCATCGAACTCAAGGCGCTCAACCGGGCGGGTAGCATCCACGAACCGTTCAAGCACAAGGTGCTGGCGATGGTGTTCGAGAAGTCTTCCACCCGCACCCGCATGTCTTTCGAGGTCGGGATGGCGCAGCTGGGCGGACACGCGGTATTCCTGTCACCACGTGATACCCAGCTGGGGCGCGGCGAGGCCATCGAGGACACTGCCAGGGTGCTGTCGCGCATGTCGGATGTGGTCATGATCCGCACCTTCGAACACGAGAAGATCGAGCGCTTCGCCGAATATTCCTCGGTGCCCGTCATCAATGCCCTGACCGATCTTTACCACCCCTGCCAGTTGCTGGCAGACATGCAGACCTACCACGAACAACGCGGTGACATCAGCGGCAGGACCGTCGCCTGGGTCGGCGATGGCAACAACATGTGTCATTCCTACATCAACGCCGCCCGCCAGTTCGATTTCACCCTGAAGATCGCCTGCCCGAAAGGCTACCTGCCGGAACCGGACATCCTCGAGGCCGCAGGCAACCACACCGTCATGACGGACTCCGCACTGGCTGCAGCCGATGGCGCCGACCTGGTAGTCACGGATGTCTGGGCCAGCATGGGCCAGGAGGAGGAGCAGGCAAAACGGGAAAAGGCCTTTGCCGCCTACCAGGTCGATGCCGGCCTCATGCGGGCCGCAGCGCCTGATGCCATCTTCATGCACTGCCTGCCAGCCCACCGCGGTGAGGAGGTTGCTGCGGATATCATCGACGGGCCGCAGAGCGTCGTCTGGGACGAGGCCGAGAATCGCCTGCACGCCCAAAAGGCATTGCTGGAGATATTACTGGCCTGAGCCGGTCGACCAACCATGTGCAGATTCGCCGCCTACCTGGGACCTGCCATATCACTGCAACAGTTCCTGATCGACCCGCCGCACAGCCTCTACCGTCAATCCTGGGAACCCAGGGAGCTGAAATACGCGAAACTGAATGCCGACGGCTTTGGTTTCGGCTGGTTTGCCCCGGATGGCAGGCCGGCCGTTTATACGCATACCGCGCCGATCTGGGCCGACGGCAACCTGCCGGCGCTGGCCCGCAGCCTGCACGAGCCGCTCTGGGTTGCGGAGGTACGCAGTGCAACGGCAGGCAACCCGGTGCACGTGCTCAACACGCCACCGTTCAGTGACGGGCAGCGACTGTTCGTCCATAACGGATTCATCACCGATTTCCACCACGGGGTGCGGCCGCACATGCTGCGCAGGCTCGCGCCCGCCGTCAGCGCGGAGATCCGCGGCAACACGGATTCGGAGTACCTGTTCGCCTGCCTGCGGCAGATCCTGCTGGATGACGCCGGCCGGCAGCCGGTGCAGGCCATCCGACAGCTGTACCAGCAGGTTGCCGGCATGGTCGGAGATCAGCCTGCCCTGCTGAATCTTGCCGTCATCGCTGCCGATAGCATTCACGCTGCCCGGCATGCAATGAACCATGAGAGCCCGTCACTGTATTACACGACCACCGATCCGGATTTCCCGGGTGGACAATTGCTTGCCTCGGAGCGCTTTTCCGGGCACTCCGGCTGGCAGGCGGTGCCGGAGCACCACGTCCTGGCACTGCGCCCGGACCAGCCCGCCGAACTGCTGGCGCTGTGAGTCCGGCTTCAGGATTTTATTACCGGCCCGGCAGTCGTCCCGGCTTTACGGGCCAGTGGCTGGCGGCAGTGCAAAGGTGACCCGATGACCACGGAGAACAGGCAGGCAGACCACGGCCAGCGGCTGGGAAAGGGAATGATTGTGGCAGCATGGCTATTGCTGCTGCTCCTGCTGACCTGGTTTTTCAATGACCGGCTGGAGGCACAGCGCAATCCGAACCAGCAGCTTGCGACCGTGACGACAAGCGGGGTTCCCGAGGTGCGCCTGGAACGCAACCGCTTTGGCCACTATGTCGCCAGCGGCACGATCAACGGCCACCCTGTCGAGTTCATGCTAGACACCGGCGCGACCGACGTATCCATTCCGGCCAGCGTGGCGGACAGGATCGGACTGGAACGCGGTCGCCGCGCCTGGTACCAGACGGCGAACGGTACGATTTCGGCCTGGCAGACAACGCTGGACGAGATCCGGCTCGGGCCCTTGCGGCTGGGACCACTTGCCGCCAGCATAAACCCGAATGATGCAGACGACGCCGTACTGCTCGGCATGAGTTTCCTCAGCCAGCTGGACTTTAGCCAGCAGGGCAATACACTGACCCTCAAACGCGCCACCCGGAACGACTGAAAATGGATTTCTTCGCACAACTGAGCGCCTGGACCGGGAAGCTGTCCGGCCTCCTGTGGAACAACACTCTCACCCTGCTGCTCCTGCTCGGCGCCGGACTCTATCTGACCCTGCGCATGGGCTTCGTGCAGGTGCGCGGTTTCAGGCACGCCGTGGCACTGCTTTCCGGCCGCTACAGCCGGCCGCAGGACATGGGCGAGGTTTCGCATTTCCAGGCACTGTCCACGGCGCTCTCGGCCACGGTCGGCACCGGGAATATCGCCGGGGTGGCAACGGCGATTTCGCTGGGCGGGCCGGGCGCCCTGTTCTGGATGTGGATCACGGCAATCCTCGGCATGGCCACCAAGTTTACCGAGTGCACCCTGTCCCTCCGGTTTCGCCAGGTATCCCCTGACGGCAAGGTCGCCGGTGGTCCGATGTACACCCTGCTGCACGGCCTGAACATGCGCCGCACTGCCGCGGCATTTGCCAGCTTCGCCCTGATCGCATCCTTCGGCATCGGCAACATGGTTCAGGCAAACTCGGTCATGGATGGCCTGG
>Ga0210101_1000348_pt1 | contig 15954 bp, 13 predicted proteins | sample Muzzi_PWC_D1_FD_185534 | JGI IMG/M metagenome (GOLD analysis project Ga0210101, IMG submission 185534) | Wetland microbial communities from San Francisco Bay, California, USA, that impact long-term carbon sequestration - Muzzi_PWC_D1 (SPAdes) | ecosystem: Environmental > Aquatic > Marine >... | reverse complement strand
CGCCAGGGCGATCGACTCGGTCAGATCCTCGTTGATGCCGAGGATCCGGGCAATCGAGCGGCCGATCTGGGCCACCTCGATCGAATGGGTCAGGCGGGTGCGAAACATATCACCCTCATGATTGACAAATACCTGGGTCTTGTACTCAAGGCGACGAAAGGCGGCGGAATGTACAATGCGATCGCGATCACGCTGATATTCGCTGCGATAATCAGGGCTGACCTCGTTTATCAGGCGTCCGTACGAGTTAAGATTGCTGGCCGCATAGGCCTGTAAAACGGGTACAGGTGCGGCCCTCGGCGTCATGCCCGCATTTCCGTCAATGTTTCCTGTAATAATGCCTGGTCATAATCTCCATGAACGCTGGCCTGACCGATGGCATCGAGCAGTACCAGCCTGACCTGGCCATCCTGTACCTTTTTATCCACTGCCATCAATTCCAGCATCCGTTCGGCGGACAGTGTCGCCGGCGCCCAGGTAGGCAGGCAGGCCTGTTCTATCAGGTTGCAACAGCGATCCAGTCCCTGGCTGTCCAGACGCTGCAGGCGGTGTGACAGGTCAGCAGCCATGCACATGCCGGCAGCCACAGCCTCTCCATGTAGCCAGTCGCCGTAACCCATGCCGGTCTCGATAGCATGGCCGAAGGTATGACCGAAATTAAGCAAGGCGCGGATGCCACCCTCGCGTTCGTCTGCAGCGACGATTTCGGCCTTGTTGTGGCACGAACGCTCAATCGCATAAGACAGAGCCGCCTCGTCACGGGCCAGCAGGGCTTTAATATTGGTCTCGATCCATTTGAAAAAGTCGCGATCCCTGATCAGGCCGTACTTGATAATCTCGGCGATACCGGCGCGGAGTTGCCGATCGTCCAGCGTCTCCAGCACCCGGGTATCGGCGATGACACATTGCGGCTGATAGAAGGCACCGATCATGTTTTTTCCCAGGGCATGATTGACACCGGTCTTGCCACCCACCGATGAATCGACCTGGGCCAGCAGAGTCGTGGGAATCTGGATATAACCGACACCCCGCTGGTAGCAGGCTGCTGCAAATCCCGCCATGTCACCGACGACACCGCCACCGAGTGCGAGGACAATGCAATGCCGGTCAAAGTGGGCGGCCAGCAGGGCATCAAAGATCTGATTCCACACCACCAGCGTCTTGAACTGCTCACCATCCGGCAGGATTACGGCTTCGACCCGACTGCCCTCGAGTCCTGTTTGTACGGCTTTTAAATAGAGCGGTGCAACCGTTTCATTGGTCACAATCATGACCTGGCGGCCCTGAACCAGTGGCGTCAGTAACTCACGCCTTGCAAGCAGTCCTGAACCGATATAGATCGGGTAGCTCCTGTCACCAAGATCGACTGTGAGCTTATTCATGGTTTTCCATCAGTTCTGCCGCCTACATCCGGTTCCAGCTTTTTGAACTGTCTTATAATCAATTTAACACTATTAGACACATTTCGATTATCGGTATCAACGATTATATCCGCGATTTCTCGATATAACGGGTCACGTTCATCATAAAGCTGCTGCAGACGCTGGCCCGGATCCGCAGTTTGCAGAAGTGGTCGATTGCGATCCTTTTCCGTACGTAGCAGCAGACGTTTGACGGATGCGCGCAGATAAACCACCAGCCCCCGCGCAGCCAGATGCCTGCGGTTACGGGCGTCCAGGACCACACCACCCCCTGTAGCCAGGATGATGCCCCGACGCTGTGACAGGTCATCGATCACCGCCCGCTCCCGTTCTCGGAAACCCTGCTCACCTTCGATATCGAATATCCACGGGATATCAGCCCCGGTACGCCGTTCAATCTCGTGATCACTGTCGAAAAACTCACAGCCGAGGTTACGGGCCAACTGTCGCCCAATGGTCGTTTTGCCTGCGCCCATCAAGCCGACCAGGAAAATATTGCGTTTATTCATGGTTGAAGATTTGCAGAATAATTCCTTGAAAGCAAGTCGCTTAAGGACAGTAGATGTTCTACAGACGCCGTCTCCCGGTTCATACCCCGGCACATACAGCGCCTCGATAGCATGACCATCATGACTGTCTATTTTTATACCGTCCGAAGCTGTAAAGGATGCAGAATCAATAATGGTAAATGAACCCGGCAGAAATGAAGCTGGAAACCGTTGTTGCTATCACGGTTATTTCCGTTGCCGGTAGTCCGTAGAAGACAATCGGCACCCCTAAAACAGGGGGCCGATCAGGATTCGCTATGATTTAACGGCTGGTCACCAGGTTTGAGGTCGATGCGCCTAGTGATTCCTTCAGCACCTTGGGCGTTACAAAGACCAGCAACTCGGCCTTGTCATCCGTCTTGTATTTATGACGGAACAAGACGCCCAGCAAAGGAATATCTCCCAGAAATGGTACCTTGTCCACACCTTCGCTCTTGACCTGTTCATAGATACCGCCTATGACGACCGTCTCACCATTATCAACCAGTACCTGCGTCGATACATTGCGGGTGTTGATACTCGGGATACCGGCTGTTACATCACCGACACTGTCCTTGCTGACATCCAGATCCATGATGACCCGGTCATCCGGTGTGATCTGGGGTGTGACTTTCAATTCCAGTACGGCGCTCTTGAACGCCACATTAGTCGCGCCACTGGACGAGGCCTGCTGGTAGGGTATCTCGACACCTTGTCTGATTGTTGCCTCGGTCTGATTCGAGGTAATCACACGTGGATTCGAAACGACCTCACCCCGACCCTCGGCCTGCATCGCTGTTAGTTCCAGGTCCAGCAAATAATCTGAACCTACCAATGCCAGGGCAAAAGTGCCGGCTTGGCCTACAACAGGAAAATTTGAATTCAATGCATCAGGAAGCTCATGAGGATCCCCGTTAATAGAATTGACAACATCTGTCTGACTACCCGTAAAAACGCTTGTAGAGCCATCATTCAGAAAATTATTTGGTCCTGGATTTAAATCAACACTGCTCTTTTCTATAATACCGAACCGCGAACCCAACTCCCTGCTGAAGTCGTCATTAGCGATCACGACCCTCGACTCAATCAGGACCTGCCGGATTGGCACATCCAGCTTGGCCACCAGCTGCTTGATCTCATCCAGCTTGTCGGCGGTATCCTGAACCAGTAGCGTGTTGGTACGCTCATCGGTTGCAGTGCTGCCGCGTTCTGACAGCATGGTATTGCCTTCCATCTTCAGCAGAGCGGCAATCTCGTCCGCCTTGGCGTAATTGATCTGGATTTGATCGGTAAACAAGGGCGCCAGCTCATTGATCTGTTTCTGTGATTCAAATTCCTGCTTCTCGCGCGCGGCAAGTTCCTCACTGGGCGCCACCATGATGACATTGCCGGCTTTTCGCATATCCAGACCCTTGGTCTGCAGGATCAGGTCCAGGGCCTGGTCCCAGGGGACATTCTTCAGGCGCAAGGTCACGTTGCCCTTGACGGTGTCACTGGTAACCATGTTCAGGCCGGTAAAATCCGCGATCAACTGCAGCACGGCACGCACCTCGATATCCTGGAAGTTCAGCGTCAGCTTGTCGCCGACATAACCGGTTTCACGCTTGCGCTGTTGCTCCTCATCCTTCTTGACGACCGGCCGGACCTCGATGGTCAGCAGATCATCGGCCTGGTAGGTTAATTGTTCGTAGCGCCCCTCGGCGGCAACAATCATCTGCACATTTCGACCACGCTGATAGGTATCAATCTGCTTGACCGGGGTAGCGAAATCCATCACGTCCAGGCGTTGCTCCAGTTCGGAAGGCAAACGGGTATCAATAAAATTGATGATCACCTGACCTCGTTCCTCCTTGATATCGATAGGCAGATTCGGATCCGACAGCGATACGATAACCCTGCCCGCACCCTTGTCATCGCGACGGAAATCAACCTTGCGGATACTGAAATCAGCTTCCTTTGCCGCTCCAGCGATGATGTCTTTTTTTACCGGCATGGCGATGGTCGCCTGTTTTTCCTGTGTGACGGCCACACTGGCATCAGAATCGAGAATCACATAGACATCACCACCGTCGACACGGACTTCATACGGTACCAGCTTGGTCAGATTCATAACAATGCGGGTCCGGCCTTTGGCCTCGATGGCATTGATACTGGTAGCAACACCAACCCCGATCTTCTTTCTTTTTGCAACCGTGCTTGTGGTATTCGCCAGGTCCAGGGCAATACGTGCGGGATGACCGGTGGTAAATGTCTTCGGCGACGCCAATGCCCCGGTACCGGTGGTCTTCAGCTTGATCTGTACCTTGTTTCCGGGCAATGCCAGCACATCGATACCATCCAGCGACCGCCCCTGTTCCAATGAACCGTCCACAATCGCAAATGCCAGTATCGGCCACATCAATACCAGTAAAACCGCCAGGCCCAGTGAAATATGCGCCCTGTTCCGGGGTCTGTTCTGCAAGTAAAGCACCTGATTTCGCCGACTTATATTCATTTTATTTTCTCTCATTCAGCAAATCATTCCATATTCAAGGTCAGTGACGCCTCGCGTCGCTCCCAACCGCCCAAACCATTCGGGACAATCTCGGTCAAAACGATACGTTCAGGATCAACAGCGGTGATCTTGCCATAATTCTGTCCCATATAATTATTTACCTTAACACGATACACGATGCCGTCCGAAGCCTTGACCAGCGCCCAGCGAATACCTTTCATCTCCAGGATACCCATCATCCTCAGAGTATCCAGTGGAAAGGCTTCCAGCTCTTCACGCTGACGCTGTTTGTCCGGCTCCATCTCGCCACTGCCCTGCCCCTTGCCTACCGGGGCCACCTCTGTCTTCCAGGTAGTGAACGGATCCTTCATATCCTCCGCGTTGTAGGCAAACTTCTCCACCGGCTCAAATACCGGCAGCGGTTCAACCTTCCCCTTGCGTGATTTGACATCGCTGACATAATTCTGCAAATCACCCAGGTTCTGATCACTACAGCCAGCCAGAACCGCGGTCACGACAATCATGCACCCCAGACGCCCGCCCAGGTTCGAGAAGGCCGCTGAGAGCATCTGCCATATCCTTGTTCTAACCAGCACGTCCCGCTACTCCTCGTCCAGATAGCGATAGGTTTTCGCCGTCGCTTCCATAATCAGGCCACTCTGGCCCTTACCCTTGGCCGGCTTTATAGAAAAATCTTGCAGGGTCACGATACGCGGCAGTGCCGCGACATCACTGACAAAACGGCCAAAATCGTGGTAATTACCTAACACCTTGATTTGTATCGGCAGCTCGGCATAAAACTCAGCAGGTGTCTCGGTTCCGGGCTTGAATAATTCGAATTCCAGGCCATTGGCCAGACCGGTCTGGGAAATATCCACCAACAGGGCCTCGACCTCCGTCTCCCCCGGCAGCTGGCGCAGCATGGTGCCAAAGGACCTTTTCATATCATCCATTTGCGCCCTGTAATCAGCCAGATTGGCAGCCTTGTTCTGTTTGGTGACAAACGTTTTTTTCAACTCCTGCTCTTTCTTGACTGATTTTTCCAGGATATCCAGCTGATTGCGGGTATCAAACCAGATACCGGCGCCCAATACGGCGCCACAAAGCAGGATGATCACGATGACCTTGAGAAACATCGGCCATCTGGCGACATCATTAAAATCGATATTGCTTAAATCTGACAGATCAAATTTCATGTTCATTTGTTCGGCACCTCAACCTGTATTCCATGTTGGGTTTGCTGTACATGTAATTTGAACGTACTGGTGCGCTCGTTAGTCTTGCCCTTTTTCGCCTGGATGATTTCCAGGCGCGGCGATTCCAGCCAGTCCGTCAGATCGATATTGCGCATGAAGGCCGACACCCGGGCATTGGATTGCGCGACACCTTGAATTTCCAGTGACGTACCTTTCTGGGTGACACTGGTCAGATAAATGCCGGAAGGTACATTACGCATCAGTTCATAAAACAGATGCACAATCTCGGGACGTTTACTCTGCAACTGTTGGATCACATTCATGCGTGATAACAGATTCTTTTTCTCCGTCTCAAGCTCCCGGATTTCCTTGATTTTCTTGTCGACACTGGCTATTTCCTTGCTCAGGTAATCATTACGTACCTTTTGGGCCTTGATCTGTCCGCCAATATGCATATGGATATAAAGGATAATTAAACCCATCAAGATCGCGGCACCAATCGCTACGGAAGCAAACTGACGTTGCTTCTCCTTGCGCTGTATTTCGCGCCACGGTAGTAGGTTGATGCGTGTCATTTTGTGTCAAACCTCCGCATCGCCAGACCGCAGGCTATCATTAAGGCCGGGGCATCAGTATAGATCGCATCAGCCTTAATCCTGGAGGCCAGTGACATATTGGCAAACGGATTGGCCACGGAGGTGCTGATCCCGAGCTTGTCTTCTACCATCTGGTCAACACCGGGAATGGACGCGCAGCCACCGGCCAGAACCACGTGGTCCACCGTGGCATGCTGGCTTGAAGAAAAAAAGAACTGCAGGGAACGGCTGACCTGCTGCGTCAATGATTCCTTGAAAGGCAACAGGATATCTGTTTCATAATCGTCGGGTAGTCCGCCCTGTTTTTTGGCCAGACCGGCTTCCTCGTAGGACAGACCATAGCGGCTCATTATTTCATCGGTCAGTTGTTTACCACCAAAAACCTGTTCCCGGGTATAGATAATACTAAAATCATGCGACACGCTGAGGGTGGTCATGGTGGCACCAATATCAACAATAGCGATGGTCTTGTCTATGCCATTATCGGGCAACTGCTGATCCAGCAGGCTGAAGGCAGATTCCATGGCAAAGGCCTCTACGTCGATAATCTTGGCGTTCAGTCCGGCCAGTTCACAGGCAGCCACCCGAATATCGACATTTTCGCTGCGGGACGCGGCCAGCAGGACATCAACCATTTCTTCATCATTCTCGGTAGGACCGATGATTTCGAAATCCATATTGATTTCTTCCATCGGATAGGGGATATATTGATCGGCCTCCAGGGTCAACTGGTCAGCCATCTCCTCATCACTGAGGGAAGCCGGCATTGAGATTACCTTGGTGATGACCGCAGAGCCGGCAACCGCAGCAGCAACATTCTTGCTCCGGGCTCCCGAACGGCGCACCGCGCGACTGATCGCCGCCCCTACCGCTTCAACATCGGTCAGGTTCTTTTCTTCCACTGCATTGGGGGGCAATGGCACGACAGCATAGCTCTCGACCCGGTAGCGTTCACCGACCTGGCCAAGTTCCAGTAATTTCACCGATGTAGAGCTGATATCCAGTCCAATCAGAGGTGGAGCAGCTTTATCAAATAAACGCATCAATACATTCCGTGTTAACTTTTGCCGTCCCGCTGTCGTTATATATAGTTTGTATCTAGCCCGCTCACTATCAAGTACTATATAGGGACTAAGGCATTAAAAAGCAATAATTATTTACTATTCACAATCTTATCGTCCAACAGACAAAAAAGTTTTATACTAAATTTGCATTAATTACGACAACCATATTCAGATTTATGACTCAATTGCCCAAATCCACCCGCCTGCTCCTGATTGGAGTGGCTGCATCCGTTGCTATCGGCGCTCTCACCCTTTTCGGTAGCTATCTCTATATTTCGCCGCGTTTGCCGTCGATTGAGGAATTAAGGGATATTCGACTCCAGGTGCCCTTGCGGGTCTACAGTATTGATCGCAAACTGATCGCCGAATTCGGCAAGATGAAGCGTACCCCGCTGAGATACGAGGATATCCCGGAAAAAATGGTCGCAGCGATTCTGGCAGCCGAAGACGACCGCTTTTTCGTCCACCCGGGTGTCGATTATCACGGTATTATCCGCGCCGCCCTCAATCTGGCCCGTACCGGGACTAAGTCCCAGGGTGGCAGTACGATTACCATGCAGGTGGCCCGAAATTTCTTCCTCAGCCGGGAAAAAACCTATCTACGTAAACTCAGCGAGATATTTTTGTCTCTGAAAATCGAGCGTGAACTCAGCAAAGAGAACATCCTCGAACTGTATCTGAACAAGATCTACCTCGGCAATCGAGCCTATGGTATCGCCGCTGCCGCACAAATCTATTACGGCAAGAATATTGACGAGCTCAGTATCGCTCAATTCGCCATGATTGCCGGTCTGCCCAAGGCCCCTTCCCGCTATAACCCGATAGCCGATCCTGAACGTGCCCTTATCCGGCGTAATTACATCCTCGATCGCATGCATCAGCTCGGTTATATCGATGCACCGACCCTGCTGGCCGCACAGGCCGAGCCGGACGAGGCCGAGCAGCACGGCCTGACCATCGAGGTTGAGGCCCCCTATCTCGCCGAAATGGTACGCGACGAGATGGTAACGCGGTTTGGTGACGAGGCCTATACCAGCGGCTACAGCGTCGTAACGACCCTGGACCCCGATCGACAGAGGGATGCCAACGAGGCCTTGCGCAAGGCTTTGTTTGATTATGATATACGCCACGGTTACCGCGGAGTGATCAATCATATTGAACTTGACACCCTGGCGGACAGGGCCAACTGGAATGAAATTTTCAATGACATCAGCACCCCGGCCGGACTGCAACCGGCATTGATTCTGACCGTGAACAACAAGGATGCAGTCGCGGTGCTGGCTGACGATCAGGTGATTACCTTACCCTGGCAAGGACTCGAGTGGGCCCGTCGTTATATCGATGATAACCGCATGGGGCCGAAATTGACCCGGGTCAGTCAACTGCTGAGTAGTGGCGATATTGTTTATGTGCGCAGGACCGAGCCGACCTGGCGGCTGGCACAGATACCCCAGGTGGAAGGTGCACTGGTATCCTTACGACCCGGAGATGGTTCGATAATGGCCCTCGTAGGCGGCTTCGACTATTATCGCAGCAAATTCAATCGCGTTATCCAGGCAACTCGCCAGCCCGGGTCCAGCTTCAAGCCGTTTATCTATTCTGCGGCACTGAATAAGGGATTTACCGCGGCCAGCATAGTCAATGACGCGCCGGTGGTTTTTGATGATCCGGGCCTGGAAAGTGTATGGCGCCCGGAAAATTACAGTGGTCGTTTTTTTGGTCCAACGCGACTGCGGGTTGCATTGATGAAATCACGAAATCTGATTTCTATTCGCCTGTTGCGGGCCATCGGTATCGATTATGTGCTGGATTACGTCTCGCGCTTTGGTATTCCGACAGGCGGTCTTCCGCGTGACCTGTCTCTGGCTCTTGGTAGCGGCGGCCTCACACCCTTGCAAATGGCCGGTGGTTACACCATCTTCGCCAATGGGGGTTACCGGGTTACACCGCATTTCATACAATCGGTGGAGGACATGGACGGTAATATCATCCCCCAGACACCCTATCCGGTCGTTTGTGAGGAATGTATTGTACCTGAGGAACAACCCACCATCGGCCTGAACGAGGATACTCGTCCGGCCGAAGCCGCCAGCTCCCCTGACGACACTGGCGCCGGTTTTCCGGCAACTACAGATCAGGGCACGGAACAAAATCCACCGCCCGACCTTGTCGTGGCCAAACGCGTTGTTCCGGCTGAAAATATCTATCTGATGACAACGATGATGCGTGATGTAATTCAGCACGGAACGGGACGTCGGGCACGCCAGCTTGGACGCTCCGATATTGCAGGCAAAACCGGGACAACCAATGATCAGAGGGATGCATGGTTTGCCGGTTTCAATTCTGACGTCGTTACAATTACCTGGGTGGGTTTTGACCAGGTTCGCTCTTTGGGTAAATGGGAAACGGGTAGCCGGGCAGCCCTGCCCATGTGGATTGATTATATGGGCAAGGCACTGCATGGCGTGCCGATAAGGCCCTTGAATCGCCCATCCGGCCTGGTCACGGTGAGGATAGACCCGGAAACCGGATTACTCGCCGATACCAATAACAAGCAGGCGATTTTTGAAACATTTCGCCCGGAATATATTCCACAACGACGCTCTGAGAATGATGATACGGACGCTTCAGGTGCAAATATTCCAGGTGAAAACAATAAGGACATTACTGAAAAACTATTCTAGTGTCCACCCATATCCCGCTTATGCCGGGCGGGGAAGGGTCAGTCCCAAGGGGAGTTTTAGGCAGCCTTGTAATCCATGGCATGCATGGCTGGATGCGGATAATATCTATTGATATCAGCGACGTTTGCTGATATCAATATAATCACGCTGCGGAGCACCACTGTAGATTTGCCGTGGACGACCAATACGCTGATCCGGTTCGGCAATCATCTCCATCCACTGTGCAACCCAGCCCGCCGTACGGGCGATCGCGAACATTACGGTAAACATGTTGACCGGTACTCCCAGGGCACGGTAAATAATACCGGAGTAAAAATCGACATTTGGATACAGCTTGCGCTCGATAAAATATTCGTCTTCAAGCGCAATTTCTTCCAGGCGCATAGCCAGTTCGAACATCGGGTCATTACTGTCACCAAATTTTTCCAGCACCTCATAGCACATCTTCCGTATCAACTTGGCGCGGGGATCGTAATTCTTGTACACACGGTGACCGAAGCCCATTAATCTGAACGGATCATTTTTATCCTTTGCCTTATCAATATATTTACCAATGTTATCCTTGTCGCCGATTTCCGCGAGCATACGCAACACGGCTTCATTGGCACCACCATGAGCAGGCCCCCACAACGCTGTAATACCAGATGAGATGCAGGCGAACGGATTGGCGCCCGAACTGCCGGCTAACCGGACTGTCGCTGTACTGGCATTTTGTTCATGGTCGGCGTGCAGGATAAAAATCATATCCAGTGCTTTTTCGGCGATTGGGTCAACCACATAATCTTCGCTCGGAACCGAGTGCATCATATGCAACAGATTGCCACAATAACTGAGACTGTTTTTCGGATAGATGAACGGTTCGCCGATAGAATGCTTGTAACAGGCGGCTGCAATCGTCGGCATTTTCGCAATCATCCTTAAAGCTGCAATTTTGCGATTCTCAGGATCATGTATGTCCGTGGAATCATGATAGAAAGCGGACAGTGATCCTACCACGCCAACCATGCTCGCCATAGGATGGGCATCATGATAGAAGCCCTGATAAAAACTCTTCAGGCTTTCCTTGAGCATCGTGTGCCGACGAATGGTAGCTCTGAACTCCTCCAGTTGGTCTGCTGTCGGTAGTTCACCATACATCATGAGATAGGCAACCTCGACGAAAGTGCTACCCCCGGCCAGTTGCTCGATTGGATAGCCCCGATGCAATAACACGCCTTTTTCACCGTCGATATAGGTAATGCCACTTCGGCAACTTGCCGTTGACTGGAATCCAGGATCATAGGTGAAAAAATCAAAATCACGATACAAACGACTGATATCAACGGCTGGCGGACCCAGGAGAGCCCGCTCAATCGGCAATTCTATGCTTTTACCGGTGCTATTATCAGTAAATGTTACTGTATCTTTTGCCATAAAATTAACTCCTAAACCGTTTTAGGACAGTGATTCCAGGTCGTTCTTTACCTGCTGTGCTGACTGTTCCATCAGATGACGTTCATTTTCTGTCAATGGCAGTTCAACAACCTTTTGCATACCCGTCAATCCCAATATCACGGGCACGCCCATGGCAATATCCCGGTAGCCATATTCACCATCCAGTATCGCCACACAGGGTAAAATCCGCTTGCGATCATTACACACGGCATCAACCATTGTAGCTACCGCAGCGGCAGGTGAATCATTTGCGCTGCTTGTCTTCTTTAATGCCAGAATCTCAGCTCCGCCATTGCGTGTACGATCAACAATCGCATCCAGAGTTTCCTGCTCAATAAATTCACGCACCGGTATGCCGCTGATCGTCGTATAATTGGCCATAGGTACCATTGAATCACCGTGGCCGCCCAGTACCATCGCCGAAACATCTTTAATTGAAAATCCGGTTTCCAGAGCAATAAAGCTGGCCATGCGAGCAGCGTCCAATACCCCTGACAGACCGATGACTCTACTGCGGTCCCAGCCGGTTTCCTTCCAGAAGGCATAGGACATGATATCCACTGGATTGGTTACGACCATCACCATGGCGCTGGGGGCATAACGCTGTACATCGCTTGCGACCTGCCTAATCACGGCAAGATTCGCCTCCAGTACATCTGAACGTGACATCCCGGGTTTACGCGGCAAACCCGCTGTTATGACCACAATATCGGATCCGCTCATTATCTCACTTTTATCACTACCCGAAATTCGGGTATCAAAGCCAAATAATACTGCTGACTCCTGAATATCAAGGGCGACACCCTCTGCAACACCCTCTCTGATATCGGTTAAAACTACTTCGTGGGACATTTCGGCATTGGCCAAAATCTGGGCAGCAGACTCGCCTACTCGACCAGCCCCAACAATTGTAATTTTTTTCATAACAGCTCCTTGGTAAAAATGAGGGCTTGCGCTAGCTGGCCTGGAATACCGGTGAGGATAGCTTCAACCTTTACCCGCTAATGCTTTCACACATTTATTTTAAGCCACTTCCCTATATTTGAAATTATATCTTAGATTTTATTTTTGAAATCATACATATAAAGCAACCCGATCATTTTCCGCAGCATTCATGTGATCGGCATATATACAAATATATTGAGCCAGCCAAATCAAGCCCAGGACATCTCTATCAATGCCGTCAACAGCGAATGCGCGGCAAAATCTTTGCTAATCAAGAGTCTATAGTGTTTGTATAGCCAATACTATGGCGATGCTAAAGATTGTGCAAAATGGACAACACTTAAAATGGATTTATTCTACCCGAATACCGATAAGCCATCCCGGTTTGGGTGCCTAGGCATAGGCGTCTGCGGATTCCTTTAGATTGAGGCGTGGATAATTGGCAGGATAAGGCAAACGAGCGACACCGGACTCAACAGCTGCGTGTGCAACAGCCGCCGGGACCCTGTCAATCAGACGCGGATCAAGAGGCGTCGGTATAATGTATTCCGGACCGAAGGACAAGTCGTCCAGACGATAGGCGACCAGCACCTCCTGTGGCACCGGTTCGTGGGTAAGGTTCGCCAGGGCATGAACCGCCGCTACCAGCATTTGTTGATTAATACCGGTAGCCCTTACATCCAGCGCACCGCGGAATATAAACGGAAAACCCAGTACATTGTTAACCTGGTTAGGATAATCACTGCGGCCTGTCGCCATTATCAGGTCATCACGTACAGCACAGGCCGTTGCCGGATGAATCTCAGGATCAGGATTTGATAATGCGAACACCACTGGTCTTGGCGCCATTGCAGCGATCATGGAATCACTGACCAGGTTTGGACCAGATAAGCCGACAAAGGCATCAGCATCCTGCATTGCATCCTCCAGGGTACGATCCTGTGTTTTAACCGCGAACTCCTGTTTATAAACATTCAGATCCTTTCTGCTGCTATTAATCACTCCACCGCGATCGACAAGTCGAATATTTTCACGGCGTACACCCAGAGCGACGAGCAGTCTCATGGATGCAATCCCTGCAGCCCCTGCACCAAGGCAAACAATTTTGGACTGTTGCAGTGTCTTGCCCTGTAACTTAAAGGCATTCAGCAAACCTGCGGCTGTGATAACGGCGGTACCATGCTGATCATCATGAAATACAGGGATATCAAGTCGTTCGCTGAGTATTTTTTCTATTTCAAAGCAATGTGGTGCAGCAATGTCCTCCAGATTAATACCACCGAAGGTCGGTGCGATACGGGTCACAGTATCAATAAATTCCTGCGGTGTCTCTGCATTGACTTCTATATCAAATACATTGATATCAGCGAATTTCTTGAACAGAATAGCCTTGCCTTCCATTACCGGTTTACCTGCCAGGGCACCGGTGTTTCCCAATCCCAGCACAGCACTGCCATCAGTAATTACGGCCACCAGATTTCCCTTGATGGTATATTGGTAAGCAGCATCAGAGTCGGCAACTATGGCACGAACCGGTTCGGCTACTCCCGGAGTATAGGCCAAACCGAGATCATATTGAGTGGTGCAAGGTTTAGTGATAGCAACAGAGATCTTGCCGGGCTCAGGACGCGCATGGTAGTCCAGTGCCTCCTGTTTTCGCTCATCGTTCATTATGACTCGATATTAACTTAAGGTATTGAGAAAGAAGACATTATCCGTGATTCACTCGGCGACTGCAATTACCAGAAGGATTATAATTTGAAATTCAACACCTTAAACGTGGATTTTCAGTACTTGGCAGGCAGGTTATTCACCCGATTCATATAAATCAGGTTATTTTGTCGTTTCCCGTAGTCAATACGGGTCAGAGATCCATAATCTATAGTCAGTTGGCGATAACCTATCAATGGCATTCCCAGGGCATCTGTTACACACATCCGTATCGGGCCAACGTGCATGACGATAACGATCAACTCGCCGGGATGAGCCTCTACGATACCGTTAACCGCCCCGGTAATCCGTGTCATATGGTCCTGGATCGATTCACCACCTTCGGGCACGAAAGACACAGGATCACGTTTCCAGGCCTTGAATTCATCCGGGTAATCTCGCTGGATAGCATCAAAGTAAAGGCCGTCCCAGATACCGAACGGACGCTCCTTCAACTGTGCGTTAGTATGTACAGGCACACCCAGAATGTCGATAATCGGCTGCGCCGTCATCAGTGTGCGTTGCATCGGACTGACGTAAATAACATCGACTGGCTCATGCCGCAATAATTCAGCTGCAGCAGCTGCCTGTAGGTGGCCTTCATCTGTTAATACTGGATCTTCACGCTCATCACAATACAGCCGGTCATAAGAAAAATCGGGCTTGCCATGTCGAACGAAAATAACCCGTGTGCTTTTCTCTTTTTCACGCATGACTAATAATACTGATCAGATAACCGGTTTACTATGGACGTGAGGTGTACCATGTTCATCATGGGTATTTTCCGACAAGGATACCGGGACCATATTTAACTTGCCATGACGTACACCACGCTCGGACATCATTACATTTGCAAATTCACGCACGTCCTTAACCGGCCCTCTGAGAATGGCTACTTCCAGACAATGGTCGTGATCCAGGTGGACATGAATACTTGAAAGATTGAGTTCGTGATGGTGATGATGTGCATCAGTGATACGGCTCGCCAGCTCCAGTTCATGATGATTATAGACATAACTCAGAATTGCCATACAAAAGCCATCCTCAATGGTCTCCAGACTCTCCGTTTCCAGTCGTTGCCGAATCAAATCACGCATGGCTTCCGAACGATTGGTATAGCCCTGGTCATTGATAAATTCGTCAAATTGCTTGGCCAGTGAAGAATCCAGCGAAATTGTTATCCTTTCCATGGGCTTCTCGTTCAGTTAGTAAAAATAGTTATAATTGGCTATCGGCAAAGCGCAGTAATGCTGCAGCTATTGCTGAAGGTCCAGCAAATTTCCCCTACCCGTACTCTGGTAGTTAATTGCACCATATTCTAATCTCAGGACACTCCGATACCAGACCTACGTTTTACCGTGATCATGGTCATGGTCATGTCCGTGATCGTGGTCATGGTCGTGATTATGGTGGTGGCCATGTACGTGGTCATGCCCGTGATCGTGGTCATGATGGTGATCATGTCCGTGGTCGTGATCGTGCGGCATTTCATCACCGTGTGAATGCGGCACCCCGATATGATCTCCATCACCATGTACATGGTGACCATGTGAATGTGTATGGGCATCATCCGGGTGCTCATGCAGGTGTTCATGGCCGTGACCATGGACATGCAAGTGCACATGTTCATGCCCGTCCGGACCATGAGCATGGCGGTGGGCATGGAGAAATTTTGAAATTATTTCCCTGTGGACATCATCCATAACCTCTGCGTTTAGAATTCCATGTAGCAATTCATGAGTCATCAATGCCAGTGGCAGCTCAAGTTTGTTTTCTTCCAGAAACGTACGATCATAAAGCATTTCCTGGGTCGGGCCTTCAGCAATAATCTTGCCGTCTGTCAGCATCAAGCAGCGGTCACAAACCTCCAGGGCGATATCCAG
>Ga0210101_1000347_pt1 | contig 15969 bp, 11 predicted proteins | sample Muzzi_PWC_D1_FD_185534 | JGI IMG/M metagenome (GOLD analysis project Ga0210101, IMG submission 185534) | Wetland microbial communities from San Francisco Bay, California, USA, that impact long-term carbon sequestration - Muzzi_PWC_D1 (SPAdes) | ecosystem: Environmental > Aquatic > Marine >... | reverse complement strand
TGGTTCGACTACGCGGGGCCGGATCTCGCCCTGCTGGTGATCGGCTACGGCTTCGCCGCCGCCGTGCTGCCGGTGTGGCTGCTGCTCGCCCCGCGCGACTACCTGTCCACGTTCATGAAGCTCGGCACCATCATCGCCCTGGCGGTCGCCATCGTGATCCTGCGCCCCGACATCCGCATGCCGGCGCTCACCCAGTTCATCGACGGCAGCGGGCCGATCTTCGGCGGCAAGCTGTTTCCCTTCGTGTTCATCACCATTGCCTGCGGTGCGATCTCCGGCTTCCACTCGCTGATTGCCTCGGGCACCACGCCCAAGCTGCTCTCCAGCGAGCGCGACATGCGCATGATTGGCTACGGCGGTATGATGATGGAGTCGTTTGTGGCGATCATGGCCATGATCGCCGCCACCGTGCTCGACCCCGGCGTGTTCTTCGCCATCAACAGCCCGGCAGGCATCGTCGGCGCCGACCCGGCGACCGCCGTGGCGACGATCTCCGGCTGGGGTTTTCCGGTCAGCGAGGCACAGATGCAGGAACTCGCGCGCCAGATGGGCGAGGCCACGCTATTCGCACGCACCGGCGGCGCGCCTTCGCTGGCGGTGGGCATGGCCAGCATCTTCTCCTCGGCGTTCGGCTCCGGACTGCTCGCCGTCTGGTATCACTTCGCCATCATGTTCGAGGCGCTGTTCATACTCACCACGCTGGACGCGGGCACGCGCGTGGCGCGCTTCATGCTGCAGGACATGATCGGCAACCTGATCCCGGCGCTGGGGCGCACCAGCTGGTATCCCGGCGTGCTGCTCACCAGCGCGGTGGTGGTCTCCGCCTGGGGCTATTTCCTCTACATGGGCACCATCGATCCGCTCGGTGGCATCAACAGCCTGTGGCCGCTGTTCGGCATCTCCAACCAGATGCTCGCGGCGATCGCCCTGTGCGTGGCGACCACCATCCTGATGAAAAGCAAGCGTGCGCGCTACGCCCCGGTGACCGCGCTGCCGCTCGCCTGGCTGGTCACCATCACCAGCGCCGCGGCCTGGGAAAAGCTCTTCAGCCCGGAACTGCGCGTCGGCTTTCTCGCGCACGCGAACGATCTGACCGCAAAGCTCGCCGGCGGCGCGATCGCCCCGGAGAAAATCGACCAGACCCGACAGATTATCTTCAACGACCACCTGAATGCGGGGCTCACCCTGTTGTTCCTGGTAATCACCTGGGTGCTGGTGCTGGATACGCTGCGGGTTTCCTGGCGCGCGTACACCGGACACGTGCGCCCGCCGCTATCCGAGGTTCCGCATATTCCGTCGCGGCTGGTGGAAAACTGGGTGCGCGACTGATGAACGCGGCGACTTTGCGGCGGTTCTGGAACGCGTTGCGCACCGTCACCGGCGACGATGCCTACGAGCGCTACCTGGCGCACTGGCGTACGCACCACGCCGGCGAGGGCTCGCCGCTCGATCGCAAGGCTTTCTTCAGGGCCGAACAGGAACGCAAATGGAACGGGATCAAACGATGTTGCTGAAGAGGACAAAAAGGGGACAGACCCCTTTTTCGATGAAAAAGGGGTCTGTCCCGAATGGCGCTTACTTAAGCGGTTCCCCCCCCAATGTAGGGTGGATGAGGCACGTCGTGTGTGCCGTAATCCACCGGATGTGCCGTAAGGCACACAATAAAAAAGCTGTTGTGTTGCTGCGCAACGCCCGGTGGGTTACGCAAAAAGCGCTAACCCACCCTACATTACGGCTTAAGTATGTGCCATTCGGGTCTGTCCCCTTTTTCACGTTGCTGCTGTTTGTGGCGAGCATGGGCTGCACGCCGGCATCGGCCGCGCCGGCGATCCAGCCGATCAGCACCGCCGTCATCAAGTCCACCACCGGTCTCTGCCTGCGGGGAAAAATCTGTCATGTCGACAAGGCAGGGGTCTGGATTCCCGACCGGGACGTGGCCATCGTCGCGGCCTCCATCGCCGAACAGGCCGACGTGGCGCTGTATGTCGACATCGAGATCAGCACCAAACCCGAGATGTACCAGTGCAACGAGGCGGACGCCAGCGGCTGCATCTTCCGCATGAAGTACTCCGGACCGGGGCTCTACGTCTACGGCGCCACCTCGGGCAACACCTACCTGGGCTCGAACATCACCACCACCAGTATCAGCTTCCCGGCGGGCACCGGCATCGTGGTGAAGAAAGGCGTCCCGGTCTACGTCCATCTTGACGTAAGGAACGGCAGCCTCATCGACCTCAAGGTCGACCAGGACGCCTGGCTGTACTACGTTCCGCTGGAATAGCCGGCCGTTATCACCGGCATTCCGAAAGCGGCTCGCTTCCGGGACCCGGGGACCGGGAAGGATTTATGGGGGATCGAACCGGTGCAAAGGCGGTTTTCGGCCTGACCTTGGAAATCAGGCGGACATGGTCTATACAAAAACAATAGTTCATATAATCAACAAGTACGCGCAGCAAGTCATAACCAAGAAACTACAGGGGGGGAAGCATGAATAACCTTGCAAACAGGTCGATGTGTGCAATTTTGCTGGTTGTTACTGCCGGCTGTTCGAACAACATGACCAAGGAGGACTGGGGAAGCACCATCGGCAGCGTCGGGGGCGCGGTGCTCGGAGCCGCCGTCGCCGGCGGCAAAAACAGGTGGCTGGGAGCGGCCATCGGCGGTGCAGCCGGATATTTTGCGGGAAAGATGATCGGCCGGCATCTCGACGAACAGGACCGCGAGGCACTTGCCGCCGAGACGGTCACTGCGCTGGATGAGCAATCGGCAGGCACCTCGACCTGGAATAGCAGCAGGACGAACGCCTCCGCGGAGATCAAGACCGGCGAAATCACCTATAAAAGCGAGCCCAAAGAGGTCAAGCGCCTGGCTGCCGTCGAGGCAGTACCGACGATCAAGCTGGAAAACAAGGAATACCAGACAACTTCGGCCCTGAGGGTACGAGCAGGTCCGGGAACCCGCTACTCCACCATCACCACGCTCAAGCCGGGAGACGTCGTCAACTCGGCGGGCCGCACCGATAATGGATGGCTCATGCTGGCGAAACAGAACGTCACCGTAGGCTACGTACACGCCAATTATGTAAAGCCATACACCGCAGTGGAACAGGCGCAGGCGCAAGGCATCGACCTGGACAGCGTCGACGTCAAGACAGTCGAGAAGCAGGAGGCATTTGCCGGAATCGATCTCGATGCTATCGAAACGACCAGCTCCACGGTCACCGCCCAGGCAGGGTGCCGGGACGTACAGATCAGCGTGAAAACAGACAAGGGTGTCGAGAATGAAAACACCCAGGCATGCCAGCAAGCCGATGGCGTGTGGGAATTAGGCTAAGGAGGGAACATGATAAGAAAAATACTGCTCATTGCGGGCACCGTACTGCTGTGCGCGAATCATCCCGCCAACGCCGACAAGGTGTTTGCGCACAGCAAATCCCTCGGCATGTCATTCACCGCGATCGGCGACCCCTGGTGCGTACCCGAGGTCAGCATGCAGGTGACGGCAGGTGACGCGAGCAAGTTCGACACGCCTGACTACGACACCACCATTCAGAAGCTGGGTCAGGTGCTTGTCCGGGAATGTCCCCAGGCGAGCAGGCTGTCCATCACCGGCCAGGCTGGAGGCCAGACCGCATGGAAAGGCAGCGCAGCCAGGGCCGACGGATGGATCGCGCAGCAGGTCGAAGGCGCCGCCACCGCTGCGGCGGCTCCGGAACCCGCCTCAGCCGAATCAACAACGGCCACTGCTGAAGAAACCGCGCTGAAAACCGACGCAACGACGCCAGCCGTCAGCGAGGAATCCGCTTCACAGACCGAAACCACACACACCCCGGAAAGCGAGGCAGTCACGTCCCGGCAAACAGCGTCACCGGCACCGGCGCCACAGCCGTCTGCCGGCACCGATCCCACTCCCGCGCCGTCAGCAACAGCCGCGACATCCGCGGCCGATGGCGGCGAAACCCCTGCCCCGGCGGTCCAGGCCATGGAAATCGCCGGCTGGAAACCCGGTGGCCCGACAAAGATATCCGGTTCTGCCAGCGACCTGAAGGAGATTGCCTCGCAGGACGATGGCTGCAAGATCCGCAGCCTGGTCGACGTCAAGCCTGAATTCCACCCCACCTTCAAAATGAATCACGACTATGACTGTGTCGACGGTTACGTTAACTCCACCTACCTGAAACGTCAGGACCAGGCCAAGCTCTACTACGAAGGGCAAACGCAATCTTTCAACGCCCTGAGCGGGTACTGGTATGCCGGATATAACCTGCATAGCAGCTTCCCCAAGGAGGTTGTAGCCGTCTACGACCCCGTGCAGCAACAAGCCGGCTACGGTTACCGCAACCAGACACGGGCAAGAATGCTGGTCTGGATCGGTGAAGACCGGGATCTGCGCGCCCACTACTTCGCAACCTATAACTCAACCGGGCAGCAGTGGATACCGGACAGAAATCTTGTAATCGTCGTGACAGACAACGAGGAACTTAAAAACAACCCGGAAAATACCGCGCTGGCAACCTCCCTGGCTGATATCTACAAGGATTTTCATGGCTACAAGAGCACCAACCAGATCAGCTCGGTGCCTTTCATCATCACCGACAAGATGCACGACATGCCGGCCCTGAAATACCAGGAGGCAGTGCGCGACAACAACCCGGATGCATCGTTCTACAAGGCCGGCAATGCGGTACGCTATCGGGGCACACCCTGGTCCGTCGAGGTGAAAACCGATTTCGTTGCCAAGCGCAAGGCGTTCGCCGTCGCAGAACTACAGCGCATCGAGGCGGAAAAAAGACGGGTGGCGGCACTGCGCGCCCGCCACCAGGCGAGCCTCGACCGGCAGTATCAGGATCTGTCCACGGCCTCGAACTACGACCGGGTCCGCTTCTACGCCACGCTGATGCTGGCGAAAGACCGGATGCAGGCACAAAAAATCAATTTCACATCAAACCGCACCTATTACCAGAGTCCGTTGAACGCGGCCGTCAACTTCAGCCACCCTGCGCAGTATCTCGACATGGTCAAGGATGGCAAGGCATCGGTCGGAGCACCCATGTACCTGCTGGTAGAAGCGGATGACGGCGAAATCGAGGAACCCTACCCGATGATCGTCGAACGCAATGAAGCTGCCGGTGAACTCGATGACTGGATGCTGCTCAGGCTAGGGCCCGAGTTCGGTTTCCACTTCGACGACGATGACAAACCCGTGTTTGCAATCGCGGTCGAGGAAGCAGTCTCCTGCAAAACTGAAAAATGTCTCGGCGAAATGGATGCATCCACCATGATGAAGACCTGGTACGACGACGATGACATGGAATTTTCCGTTGCGGCAAAACAATCAAGGAGATGACACGATGAGTCTAGCGAACAAGAAGCCGGTCGTTATTGGCGCTGCCGCCGGTGTCGGATTGATTCTGATCGCCGGCTACTTTTACGTAGCCGGCAAGGGTGTAGAGGAGTTCGAGGATACCCTTTATGACAACAACATGTCGGATGCCATTCACTACCGCGACGTCTCGTATTCTCCGCTCACAGACACTATTTCGATGGAGGATGTCGACCTGGAAGTCGTGGTTATGGATTTAGGCGAAAAAAAGCAGAAAGTTACCGGCAATCTCGATTCCCTGTCAATCGAAGGGGCCAGGGACGAGAGCAAGCGTCGCATTGCCTTTACCGGTTACAAGCTGGTAACCAGTCCAGACGCCACCGAGCGCCAGGAGAATATCCTCTACCAGGTGCTGGCGGAACCGCTGCAGTTTGTCAACAAGATGGGAGTCGAGGAGACCCGGCTGGATGGACGCGTCGCCTACGACTATGACCGGGATGACGAAACACTTGCACTCGAAATCGCCATTGACGCGAAGAATATCGCCAGTTATTCCATGGACGTGACGTTTGAACGGGCACGCAAGGTTGTCGACACCGATTTCTCGAAGCTCATGCTGGCCTACTTCACCAATCCGAAGCAACAGGCCGAGGAATACGGCAAAGTCGAATTTGTTTCCCTGAATGCAAACCTGGAGGATTACGGGTTTATCCAGCGGGTGATGCACATGGAGGCACTCGGCGGGTTCAGCTATGCGAATGCGTTGAACAGTGACATGCCGTTCGATGCCATCGAAGCAAGCCGGCAGAAAGGGAATACCAATCTGGAAATGAATGAATACCTGGACGAAGACAGCATCGAGGCATTGTCCGATTTCAGCACCGAAGGTGGTGACCTGACAGTATCTGTCAGCACCGACAAGCCGGTGCGTCTCGCTGACCTGATGAAGAAAGACAAGCTTCACCGTGACATCAAGATTGAGGTGGACTGATAACACAGTTGCCTTCCCCGGCCATGGAGCGACATACCCTGGAAACAGACACTCTCCGCGAAGACCGGATTGTGTTGTTACCGTGTGCTTGCCTGTGTACCTCCAGCACGATCCACATGAAACCGGGGAGGAGCCGGCTTGAGTGACGAACCCGTATACAGACAGGCAACTGCGAAAGACAGTCGTTTCATCGCCGGGATGATCGACATTTCCTCCGATGGCATCGCGCTCATTGAATGGACGGAAGCGCCGCTGTCGGCCGGCGAACGCACGGCGCTGGATATCGGCGCCCGGATATACGCCTCGGAAGAAGGCGATTACAGCTACCGGAACTGTTGCATAGCGGAGCTGGCAGACCGGCGGATAGGCATGCTGCTCGATTTTCCCATGCCTGCACGGGATCCTTCCGATCTCGTCTCGCCACCACCGTTTGACGGTACGGATGTGTTTGCACCCTACAAATACCTGGAAGCGCCCGGCACCTGGTATATCTGCGGCGTTGCGCTGCTCCCGGACTATCGCGGGCGCGGCATCGGTACAGGACTCATGCAAATGGCCCGGCAACGGGCCCGGCAGCATGGTTATAAGCAACTGAGCCTGGTGGTCTTCGAGGAGAACACAGCCGCGGTACGACTCTACCGTCGACTGGGATACGAAACCATCAAACGCGCGCCCATCGTCCCTCACCCCGTGATCCGCGCCAGCGGCGACGCCTTGCTGATGGTCGCTCCTGCTTCTTGAAAACACGAGTCCCGAGGGACAGCCTGCGAGCTTGCACCATCGTGATTAACCTGTAATGCCAAATACGCTTGTTCACCTGGGTGTCCAGGGTCTGGGAAATCGACTGATTTCGGATAACATCGATCTGAAGTGGGTGTTTCTTGGTTGTGTTATTCCAGATTTTCCCTGGATCCTGCGCCGTGCCCTGATCGCCCTGGCGCCCGGCCTGAACCTTTACGATGTCACGCTGTACGCAGCGGTTCAGGCGTCGCTGTTGTTCTGCATCCTGCTGTCCCTAGTCTTTGCCGTGATGAGTGCAAAGCCACGCCTGGCATTCGGGATACTGGCGGCCAATGCGCTGTTACACCTGTTGCTTGATACCATCGAAATCAAATGGGGCAACGGCGTATTCCTGCTGGCGCCACTGTCCTGGCATCCCTTGAGCTTTGGTTGGGTATGGCCCGATAGCGTATTGATCGCGACACTCAGCCTGGTCGGATTACTGGTTGGCGTCCGGGTGCTTTTGCGCCCGGCGGCGAGCCCCATTGGCGTTCGATTCAAACCGCGCGCGCGCCTGCTTGCTGCGTTTTTCCTGCTGGCGCTGTACACGCTTGTCCCCCTGGCGCTTATCGATGGGCCCCGTTCTGCCAACCTCATGTCAATTGCAACGCTACAGGAAACGGAACGGCGGGTTGGCAGGGAGATTCGCATCGACCGCAGGCCCTACCAACGGCATGCCGACGGTGATGTGGTCATCACCCTCGCGGATGAGCCTCTTCGGGTCGTTGGCGATACACGCGGGACAAGCACGAATGTCTCATTGATCGGTGAGTTTGTCGATAGTGATGCCATCCGCATCGATCAGCTGCATGATTTCCATTTTCCGTGGCGGGATCTCGCATCCTATGCCGGTCTTGGTCTCGTTGCCCTTGTTTGGGTCGCAGCGCTGATCCGTGAACGACGGAATCGGCAATAGGAATCCGGTCGCAAGTCCTTTAGAGGTGGGGCTGTTATTGCCTTTTCCTGAACGCCCGTTCAGGCTTGTCGCTCCGCCACGTCGATGACCGCTCCGCATACACCACTCACACCTCTGACTGGTTCCAGTTACTGAAGGCCAGCAGCCAGCTGGAAATATCGGGATACGCAGTGCCCCGCGCCTGCAATTGGTTGCCCAGCTCGATCATCAGCTCGCGAAACTCGCGTATTTCCGCACGCCAGACCCACTCGTCCATGCCCGGGTTGTCCGCCAGGGCCTCATTGGCGACAGACCCCGCCCCGCCCCACAGGCGTTTCGAGTTCAGCAGCCGGTAGAACCCGGCTTCATCGCTCCCGCCGAGTTCGATCACCGACCCGACCCAGGCGGCGCTGTCGCCGGGATGGCTCTCCAGCAGTTCGCGGATCCGGTGCAGTGTGCTCTGAATGTCCATCCTGGTTACCTTCAATCGGACGATCAAGACCGTCGTCGGACGAAAAATGTGCAGTCATTGACATAACCTTCCCTACCCGCAAGAAAACGCAGAATACGTTGGGCTTTGTTCTTCAGCCGTACCGGAATTGCTTGATTGTATTCATTAAAGACTTTCTCTGCGTTCTTAGCGTCTCTGCGGTGAAAACAGAGTTTATGGATAAATACTTCATCGTTTCTCATATCACCCCAACCGCACCTCGACACGGTACTGCCCACCCGCTCCGGGCAGGGTAATGCGCGCGGCGCCGGCGGTGAGCGTCACCTCCCGACCATCGAGACGGGCGGCGATCACACGCCGACCGCCGCGCGGATTCTCCACGACGATCTCGCAGTGCGTCACGCCATCGGGCAGGCGATAGTACAGCCGAAAGCCGGACCAGTCGGCCGGGATGCAGGGGCGCATCAGCAAGGTCCGTCCCTGTGTCACGCGCAGGCCAAGCACCGACTCCAGCGCTGCCCGATACAACCAGCCGGCAGAGCCGGTATACCAGCTCCAGCCGCCGCGGCCGACATGCGGCGCTTCACCATAAACATCCGCCGCCACCACGTAAGGTTCCAGTCGGTAAACCGCGACCCGCTCCGGGGTGGCTGCATGGCTGACCGGGCTCAGCATCTCCAGTACGCGCGCGGCACGCTCGTTGCGCCCGAGCCCCGCCAGCGCCATCACCACCCAGCAGGCCGCGTGGGTATACTGGCCGCCGTTCTCGCGCACGCCGGCGACATAGCCCTTGATGTAGCCGGGATCGTGCGGGGTATCGACGAAGGCCGGTGTGAGCAGGCGCACGATGCCGTCGGTTTCCGAGATCAGCTGTTCCTGCACCGCATCCATGGCCTGTTCCGCCCGCGCGCGCGGCGCCGCGCCGGAGATAACCGACCAGGACTGGGCCAGGGCGTCGATGCGGCACTCCGGATCACCGTCGCTGCCGAGCGGCGTGCCGTCGTCGTAATAGGCGCGGCGGTACCAGGCGCCGTCCCAGCCGTTTGCCTCCAGGGCATCGGCGAGACGGTCACGGTACTCGCGGTATCGGGCGATACGCACCCGATCGTCGCGGCGTTCACACAGCGGCAGGAAGTCGCCGAGAATCCGATACAGGAAAAACCCGAGCCAGACGCTCTCGCCGCGCCCTTCCCGTCCGACGCGGTTCATGCCGTCGTTCCAGTCGCCCGTGCCCATCAGCGGCAGGCCGTGTTCACCGCGGGTGAGCGAGCGGTCGAGGGCGCGGCAACAGTGTTCGTAGAGGTCGGCGGATTCCGTAGCGGTTTCCGGCTGCAGATAGGCCTCGTCCTCGCCGGGCTCCAGCAGACGCGCACGCAGGAACGGCGCACATTCATCCAGGATACCGGCATCGCCGGTGACCTCAAGGTAGTGGCAGGTGACATAGGGCAGCCACAGCAAATCATCCGAGAAGCGGGTGCGCAGACCGCGCTCCAGCGGTGCGGGATGCCACCAGTGCAGCACGTCACCCTCCGTGAACTGGTGCGCCGCGTGCAGCAGCAACTGCGCCCGCGTCAGGTCCGGGCGCACGCCGACCAGCGCGGCAGCGTCCTGGAGTTGATCGCGGAAGCCGTAGGCGCCGCCCGACTGGTAGAAGGCCGAACGCGCCTGGATACGGCAGGCGAGATTCTGGTACAGCAGCCAGCCGTTCAGCATCAGGTCGATGGCCGGCGAGGGTGTCTCGACACGCAGCGAGCCGACCAGCCCGGACCAATACTCACGGGTTTCCTCGAAGGCGGTCTGCACCGCTCCGGGGGAACGGTAATGCGATGCCAGGCGAGTCAGTTCGTCCTCGTCCAGGCATTCCCCGAGCAGAAAGGCGCACTCGGCCGTCTGCCCCGGTCCCAGGGTGATCTGTAGTTGTTGCGCGAAGCACGGCTCCAGTTCCTCGCCGCAGGCGCCGTCCAGCGTCGTACCAGGCCGCACGCCGGCCGGATCGGCGGGATCACCATGACGTCCGATGAAGGCGCTGCGATCGCAGGTATGCGCGGCATGCTCAAGCTCCGCTCCGCTGACCACCGCGCAGGCGAAGGCGATGCCGCCGGCGAACTCCCCGGTCGCCGGGTTGACCGCGCGCAGCAATCCCCGCCCGGCATCGAAGGCAGTGACGACGGGACTCGGCGAGGACGGCAGGGTACCCAGCACCAGGCGTTGATAGGAGAAAACGGAGAGGCACCGGGGCCCGGCGCCGCGGTTGATCAGGCGCAGGCGCAGAATGCGGACCGGGTCATGACGCGGCACGAACAGCGTGGTCTCCTGCTCCAGATCGTCATGCCGACAGCCGAAGCGGCTGTAACCGAACCCGTGGCGCGCTTCGTAATCGCACGGCGCCGGCCGGGGTCCGGGCAGCGGCGACCAGGACGCGCCGCTCGCCTCATCGCGCAGGTAACAGGCTTCGCCGTGCGGGTCGGTCACCGGGTCGTTGTACCAGGGCGTCAGGCGGTTCGCCTGGCTGTTGCGCGCCCAGGTGTAACCGGCGCCGCATTCGCTCACGATAAAGCCGCAGCGCTCGTTCGACACGACATTGATCCACGGCAGCGGCGGACGGCGCAGCGCCCCGCCCTGCCAGGGCAGGCGCACGATGTATTCGTCCCCGGCCGGTGTGAACCCCCCGTAGCCGTTGAAGGCCAGCAGCCCGTCAGCCCCGTCATCGTCAAGGGACGGCTCCTGTTTCCGGCGTGTCCCGGCCGGCGGAACGCCAGCCTGTTCCACCACCGGTTCAGGCCGCGTGGTGGCGGCGACATAAGGCTCCAGCAGCTGCAACGCGGCGTCACGATCCGCCGCCGCGCCGGTCAGGAACAGGAGTTCCCGGCGTTCACCCGGCGTCAGTTCGACCACGGTGCGCAGGCTGAACACCGGATCGAGCACATTGCCGACACTGCCCGACAGCGGCGACGGGTCGAGCAGCGCGACCGGACGTCCCGGTGTGCCGCCGCGGCCGAGGAAACGCATTCGATCGGTTCCCCATTGCAGCGCCGCACCCCCGGCCAGTGCATGCACCAGCCACGGCCAGTGCTCGTGCGCCGCGCGCGGCCGGCGGCGGGCGAGCAGCGCGCCATGCGCGGCATCCCGTTCGGTCTGTACGAACAGCTTGGCGAAGGCGGGATGAGCTTCATCGGCACCGGCAGGATAGAGCACCACCTCCAGGTAGCTGGTCACCTCGATGCGGCGCGCGTGCGGCGAGGTGTTGTGCAACTCGATGCGGCGCAATTCCAGATTCGCTTCGGCGGCAACGCTCACCTGCAGGCGCGCCTCGATGCCGTCATCTTCCCGCTCGATCCGGAAGCATCCGTCCTCCAGGGCGCTGCGGTAGCGGCCGGCCGGGGTCCGCGTCGGCTGGTAACCGAGCGACCGGAAACGCCCGTCATCGAGATCGCGCAGGTACACGATAGTGCCGAGATCGTCCTCGACGGGATCGGCATGCCAGCGGGTGAGCGCAAGGCCGTCGCAGGACGACACGCCGCTGCCGGTGTCGGAGATCAGCACCTCGTAGCGCCCGTTCGAAAGGCGGTGCAGTTGCGCGGGTCCGGCATTCGGGTCGGTGCAAGAGTGTGTGCTCATGTGGAATCCCGTGATGAATATTTATCTATTTTCTATTGAAAACCGTTTCACCGCAGAGACGCAGAGTTCGCAGAGGAATTCAATAAAAGAAAAACAAATAAAACACTCTGTGTTCTCTGCGTCTCTGCGGTGAATGTATTCGTTTGAGATGTGTATTTACGGTTAAATACTTACTACGACTTCGGCTGGAAACGTGGTAATACACACTTCCGTCGGCGTGAAATCCGTGGTCGGCTTACCGTTCACCCGCACTTCACGCAGTGGCTCGTCGCCAGGCGGTACGAAGCGGAAACCGCCGGGCGGCAGGGCGTGTTCCCCGCCCAGACTCAGGTGCAGGGTGCCGTCAGACATCTGGCGCAGTCGCAGGTCGAGGCGACCGTACCAGGTCGGCAGGCCGCTGACCGCGACCTCCCCCGCCGCCAGCCAGTCTTCGGGTATGCCGGCGGCAACCACGAGCGAGCGATCCGCTTCGCGTTCGAAGGCAAACAGGTCACGGAACACGAGCACATACTCGGCGCCGATCCAGCTGTGCGGCAGATCGCCCTGGTGGCCCGGTGTGCGCGGATCGCGCCAGGCGATCTCGGGCCACTGGTTCCAGGCCGGCGGCCGGCGTTCGGCGAGAAAGAAGCGCGCCAGTTCATGCGCCTCGCGACGCCGCCCGAGGCGCAGCAGCGCGCCGATGATGCGGATCTCGTAGGGCGTGTAGTTGGTCCAGGGCACCTCTGCGGCGTGCATCGCGCGGAAGCGTTCGAGGAAGCGGTCGAAGGTTGTCTCCAGGGCGGTGGCCGGAAGATGGTGAGTCTCGTTTATCAGGGTAAGCGCGTTGGCGACGGCGGTCGGGTCCGGATCCGCCCATTCCACCGAACCGGGCAGGAAATCGATGCCGTGCGCGGCCATGACGTGCTGCAGCGAAGCACACAGCGTGGCCCGGAAATCCTCGCTCAGGGCGGTGAGCCGGGTTGCCTCCTCTGCCTCGCCCATGACCTGCGCCAGCGCAGCGGCGTCCTTGAAACCACGCAGCGCCCAGAAATCGTCCCAGTAGGCATGCACCGGATGGGAAAGATAGCCTTCGTGGCTGACCGACTCGGGCAGCAGGCCGTAGCAGGCCAGTTTGTCCGCTTCGCGATAGGCGGGCGTGAGCCGCTGGTTGCGCAGTTCCTCCAGAAACGCGACCGCCAGGCATACCGCCGGCCAGAGTTCCTCGACCAGGCGGCGGTCGCCGCTGAAGCGGTAATAGTCGGTGACCGCGAAAATGAACTCGCCATGGCTGTCGTGCTCGGCCAACCAGTCCGGCCCCTTGCTATCCACGCAACAGGGCACATTGCCGTCCGCGCGCTGGAACCGGGCATACCAGCGGATGAAATCGCCGGCCTCGGAGCTACGTCCCATACGCAGCAGGGCGGCGGCCATGACCGCGCCGTCGCGAATCCAGGAACGGGTATAGCGGCGCGGACCCGGCTGCAGCGCCGGCCCGTCGCGATTGACCAGGATGTGGGCCGTCGCACTGCGACAACTGTCGAGGTAATCCCGTGCCGGCGCCGGCACCTCAAAGCGCACCGCACCGAGCCGTTCCGACCACACGCGCGCGGCCGTCTCGAACCGCTCAGGCCCCGCGTAGCCCGCCGCGCGCGACACCACGTCCGGGGTGGCTGCTCCGAAGGGAATCGCGAGGAAAACCTCCGCCGCGGTATCGGGTCGCAGATCCAGGTCGAAGCGCAGCGCACCGGAGGCGTAACCGAAGGCGTCGTTCACGCTGGAGTGCGGCGGCAGTCCGCCGGCCGAGAGGTAATCGGTGATCGGGCCCTGGTCGAAGGCCGCCGCGCCAAAACCATCGGCGGGGCGCAGTGGAATCACTGCCTTCGTGCCGTTCACCCACACCACGCCGTCGCGGTAGTCCAGTTCGCGCACCGCGCTGACACCACCGAGGTCTTCGAATTCCTGCCAGGTCGGCGTGACCTGTAGCGGTCGCACGGCGCTGAACAGCGTCAGCCTTCGGCGCGCACCCGGGTTCTCCACGCGGTAACGGACATAGAGCACGGCACTGCCGGGTGCACCGGCGGCGAAGGCGGTGGTCGTCAGCCGCAGCTCGCCGTGACGCCATACGGAGGACGGCAGCGGCAGGCAAGCCCCTTCCAGCACCTGTGTGACGGCGACATCGGCCCAGGCAAGCAGCACGCCGTCAGCGTACACAAAGGGCTCCAGGGTGAAACTGCCGCGGTCGACCTCCAGCAGGCCATCCTCGTTGAGCAGTGCCGCAATCGCGCCATCGGGGATATCCACCGGCGTCCAGTAGGTCTGCTCGCGGTAGAGCCACCGCGGATACCGCCCGCGCGCGCCATCAGCGGCCACATGATGGAAGAACGTGTTGAGGGAGCGCGAAAAATCGAAGGGCTGTACCTCGATGGCGACGATACCGGGACAGTCGGCGGCGCCGACCGCCTCGACCTCCAGGTACAGGTAGCGCGATGCACCGTTGGGCAGATAGACATAGCTGTGCTCACCGACCGAGCGCGGCGCCGTGTACAGCGTCTGCCACTGACTGCCGTCATCCGACCCCTGCAACGTGAACCGCCGTTCCCGGGGCAAGGACGTCCAGTGCAGGATCAGACCGCCGTATTCGCGCTGCTGGCCGAAATCGATCTCCAGCCACGCGGGCCCGGGCTCAGGCACGCCGCGCCAGCTGGTATCCGGGCGGCCGTCCATGGCGCAGGCAGGCTCGTGTCCCGGCAATGCGCCCGATGCCCGCAGCCGGGGCGGCGCGTACACCGTGCGGTCTTCCAGCCGCAGGTCGGCAATCCAGAGCGTGCCCTGACCGCCGGGGCCTGCGGCCACGGTGAACTCGATGGCGCCGATGTCGACGGGAGACCCGCCACCCGCCGGACCCCAGGCGAAGTCGATCCGGTTGCCCGGGATGCACAGCGTGCGCCAGTCAGTGGAGAAGTCGAAGGCGTCATCCTGATAACGCCAGACGTTGACACCGGCCGGATCGACGAGTTTGAATTCGAAGCTGTTCGGCGGAGCCGCAGCGCGAACGGCGAACCGGAAGTCGAAGGTCTCCGGCAGGGTGAAGGCGAAGGGTTTGCGGGCAACCACGAATCCGCCGCTTCCCCCGAAGTCGAAATCCAGGCGCAGGGCCGGGCCATGGGGACCCGTTTCGGGGGTGATATCCAGCCTCGCCTGGCCCGACGTCACGGCCATCCAGTCGGAGAGATCGGTGAATGCGTCCAGCAATCGGGTGTGCATGTTGGCAACCTTGTGAAGACAGATGGCTTATACGGATCATCCGTCCGGTGAAATGCCCGGCGATGGTACCGGAAATCTTCTCTCGGCGGTTTTTCGCGACAAGGCTATACTGGCTGCCGTCCCAAGTCACCGGCCAATTCGCTAGACTGTCGCACACATGCCTTATCAACCTTTCAGTGCTGAATCACACGGTTTGCCCGGGGCCTTGTCTCGTCTCGTATGAACGCGTTCCATATTCCGATCGACCGCACCATCCTTGTCCGCTTCGTCGAGATGATGAGGGCCCTCCTCAAATCCGAGGTCGGCGGCAAGGCCAAGGCGCTGTTCATCGTGCTCATCCTGTTTCTTTTCGGCATCAATGCCCTGAACGTGTTGAACAGCTACGTGGGCCGGGACTTCATGACGGCCATCGAGCACCGGAACATGAGCGGCTTCCTTCGCTATGCCCTGCTCTACGTGGTCGTGTTCGCGGCCTCGACCGTCACCGCGGTGCTCTACCGCTACGCCGAGGAGCGCCTGGGGCTTATCTGGCGCAAGTGGCTCACGGACCGCGCCGTCACCCGTTATCTGGATAACAACACCTACTTCCGCCTGCACGATGCCGGCGACCTGCCGAACCCCGACCAGCGCATCGCCGAAGACATCCGCTCGCTGACCTCGACCACGCTC
>Ga0210101_1000346_pt1 | contig 15972 bp, 18 predicted proteins | sample Muzzi_PWC_D1_FD_185534 | JGI IMG/M metagenome (GOLD analysis project Ga0210101, IMG submission 185534) | Wetland microbial communities from San Francisco Bay, California, USA, that impact long-term carbon sequestration - Muzzi_PWC_D1 (SPAdes) | ecosystem: Environmental > Aquatic > Marine >... | reverse complement strand
ATCGGCCGCACGCCGAGGCCCTTGCAGGCGTGCGCGAACTCCATCGACCCCCAGACCCCGTCGTGATCGGTGAGGGCGAAGGCCGGGTAGCCGAGCTCGGCCGCGGCGCCGGCAAGCTCGGTCGGCGTCGAGGCCCCGTCGAGGAAGGAGAAGGCGGAGTGGGCGTGCAGCTCTATATAGGGGGTGCCCGCCATCAGCCCCGCTGCCGGTACCAGCGCCCGCCGCCGTTGCGGAAGACGACCACGTTGCGCCCATCCACCAGGACCAGCTCGAAGTAGCGCCGTCGCAGCGGCCGCGGCGTCCACCAGCGGTCTTCGACGACCCACTCCTCGCGCAGCGCCGCCACCGCGACCCCCTCGACCGCCCGCGGCGCCCCGTCGGGACCCCCCTCCGTCCGCACCGGCCGGGGCGCGTAGAGCTGTCGCAACCCGGGCGTCATGACAACGCCTCCCGCTCCGCTCCTGGCCCGGGCACCGGGAACGGGGTCAGCATCGCGCGGCGCTCGGGGACCCGGGAGTCGGCGTCGACCGGCAGGACCTTGAGCAGCGAGTCGGCGCCCTGGGCGGCGCGGACCTCACGCAGCGCCGCGCCGAGGCGGCGCCGGCGGGGCTCGTCGCCACGCACCGCCAGCTCGAGCTGGTCGTCGGCGCGGGGACCGAGGCCGACCGCGCGAAGGCGCAGCGAGACGGCGGGGGCGGGCAGCGACTCCAGCTGGGGGATCAGCACGTTGCGCAGCGCCCGGGCATCGGCGGTCGGGCGGCCGAGGCCCCGATCGACGCTCCAGCTGCCGCCGTCGCCGAGCAGCGCGCCGAGCCGCAGGGCCAGCAGCGTCCGCCCCCGGCGCCGCGGCGCGGCGAGCAGGCGGTCGATCAGCAGCTCGAGCGCCCGCTCCAGGCGGTCGCCGGCGGTTCCCTCCGGCAGCTCGATCTCCGTGGCGAGCTCCTCCCAGGCGCCGCGGCGGTGGACGACGAGCAGCTCGTCCTCGCCGCGGGCAAGCCGCAGGGCGCGCAGCCCGGGCGGCCCGAAGCGGTCGGCGACCCAGTCGGGCGAGAGCGCCGCCAGCTCCCCCAGCGTCCCGATCCCCAGCCGCCCCAAGGTCTCGACCAGGTTGCCGGCCTCGCGCTCCGCGAGGCCGAGCCGCTCGGCGACCGCCGTGACGGGAAGTGCGGAGATGGTTCGCATGCGAACGTATGTTCGTACACGAAGGGCGCGAAATCAAGTCGCGAAAGAGCGCTCTCCCCAGTCCTGCGGGGAGGAAGGGGTCAGTCCTCGTTCGCGACCGCCGCGGCCTCGGCCGAGCCCAGGTACGGCGTCAGGGTGAACTCGACCAGGTCGGGGAGCAGCTTCTCCAGCTCCTCGGCGCGACCGGCGATGATGCGGCGTGAGATCAGCGAGACCATGCCGCCGACCAGCGCTTCCTCGGTCGTCGGCGAGAGCCGCGCAAGCACCTCCGGGGAGCGTCCCTCGCGGCCCTTCTCGAAGTAGGGAACGAAGCTCTGGATCGCGGCGTCGTAGCGCTCGACCACGGCCGGGCCGGCGACCAGGGCCTCGACCATGCAGAGCTTTGCCAGGCTCGGTTGGGCGGCGAGGAACTCGAGCATCGCGCCGATCCCCGCCCGGATCGCCTGCGGCCACTCCTCCTCCTCCTCGAAGGCGGCGGAGACGCGCTCCCGCAGTTCGCCCATCACCGCGTCGTAGGCGGCGACGAAGCACTCGTCCTTGCCGGCGAAGTGCTCGTAGAAGGTGCGGCGGGAGACCGCGGCCGAGCGCGTGATGTGGGCGATCGTCGTGCCCGAGTAGCCGTGCTCGGCGACCGCCTCGGCGAGGCCGGCGATCAACCGCTCGCGTTGGTTGTGGGTGACGAACTCGCGCGGCAGGCCGTGGCGGCCCGGCGGCAGACGCGACAGCTCGGGCGGGTAGTCCTCTGCCTCGACGGCGGGCTTGGCGGGTTTGGTGGAGCGTCTCCGGGCCACGACCACCCGACCATATCGTTCCGGCGCCCCGGAATCGCCGCTCACGCGCGGCTGGGATCGCCGCGCAGCCCCCTGGCGATCTCCTCGGCGACGGCGCGCAGCCGCTCGGGCCGGTTCTCATCGCTTTCGCAGGCGCGGATCGTCGCCGCCAGGCGATCCCCGTTGACCTCCCGCCAGATCTGGAGGAAGCAGTCGTACCTGCCGCGGAAATGGCGATCGAAGGCGGTGCGATCGAGCCCGGCGCGGGCGAGCGCCAGATCGATCGTCGTCTCGTCGTAGCCGCGCTCGGCGGCCAGCTCGATCACGGCGGCGACGATCCGGGCGCGCTCGGAGCCGCCGACGCGGTCACTGGCTTCGGCACCGGGCACTAGCGCATGGAACCTTCGATCCCTGCCCTGGATGGGTTCTCAGTCAAGCTGGCCATCGATCGGCGGCGGCGCTTCGGAGGCGGTCCGCTTCGCGGCCTCGGCGCCGATGTACGGGGTGAGCGAGAACTCGACCAGCTCCGGCCGCAGCTCCTCCACCTCCTCCACCTGCCCCATCACGATCCGCTGGTAGAGGATCCAGAAGACCCCGCCGACGATCGTCTCCTCGAGCGTCTCCGGCAGCGCCTCCCCCTTCGGCGAGACCGTGCGGCCCATCCGGAGGAACGGCACGAACGCCTGCAGCGAGCTTTCGTAGCGCTCCACCGCGGCGGGACCGGCGGACAGGGCCTCGACGATGCAGGTGCGGGCCAGGGCGGGCTCGGTGGCGGCGAAGTGGAGGAACGCCGCGAGGCCGACGTTGACCCGGGCGGGCCAGCTGTCGACCTCGCTGGCCGCGTCGACGACCCGCTGCAGCGCCTCCTCGAGGCCGAACTCCGAGGCAGCGAGAAAGCAGGCTTCCTTGGAGGAGAAGTTCTCGTAGAAGGTGTTGCGCGCGATCCCGGCTCGACGCACGATGTCGGCAACGGTGACCGCCCGGTATCCCTTCTCGACCGTCTCCTCGGCGAGCGCCGCGATGATCCTGGCGCGCTGGTGCTGGGCGATGAACTCGCGCGAGAGGGGGTGCCTTCCGGGCGGCACGCGGATCGCCTGGGGTGCGCGGTCGGCCACGGGACCAGGCTACTCGCCGGCCCGCCAGTTTCAAGCTGGACGAATCTGCGATATACCGGTAGGGTACCGGGCTTAAGACAATCGGTTCCCCTGATCGGGAAGGAGGGGGCTGAAGTGGGGAAGCAGGCCGCAACCGAGGTCCAGGGAAAGGCTGAGGGGAGCGGCTGGATCCGGGAGATCGCCATCGCCGCCCGGCGTCCGCCCACGCGCGAGCTCGTGAACTTGCCGAAGCGCGAAAAGATTCTCGCAGGGATGCTGGAGGAGGTCGGTTCGGCCGGCTACGACGCCACCTCCGTGCGTACGGTCCTGGCTCGCACCGGGCTCTACCGGCAGGCCTTCTACGACAACTTCGCCGACAAGGACGACTGCTACCGCAGCGCCTTCGACGCCGGAGTGGCGCGGATCGAAGCGCTCGCCGCGGCGGCTGCGACGGCTGGGGAGAGCTGGCGGGCGAAGCTGCGAACCGGGCTCGGCGCGATCCTCGACTTCCTCGATTCCGGACCCGACATCGGGCGGGCGCTGTTCGTCGAGGTGCACTCGGCGGGCCCGGAGGCGCTGGCGAGACGTGCCGAAGCGATGAAAAGGGCGGCGGATTTCATCGATCTGGCCAGGCTGGAGGCGGGCGAGCCGGAGTCGCCGCCCCAGATCGCCGCCGAGGGAATCGTCGCCGGAATCCATGCGGTGATCCATTCGCGGCTCTCGACCGGGGCCGACGACGGCTTTCGAGAGCTGCTGCCCGAGTTCATGTACTTCGCGGTGCTGCCCTATTTCGGCGCCGACGATGCGGCTGCCGAGATGCAGGCGGCACGGGCGTAGGAGCGCCAGCGTCGATGGTGGGTACGAGAAAGGGGGCAGGGGCTCCGCTTAACTTTTTTTGAAAACAGAAGGCGGCCGGCCGAGAATGCCCCTTCAAAAAAAGTACAAGACGCTCTGCCCCTACCCCCTTTCTCGTACTGACTACAGCCGAACCACGTTGTCCGCATCGATGCCGCGAGTGATGCCTCTAAAGTCAATGACCGAGGAGGCGCGGGCGACGACGTCTTCGTAGTCGAGCTGGGGGTGGGCCGTGACGATCGCGGCGATGTCGGCGTCGGCAAGGCCCTCGTCCAGGTCGACAGAGGCGAGGCCGAGAGCGGGAAGCTCCGGCACGTGGGGGTCGTGGTAGTCGACATCGCCGCCCTGCTCCTCGAGCAGGCTGACGATCTCCAGGGCGGGAGACTCGCGGGTGTCGCCCACGCCGGGCTTGTAGGCGACGCCGAGCACGAGGATCCTGGAGCCCTTGACGGGCTTTCCCGCGTCGTTGAGGGCCCTGGCGACTCGTTCCACGCAGTAGGCGGGCTGGGCCCGGTTCACCTTGCCGGCCAGCTCGATGAACTCCGGATAGAAGTCGTGCTCGCGGGCCTTGAAGGCGAGGTAGAAGGGGTCGACCGGGAGGCAGTGGCCGCCCATCCCCGGGCCGGGGTCGAAGCGCATGAAGCCGAACGGCTTGGTGGCGGCGGCCTCGACCACCTCCCAGATGTCGATCCCGAGCCGGTCGCAGAGTTGGGACAGCTCGTTGACCAGAGCGATGTTGACCGAGCGGAAGATGTTCTCCAGCAGCTTCGCCAGCTCCGCCGCCTCCGGGGCGGAGAGGACGACCACCTCGTCGCAGACCAGCGAGTACAGCTGGCGCGCCCGCTCCGAGCAGGCGGCGGTCAAGCCGCCGAGCAGCTTCGGCGTGGTGCGGACCGTGTAATCGGTGCGGCCCGGATCGATCCGCTCCGGCGAGAAGGCGAGGTGGAAGTCGTCGCCGCCGAGCAGCCCGGAGCGGCGCTCGAGGATCGGCAGGAGCTGCTCGCGGGTCGTCCCCGGGTAGGTGGTCGACTCGAGCACGACGAGCTGCCCTCGCCGCAGCACCGCGGCAACCCCCTCGGCCGCCGCCTCGAGGTAGGCGAGATCGGGCTCGCGCGAGCCGGTGAGCGGGGTGGGGACGCAGATCACGACCGCGTCGCAGTCGCTGAGATCGGCGTAGTCGGTGCTGCCGCGCAGCTTCTCCCGAAGCGGCGCGAGGACGCTGTCGGGAATGTCCTCGATGTAGCTGCGGCCCGCGTTCAGCGCCACCATCTTGGCCGCAGCGGAGTCGACACCGACCACCTCGTGCCCCGCTTCGGCGAAGGACACGGCGAGTGGCAGGCCGACGTAGCCGAGGCCGACGATCCCGATCTTGGACATCAGGGTTCCCGCTCCGCTCCCTCGCGAAGAACCAGATATGCACGCTCGGTCGCTGCCGCGCTCACGGTCGGGCAGTCTAGGTTCTGCGGAGGTTGGACAGGCCACGGCTCCTGCCCTAGATTGGATGAGATGGACTCGCCGCCGGCCTCTGAGCCGCGCAATCCCCAGACCGCGCGCCACGGACTGCCCCGGGCATACGCGGTCCGTTCGCAGCGCGAGCGGCTGCTGGAGGCGATGATCCGGGTGGCGACGGCGAAAGGCTACGAGGCGACGACCGTGACCGACGTGGTCGAGTTCGCCGCCGTATCGCAGGCGAGCTTCGACGAGCTGTTCGACAGCAAGGCGACCTGCTTCCTCGAAGCCTACGACGCCGTGTTCGACGTGCTCGTCGCCCACGTGACCGCCGCTTTCGAGGCTGCCGCCGACGAGCCCTGGCCGGCGCGGATCGCCGCGGCGCTCGAGGCGCTGGTCGGGCTGCTCTCGGTCGAGGCCGACATCGCGCGCATGGCGATGGTCGAGGTGACCGCAGCCGGCGACGAAGCGCGCGCGCGGTACAGGGCGGCGCTGGGGCGCTTCACGCCTTTCCTCGAGCAGGGCCGCGCCTACTCGGGGCGGGGCGAGGCCTTGCCCGCCGACACGGCGCGCTTCGCGGTCGGCGGCGCCACCTCGATGATCTTCGACGAAGTCCGTGCCGGCCGCGGCGCCGAGCTGAAGCGGATCCTCCCCGACCTCGTCTTCGCGGTGCTGATGCCCTACCTGGGGCCGGAAGCGGCCGAAGAGGAGATGCGGCGGGTCAGCGCGGGAGGGTGAGAGAGGCGGCTCGGAAGCTGGGTGAGGGAGGCAGGGTTCGGGGAAGGGTCGCCCACGGAGGAGTCCGGGCAGGGTTCGGGGCAGGGACTCCACTTAACTTTTTTTGAAGACGGGCAGAGGCCGTCCGAGAACCGCTTTCAAAAGAAGTACAAGACGTTCCGCCCCTACCCCGAACCCCGCCTGCACACGTTCCCTGACCTACACGCCCTCCCCGTGGCGGCCCTCGCCGGAAGAGAAGCGGGCGGCGCCTTCGACGGCGATGTGGAGGGTCTCGCGGCCGAGGCGGTGCTCCAGGGCGAGGCCCTCGGCGAGGGGCAGTCCGAAGCCCTCGAGCGCAGCGCGGCGGTCGGCGAGCATCGTCTCCTGCGGGAAGGAAGCGATGCGCTCGGCAAGCTCCAGAGCGCGCTCCAGGTGGCCGCCCGGCGCGACGACCTCGTTTACCAGCCCGATCCGCAGCGCCTCCTCGGCGTCGACCGGGCGGCCGATGAGGATCAGCTCGAGAGCGCGGCCCATGCCGATCGTCCGCGGCAGTCGCTGGGTACCGCCGTCGACCAGCGGCACCCCCCAGCGGCGCTCGAAGAGCCCGAAGGTGGAGGCCGGCGTGGCGATCCGCAGGTCGCACCAGAGCGCCAGCTCGACCCCGCCGGCCAGGCACCAGCCGTCGACCGCGGCGATCGCCGGCTTGGCGGGGGTGAGGCGGGTCGGCCCCATCGGCCCCTCGGGGTGGTCGACCTCGAGGTCGAGCGCCTTCAGGTCGGCGCCGGCGCAGAAGGCCTCGCCGCCGGCGCCGGTGAGGACGAGCACGCGCGCGTCCTCGTCCGCCTCGAAGTCCCGCAGGCCCTGCCGAAAGCGCCGCGCCGTCGCGTCGTCGACCGCGTTGCGGCGACGTGGCCGGTCGATCGTCAGCACCGCGGCGGCGCCGACCCGCTCGTAGCGAAGCTCCTCGCCCATGCCTGCGGCGCATCCTCGCACAGGCGCCCGGAGCGAAGCCCGGGCGCACACTGGCTACGCTGCCCCGATGCGGATCGACGACATCCTCGCCGCGAAGCGGCCGGTCTTCTCGGTCGAGCTCTTCCCGCCGAAGACCGAGGAGGCAACGGAGCAGCTGTTCGCGACGGCGCGTTCGCTGCGCGAGCTGGAGCCCGACTTCGTCTCGGTGACCTACGGGGCCGGCGGGTCGACCCGCGAGGGGACGGTGGAGATCACCCGGGCGCTGAAGGACGAGCTGGGGCTCGAGACGATGGCCCACCTCAGTTGCGTCGGCGAGACGACCGAGGGGCTCTCGGCCACCCTCGATCGGATTGCTGCGGCCGGGGTCGAGAACGTCTTCGCGCTGCGTGGCGACCCGCCGCGCGGGCAGCGCGACTTCGCCCAGCCCGAGGGTGGCCTGGGCAGCGCCGCCGAGCTCGCCGCCTTCATCGACGCGGGCTGGGACTTCACGATCGGCGGCGCCTGCTTCCCCGAGGTGCACCCGGAGGCGCCCGACCTCGACACCGACCTCGCCTACCTGAAGACGAAGGTGGAGGCCGGCGCCTCCTTCCTGATCACCCAGCTCTTCTTCGACAACCGGGTCTACTTCGACTTCGTCGCGGCTGCGCGCGAAAAGGGGATCGAGGTGCCGATCCTCGCCGGGGTGATCCCGGTGGCCAGCTTCGCGCAGACGAAGCGAATCTGCGAGCTGTGCGACGCCTCGATCCCGCCGCGGCTGGAGGAGGCTTTCCGGGCGACCGGAGGCGACGAGCAGGCCGAGTTCGAGCTGGGCGTCGCTTACGCGGCGCAGCAGTGCGCCGAGCTGCTGATCGCCGGAGCGCCGGGCATCCACTTCTACGCGCTCAACCGAGCACCGGCGACGCGGGCCGTGCTGGCGGCGGTGCGGGCCGCCCGGCCCTGGCAGCGAACCCGCGGGCCTGCGCTGGGCGAGCGGCTCGACCCGATCGGCGACCGAACTAATTAGACTGGCTGCGGACATGGGAGAGCTGAGCTACCGGGAGCACACGATCGCTTTCGACGAGTACGGCGGAGGCGAGCGGACGATCGTTCTCGTCCACGGCCTGCTGATGAACAGCGGCATGTTCGAGCGGCTCGGACCGGCGTTGGCCGATCGCGGCAACCGGGTGATCTGCGTCGACCTGCTCGGCCACGGCCGCTCCGACCAGCCCGAGGACCTGCGGCTCTACTCGATGCCGCTGTTTGCCGAGCAGCTGGTCGCGCTGCTCGACCACCTGGGGCTGGAGACGGCGGTCGTCGGCGGCACCTCGCTGGGCGCCAACGTGGCGCTGGAGCTGGCCGTCAGCCACTCCGACCGAGCCGAGGGCCTGTTCATCGAGATGCCGGTGCTCGACAACGCGCTGGCCGCGGTCGCGGCGATCTTCGCCCCGGTGCTGCTCAGCCTGCGGGTCGGGCGCCCGCTCTTCGAGGTCACCTCGCGGCTCGCCTCGCTCCTGCCGCGCACCAACTTCCTGGTCGACGTCGGCCTCGACTGGCTGCGCCGCCGGCCCGGCCCCTCGGTCGCCGTGCTGGAGGGCCTGCTGCTGGGCGAGACGGCGCCGGGGCGCGAGCAGCGCCGCCAGATCGGCCAGCCGACCCTGGTCGTCGGCCACCCGCGCGACCCGCTGCACCCGTTCAGCGACTCGGGGATGCTGGTCGAGGAGCTGCAGCGGGCACGGCTGGTCGAGGCCGACTCGATCCTCGAGTGGAGGATCGCGCCGCAGCGGCTGGACGACGAGCTGGCACTGTTCCTCGACGAGGTCTGGGCGCCGGCGAGGAGCTTGGCGGCGGTCGATTCGGCCGGCAACGGCAACGGGCGGGCGGGCGCGCCACTCGGAGGCTAGGGGGAGATGGCGAATCGCAGGGAGGAAGAGAGGGAACGGCTACGGCAGGCCCGCCAGGAACGCGAGTCCTCCCAGGCGAGGTCGGGAAAACGGCGACTGGTTACCGTCTACGCGGTCGCCGGTGTGATCGGCCTCGCGGTGATCGGGGGGATAATCGCGGTGGTCGCCTCGTCGAGCGGCGGGGGCGGGGGCGAATCGCACATCAACCAGGCTTCGGGGTCGACCAACGGGGTCGAGCCGGACGAACGAGAGGGCACCGCGCCGCCCGCGGTCGAAGTGGCGAACCTGAAGCAGGCGGCGAAGCAGGCTGGCTGCACGCTGCGCCTCAAGCTCAAGGACGAGGGGCACGAACACATCGCCGCGACCGCGGAAACCCCCGACTACAAGACCAGCCCGCCGACCTCCGGCCCGCATGCCGAACCGCCCTACCAGGAGGCGGACGGCGCCTACAGCGAAATGCCGGGGGAAATCTTCCTCGTCCACTCGCTCGAGCACGGCCGGCTGCAGATCCAGTACAGCCCGGACCTGCCCGAGGAAGACCAGCTGGCGCTGAAGGGGCTATACGACACGATGTACGGTGGGGCGCTGCTCTTCCCCAACACGAACATGGACTACGAGGTCGCCGCGACCGCCTGGACCAACCTGCTGGGATGCCCCAAGTACAAGGGTCCGATCACCCTCGACGCGATCCGCGACTTCGGCAACGAGGTCTGGGGCAAATACGGCGGCGAGCCGGTCAACGGCTTCAAAATCGAAGGCCCCACCCCGCTCGAACCCTCCGCCTGACAGGCCGGCGCATATCGGTCCGTCAGGCGGAGCGGTACGCCGGAAAGAAGCCTCCTGCGTCGTGGCCGGCCGCGAGGCGGTCGTAGGCGTCGGGGTCGCAGACGATCTCGGAGACGCGCCAGGGCCGCTCGCGATTGGCGAAGCCGCGCTTGAACTCCTCGAGCGCGTCGCCGCGGCGCAAGCCGCCGCCGAGGTTGAGCGGCAGGCCCTGCTCTGCGGCGAACTCGACCAGCCCCACGACGAGGTTCTTCATCGGCGAGTCGCGTAGCGTCGCGTCGGCGCTGCCGCTCAGGTAGTAGTGGAGGAAGCCGTCGCTGCGGACGGCGATCGAGGCGGCGGCGACCTCGCCCCCCGGGGCGCGGACGAAGGCGAGCCAGGCTAGGGACGATTCCAGGACCCGCTCGAAGTAGGGCGCGCCGAAGAAGTAGCGCTCGGCGGCGCCGGCGCGGCGCATCGTCTGCTCGTAGGCGGCGAGGAAGCCGGCTTGCTGCGCGGCACCCGTCTCCGGCCCGGGCACGATGCTCACCTCGTAGCCGGCGCGGCGGTTCTTGTTGATCCGGTTGCGGTCGCTGGAGCGACGCTTCGGCGGCAGCTCCGGGTCGGCGATCTGGACCACGTTGCGCTCCGTTGCGCCGGCCAGCGGCAGCTCGCCGAGCGCGTGGCGGATGAAGATCGAGACGAGGCCGGTCGCCGAGAAGTCGATCGACGCCGGGTCGACCGCCGCGTGATCCAACCCCCCCTCACCGCTCGCGTTCAACTCCCCCTCGCCGCTCGCGTTCAACTCCCCCTCGCCGCTCGCGTTCGCAGTTCTTCCTGCCATAGACGGATAACTGCGAACGCGAGGGGTGACGCCGGGGTAGCCGTAGGGGGAGGTCGCATCGCGCTCCTGCGTGTCGGGGATCTCGCGGACGATCAGCGGCGCCAGCAGCCCTCCCCCGGGGACGTCGATTTGCAGCGTGTGGGTCACCCCCTCCGCGTCGAGGAAGGGGCGCGAACGGAAGAAATCGCCGCCCTCGACCGCGGCGCCGCGGTCGGCGATCAAGGACGCGACGCCCGCGCTTCGCCCGCTTGGTGAGGAGTCGCGTACGGACACCCGTCAGCGCCCGAGTAGACCCTTGGCCGCCTGCCGGAACTCGTCGGGCAGGACGCCCCAGACCTCGCAGTCGTCGACGCCGTCGGGGCGGTGCAGGTGGGCGCGCATCGTGCCCTCGTGCTTCCAGCCGAGCCCCGCCACGGTCTTCTTCGCCACCTCGTTGCGAGCCGGGATGCGGCCGTAGACGCGGTGGGCGCCGAACTCGTCGAAGGCCTTGGCGATCGTCAGCGCCTCGGCGCGGCGGCCCACGCCCTTGCCGCGCACCTCGTCGCCGATCAGCGCCCCCAGCTCGGGAGCAGTTTGGCGGAAGAGGCCGTAGAGGGCGGTGAAGCCGACCGGCTCGCCGTGTCCCTCGACGAGGATCGCGTACTTGCGATCCTCGCCCGAGTCGTCCATCGCCCGCCGCACCCAGGCCTCGGCGTCGGCGGGCGAGAACGCGTCGCGTTGCTCCATCAGCGTCTTGGTCGCCTCGGGGTTGTTGAACCAGCGGTGCACCGCCGCGGCGTCGCCGGGCTCGAACCGTCGCAGGCTGACCTCTCCCTCAGCCATCAAGCCGGCTGTAGGGGTACCAGCTGGAGGCCGTCCACGTCTTTGAAATGAGTTTGGTTCCCGGTCAAGAGAGGAATGCCGAAGAGCCGTGCGGTTGCTGCTACCCAAGCATCATGAGCTTGTGATTTCTGTCCCAGCGGATGCCCGCCCGATCGTGCGCTCGCGGTAAGGCGAGCCCACTCGTGCGTTAACTCGTTCGTTGGCGGAACCACCACCGCAAGTCCAATATCGGCTTCCAGCTTCTTTTTGCTAGCTGCACCGTATTTTTGTGTATAGGCGCCACGCCAACGCTCAGCCACAGTCGCAAACGACAGCACCAGTCGCTTGCCCGTAACGAGCGGCGCGTATGGTGCCGCTTGTTTCTTGCCGCGCGTAAGCCATACAAATATGTCCGTGTCAATTACAAGATGCTGCGAATCCATGGGTGCGCCGGGTCTTAGTCCCAGGACCGGATGGCCTCGACAAGTTGCGCCGCGGCGTCGTCATCGCGCCAAGGATCTGACTCAAGTTCCTTTGAAACCGAGAATCTGGGCGTCTGCTGCTCCTGAGCGAGCGCCGCGATCTCCTTCTCCTCCCAAAAGGAGTTGACGTCAAGCTCCAGCGTCTCGTATTGAATATCGATGCTCGACGCGTTAATGCTGCTCGGCTCGTTCTTGTTTGGATCAAATCGCCCCTCCCCTGCAACGCGGACAATTTGGCGAACTGCCTGATGGACCAAGTCGCGATCCTTCTCCTCAAAGTGGACACTGACACTCGGCAACGGCGGGCGGTCGATCCGACAAGCAAGCGAGCTGAAGTCGACCATTTGAAGCACCCCCTCTGCGACTGCATCGGCAGTGACCGGCTGTTTGATCAAACGTTTGACTACTTGCACCTTGGCGGGGGTTATGAATGCAACGTGCGGCGGCTCACCACTTTTGGCCGTCGTAAGCGAAATCTCGGTCAGCCCCTTCTTGAGCGCCGTGTCAAATGGGGCCACCGCTCTCAGGACACCGCGATCAAATCCGACAGGCAGCGCGTCGTCCTCGTCGCTAAGTGACTCGAGACCGTCAAGGAGCGCGATGATCGCCTGTTCGGAGAGGGTCAACCCCATTTCCCCGGGGAGCCCGGCCTGAGCGGGCACATGCGTGGGCGGCACCTCGAGATCAAGTGCGAAACTTCCTGCGCGCGCTCCCCCTACGACCCGCAGATCGGCAGCTCCTTCTATCTCCTTCTTGGAGCGACCAGCCGTTCCGCTCGGCCCATGATGGGTTAGGACAACGGCGACATCTCGCAACGAATCGCGGAGCTGCTTCCCCACTCTTAGTAACTCTGAGAGTGGAAGCCGGTGTTCTTCGACCAGCGGGCCGTCGAGCTTGAGGATGACCTGGAGGGGTTGGTCAGACACGACTGCGAGCCTAACCGACGAGTGGACTCGTCTAGGGTCCGCCGCCCTGGTCTGCATCTTTAGTCTCCCGAACATATGTTCGGAGAATAGCGCAGTCTGTTGTCGTCGACTTCTAGTCGGGGGCGAGGCCCTGGCCGCTGAGAAGCAGCCCCGCGGTCTTGACGAGGATCTCGAGGTCGAGGGCGACGCAGCGGCCTTCGACGTACTCGACGTCCAGCTCGATCCGCTCCTCCCAGGGGATGCCGGCGCGGCCCTGGACCTGGGCGAGGCCGGTGAGGCCGGGCCTCACCTCGTGGCGGCGGTGCTGGCGCGGCGTGTAGTCCTTCACCTGGGCGGGAATGGTCGGGCGGGGGCCGACGATCGCCATCTCGCCGCGCAGCACGTTGACCAGGTTGGGCAGCTCGTCGAGCGAGCTGCGGCGCAGGAGGCGGCCGGGGCGGGTTACGCGCGGGTCGTCGCGGGTGACCACGGTGCCCACACCGACCGGGTCGGAGCCCCCGACCATCGTCCGCAGCTTCAGCAGCTCGAACTCGCGGCCGTGCCGGCCGACCCGGCGCTGCCGGTAGAGGACCGGGTCGCGGCCGCTCAACCGGATTGCGATTGCCGCGATCAGCAGGACCGGGGAGAAGACGATCAGCGCGGTCGTCGCAACGGCGATGTCGAAAGATCTCGGCACCTCGTCACCTGGTCCCTTCGGCCTTCTCCCAGGCGCCGGGCGCGCCGCGGCGGAGGCGGTCCCAGAGGCCGGCGGCGATCGAGGCGGTGGTCATCGCGTAGTAGCGGGCGAAGCGGAGGGGGACGAGCGGCAGCCAGCGGCCGAGCAGCGCCGCGGCGAGGAAGGCGACCTGTAAGGCGAGGGTCGCGAGGTAGACCCAGCCCCGGCCGAGCAGCGCGAGGTTGGCGGCGAAGGCGACGACGTGCAGGAACGGCGTCGCGTAGCGCAGCAGCCTGTGCGAGACGACCTCGAACGCGTAAAGCGGCGGGTATCCGCGGGGCGCGTACATGCCTTCGCCCGCGACGATGTCCCAGAGGCCGACCATCATCCGGCGTTTGCGGGCCAGCTCGCCCTCGAGAGACGGCGTCATCTTCTCCTCGGCGCGCGCCCAGGGAACGTAGAGCGAGCGGCGGCCGCGCTTCGCCAGCAGGAAGGGGAAGGAGAGGTCGTGGCTGCCCGAGGGCGGCAGCGGGATGTAGGCGTCGCGGCGCACCGCGTAGATCGCCCCGTTGCCGGCGGTCACCCCGGCCAGGCCCGACTCCATCTCCCGCACCGCCATCTCGTAGCGCCAGTAGGACCCCTCGAGGTTGTCGCCGTCCGAATCGAGGAAGCGCACCTGGCCACAGGCGTAGCCGACCGCCGGATCGGCGAACGGCTCGACCAGGTGGCGCAGCGCGTCGGGCGCCCAGAGGCTGTTGGCGTCGGAGAAGGCGAGAAGCTCGCCCGAGGCGCGCTCGGCGGCGGCGTTCTGGGCGGCGACCTTGCCGCGGCGGGGCAGCTCGAGGACGAGGTCGGCGCCGGCGGCGGCGGCGCGCTCCGCGGTGGCGTCGGCGGAGCCGTCGGAGGCGACGATCAGCTCGAGCCGCTCACGGGGGTAGTCGAGGGCGAGCGCGTTGGCGAGCTTGGCGGCGATCACCTCCTCCTCGTCGTACGCGGCGACGATCAGCGAGACCCGCGGCGGCTCGTCCCAGGTGCCGGGGCGCAGGGTCGGGCGGCGCCGCAGGGCGAGCAGGGCGCGCAGCGCCAGCGGGTAGCCCGCGTGGGTGTAGAGGATCAGGCCCCCGCAGATCCAGAAGATGGCTTCCAGCGCCAGCACCGGGCGATTATCCGGGGTTGCGTGGGGGGACGGGCACCCCTATCCCCACCTCTCGAGTAGCTCGCGGTAGAGGGCCAGGGTCGCGGCGGCGGCGGCGTCCCAGGAGTAGGACCCGGCCGCGGCGCGGGTGGCGGCGTCGGCCAGCTCGGCGCGGGCGGGCGGGTCGCGGGCCAGCTCGTCGAGGACGGCGGCCAGCGCCCGGGCGTCCTCGGGCGGGACGAGGCGGGCGGCGCCCTGCGCGGCGACCTCGGGGAAGCCGCCGACCGCGCTGAGGACCAGCGGCCGGCCGAAGGCGAGCGCGGCGTAGAGGACGCCGGAGTGCTCGGCGTCGCGGTAGGGCAGGACGACCAGGTCGGCGCGGCGCAGGATCGGCGGGATCTCGGCGTCCTCGACGAAGCGGGTGAGGAAGCGGACGCGGCCGGGGCCCTCCGCGGCGAGTCGGCGCAGCGGCTCGACGTCCATGCGCGGCTTGCCGACCACCCAGAGCTCGGCGCCGCCGATCCGGCGGAACGCCTCGAGCAGGACGTCGACGCCCTTGTAGGGGCGGAGCAGGCCGAAGAAGAGGATCACCGGGCCCTCGGCGCCCCGCAGCTCGTCGGGCAACTGCTTCTCCTCCGGCAGGCGGGTCAGGTAGTCGAAGGCGCCGTGGTGGATGACCCGCACCCGCTCGGCGTCGACCCCGACCTCCGCCCGCAGCCGCTCCGCTCCGTGCTCGGAGTGGGCGATCACCGCGTCCATGCGGCCGAAGGCGCGACGGGCGCTCGCCAGCTGCAGGCGGCTCGGCCGCGGCGGGAGGACGTAGTGGGCGGTCATCACGCGGGGTCGCAGCGGCGGCAGCAGGGCGGCGTCGAGACCGGGTGCGGTGAGCCACTGGTAGTGGACGAGGTCGGCGTCGGCGTCGCGGCGGAAGCGCAGCATGTCGGCCAAGTGCTCAGCCGCCTTGAAGGCGCGGCGAAACGGCGCATCGAGGCCGCGAGCGGCGCTGCGGCGGTAGAAGCGCTCCTCGACCCGGTAGCCGCGCGGCTCGGGCACCGGACCGTAGAGGAAGCGACTGGTCAGCAGCTCGACCTCAGCGCCCCTCCCGGCAAGTGCCGCGGCGAGGGCGCGATCGTATGGCGGCGTGAACGCCGAGGGGTCGACCAGCTGCACGCGCATAGCGGGCGATTATGGTGACCGCCGTGGCGACCGGTGCCCTGTCTCATAGCGTTGGCCGAGAGATGACGAGACACAGGCGTCGCCAGACAAGGACGCAGGGAGCCCGAATAGCAGCGCTATTTGGGCGACCGAGGACACCGTATGGCGGCGATCTGGGGCCGTCATTTCCGGTCTGACGTTATGAGACAGGGCACCCTGCTCTCCTACTGCGTCGTGAACACGAACGGCCGCGAGCAGCTGCTCGCCTGCCTCGAGGCGATCGAGCGCACCCA
>Ga0210101_1000344_pt1 | contig 16009 bp, 13 predicted proteins | sample Muzzi_PWC_D1_FD_185534 | JGI IMG/M metagenome (GOLD analysis project Ga0210101, IMG submission 185534) | Wetland microbial communities from San Francisco Bay, California, USA, that impact long-term carbon sequestration - Muzzi_PWC_D1 (SPAdes) | ecosystem: Environmental > Aquatic > Marine >... | reverse complement strand
TAGCCATCGGGTAAAACTTCGTCGCCATGACTGTTTCCAGGAACTGGCAAATGAATTGAATGCCCTGGCTGAAACGCTCGAAAAGCGCCAACAATAATCACCGGGCAGAGCTGCACGCCGTGTGGCCGAATTACCGGGTTAACGCAATCTTTCCCGGTGCATGACCCGCCTCGATCAGTCCGTGCGTCTGGCAGCTGCTGCCAGACGCAGGGTACTGGATGCTACGGACCTTGGTTTTCCATCACGACGTTCGTCTGTTTCTTCGAAGACATGATCTGGATTTCAGGTTTCTGATGACCGAATACTCCGGTAACGTTCTTGCGCTATTCGATGGTGGCTTCATCGCGCGACTCTCACCCGGCTTGTCATGGCGATCCGCTGTGTATCGTGCTGCACGGAATTAACGGATCTGGGCTGCACGCTGTTGCCAATAGGCGCTCTGCCTGGCATCCGCCTCTACGCCGAGTTCTCCCTGGCCGTAGACATGAACCAGGGTCTGCATTGCCAGACGGTTGCCATGATTGGCTGATTTGAGCAGCCACTCCAGCGATTTGGCATCGTCCTGGCGAACATCCCATGCGCCACTCTGGTAACGCATGGCCAGCTCATACTCGGCATGGGGATCTCCGCTGCGGGCCCGCTCCATGAGTCGATCGGCCGACTCCTGATAGACCATGGTAGTGTAGTTGACCACATTGGCCAGCCCACGCAGGATGTTGATGGCCTCGGAGTTGCCCTGACGCGCGGCACGATCCAGCCAGTCACGGGCGAGCAGCTTGTCCTGGGCTACGGCATCCCCTTCCAGATACATTTTTCCTATCAGAAATTCGGCGTCGCTGTTGCCCTGTTCGGCGGACTTGGTCAGCCAGTGAATCGCTTCGGTGTTGTCGCGCGGCACCATCTTCCCTTCGAGATAGGCCTTGCCGAGGAGATATTGGGCGGTGCGGTTGTCATGCCTGGCAGCTTCTCGCCACCAGTAGATGGCGCGATCGTTCTTCACCTCGGTGCCACGCCCCTCGGCGTAGAGGGTACCGAGCATATACTGTGAATAGGTGTCGCCCTCGTGGGCGGCACGACGGATCCAGTTGTACCCCTGCACCAGATCGGGTTTAATGCCGTCACGTCCCTCCAGCAGGGCCAGACCATAGAGCAGCTCCGCCTCGGGCTGCCCACCCCTGGCCTCGCTCTCCAGCATCTTCAGTTCGGTAGTCTGGTCGATCTGTGCGGCTGCCGGAAGCGCAACCCCCAGGGCCAGCGCCAGCGCAAGGGTGTATAAGTTGAGGTTCATGAAGTCATCTCCTTTCGTAATTGATCCTGATCTAAGAACGGCGTTGGACAGGGTCGGGGACAAGGTCGAAGCCGGTGCCAAAAAGATGGACAAGAAACTGTAGGGTAGTTTATAAGCTCAAGCGAAGATGGCAACTGCCGGTCTTGCATCAGTGCGTTTATGGCATGGCTTGAGACGTCGAATCGAGCGTTGTGAGGCGTTTTCACCGGATGTCGTCCAGTAGCGAAGGCAAACTCGGCGCCTTTTCCACCCTGCCGATTGATTGCGCGTATACCCCCGCCGTGTGCCTCGACTGCCCGGCGTGCAATGGAGAGACCCGGGTCGACCGTCACGTATTGCAGCGCGTTACGCCATCCTGTTGCGTGGAATCCTGTCAGGAGTCACTCTATAGTTACAAATATTTACCAGCCACAGGCACGTTGATGACCCGTAAACGCACACATGTTTTTCGCCTTGTCCTTGTCTGTGCCTTGCTGGTGCTGTCAGGTTATGTTTGTGCCAGGGAGCCCAAAACGCTCTATGGCGTGTTCGGACCCAGCAGTTTTTCGCCGCAGGGAAAGACCGTCCTTGTCGGTTGGGATACCGGGGAGGGGAAGTCGCGCCTCGCGCGTTCGGCCTACAAGGCTGACTTCTTTCAACTTGCGCACAACTTCCAGCCCCAGGCAAATCCGCTGTATTGCGGCGTCGCGTCTTCGGTGATCGTGCTCAATGCCTTGCGCCTGAACAGGAACGCCGTACCCAGCCAGAAGTCTCTCGAGGTGGTGGTGCCGGAGAATCTGGGCGGCGGGCGCCGTCCCTATCCGGCCTATTCACAACTCACACTGCTCGGCGAACGAACCGAAGCGGTGAAGCCCAGGGCCGTAATCGAGCTCAGGAACACGGACGAAGGAGGAGGCGAGATCGATCCCGGATTGAAGCTGGCCCAGCTCAAGGGAATACTTGAAGCCTATGACACCCGGGTGGATCTTCACTATGCCGACCCGGATTCCGAGGCTGCTGTGGCGGTTTTCCGCGAGGACCTGAAGTCGGTGCTTGCGGATTCAGTGCGCTTCCTGCTGGTCAATTTCAACGGCAGTACCCTGGGGGCATCCACCCACGGCCACATTTCACCGGTCGCGGCCTATGATCAGAAGACCGATTCGGTACTGCTGCTGGATGTGGCAGGCTATTTCAATCCCTGGTACTGGGCGCCAGTTGCGCATCTCTACGGCGCCATGCACACGCTCGACGGTAATCATTACCGGGGCTATCTGATTGTGGAGGACCGGTCGGCGTTGCAGTAGGCGCCAGGGGTCCAGGCCGGTTTACCCGCATTTTGATTATATCCAATGCATTACATCGCTACGCCGCCGAGCGGTGAGAAATGCGGGCTAGCGATACTGGCGCAGGTACCACCATTCGAACAGGCGTTTCAACCAGTGCATAAGGCGCGTTGACGGCAACAGCAGGGTTCTGGCGCCGGTGCGCGTCACCAGTGTCCCCGAGTCGAGGGAATCGATGATGCAGGCGAGCTCCACCCTGAAGCCCTCCGCGGGTTCTTCGCCGTTGAGTTCATGCACGAGGTTTGTCGCTGCGGCGACCGCCTGCAGATCAGCCATGTGTGCCTGTTTGGGTAGCCAGTCGGGACCTGGGAAGCTGCCGGCGTCACCGGCGACATAGACCTGCTTCCAGCCCGGTACACGGCAGTGTGCATCCGCGGCGAGCAGTCCCCCCTCTGATTTGGGCAGGGTGGTGTTTTCGAGCCATGGACTGCCGCTCATGCCGGGCATGAACACAATCAGGTCGGCATCGACCTCACCCCCCCCGGTAAGCACCTTGCCGGCCTCGAAGCCCTTGAGCTTGTGACCCAGGTGGGTGGCAATATCGCGCTTGGCCATGCGCTTGAGCAGTGCATCCACGGCCTTTTCGCCAAGACGCTGACCGGGACGTTCTGACGGGGCGAAGAAGACCAGCCTGAAACGCTCGCGCCGGCCCTGTCGCCTGAGCAGGGTGTCGGTGCCGAACAGGAATTCAAACACGGGCCCGCCGCGCATGGCCGACGGTTCCCTGGGATTGCCACCAAAACCAAAGGCAATGGTTCCCCCGTCCATTTCATTCAGGCGGTCGCGGATGCGTTCTGCATCCTCGAGGCCGCGACAGGGGATGGCGGCGTGTTCGATTCCGGGTAGCCTGGTGAGATAGCGCCCGCCGGATGCGATGATCAGTCCGTCATTGCATACATCGCCGTTATCGGTCTCGACCACGCGGCCACCATTACGGATGCCGGTTGCCGCACCCTGATGAAATACCACCTGTGTGCGGCGGAAATAATTCTCCAGGTTGATCGTGAGGTCATCCCCGCTGCGTATTCCGGACGGAATCCAGATGAGGCTCGGGTAATAGAAAAATACCGGTTGCCTGCCGATGACGGTAATCTCGACCGATGGTTCCAGCTTGCGCAGCGTGCTGACGGCGGTTAGTCCGCCGAAGCCGGTTCCCACCACGGTTATACGTTTCATGCCGTGTCTCTATGGATGCTGGAGAGCTTGCAGTGTTCCGGGAAGGCAGCTGGCTGTCAAGACGCCGGGCGCCTTACCGCGCATGTCTGCGCTTCGTTGAATTACCTGTTATTGCACATGGTTATCCGACTGGATAAGCGTGCGGTATGTGTTTATTCTCCGGGTCCACAGCGCCTGGCTGCATGGCCCCTGGCGCAGGAAACACAACTGCAAAGCATTACAGGCATGAGGAGTCGAGGTGAAAGAACGCAAGGTCGATGTCGCAATCATAGGTTCTGGCAGTGCCGGACTGTATGCCCTGGGGAAGGTGCGCCCTTCCGGAAAGTCATTTGTACTGATCAATGGCGGTGAACTGGGCACCACCTGCGCGCGCGTGGGTTGCATGCCCTCCAAGGCCGTGATCCAGGTTGCCGAGGATTTCTATCGCCGTAATGTATTCAATCGCTACGGGATCGAGGGGCACGAGGATATGAACCTCACCATCCCGGAGGCGATGGAATATGTACAGGATTTGCGCGACATCTTTGTCGAACGCGTGCTTTCCAACAGTACCGACAAGCTGCCTGAGGAAAACTTCATCGAGGGCTATGCCCGGTTTATCGACACGGATCTGCTGGAAATCGATAACGGTGAACTGATACGCGCGGAAAACATCATCATCGCGACCGGCTCGCGGCCGCTGGTTCCGCGGACCTGGGAATCCTTCCGCGACCGGATCATTACAACCGATGAATTCTTCGAACTGGAGGACCTGCCAAAGTCGATTGTGGTCGTCGGACTCGGCGTGATCGGCCTGGAAATCGGTCAATCGCTCAGGCGCCTGGGTCTCGAAGTCACCGGGATTGATCAACTCGCCACGATCGGCGGCCTGAGTGATCCGGAGGTCGCCCGTACCGCCATCGAGGTCTTCGGCAAGGAAATGCCGCTGTGGCTTGGACACGCAGCGGAGGTGACCGAGGCCGACAACGGCATGCTGCGGGTACAGGCCGGCGAGCAGGTCGTCGAGGTCGAGCGTGTTTTTGCCAGTATGGGCCGCACGCCCAATCTCGACAAGCTCGGACTGGCGGATATCGGCCTTGAACTGGACGCCCGCGGCATCCCGGTGTTCGACCCCGGAACCATGCGTATAGGCGACACCCGGATATATATGGCCGGTGATGTCACCGGCGAACGCCCCTTGCTGCACGAGGCCGGTGACGAGGGACGCATCTCCGGCCATAACGCGATATCCACCGAACCGACGGCCTTCAGGAGAAAGACGCCGCTCAGCATTACCTTCTGCGATCCCAATATCGCGGTGGTCGGCGCCCGCTTTGCCGATCTCGATCCGGCCACTACGGCGATCGGGCAGATTGTGATGGGGCCGGTTGGCCGCGCCATGATCATGGCCAAGAACCGCGGCCTGATACGAGTCTATGCAGACAAGACCGGTGGCCGCCTGCTGGGTGCCGAGATGGCATGTCCGAAGGGTGAAAACCTGGGGCACCTGCTGGCCTGGTGCATTCAGAAGGAAATGACGGTCGGCGAGGTGCTGCAGATGCCGTTTTACCATCCGGTCATCGAGGAGGCGCTGCAGGCCGCACTTTATGATCTGTACGGGAAGGTCGATGCGAAGAATGCCACGCCGATTACCGAGCTGGCGCCCCTGTAACATACCGCATGAGACTGATCATGATGTGCCGGTTTTGTGGCTGAGGTGCCCCGAGGGGCGCGATGTTTATAACGCCCGGGCTACCGTTTCTGCGCGGTCTGCGCCAAATTCAGAAAACCGGTGAGCAGACGATATATCGATATATCCCCATAAGGAGTCGATCCATGTGGCTTCCAGACAGGCTCTACGAACTGCTGCCCTACCTGTATGCTGTTGCCGGGTTTCTGACGGCAACGTTTATTGACACACCCGTTGGCTTCGCATCGGGCTTCATCCTTTTGTTTACCGCCTGTATCGTCTGGATGATGAGAAGGGACTACCGCCAGGGCAGGGTAAACAAGAAAAACCAGTAATACAATCAGCTCGCTCTCACGGATATTATGCGGCGGCCTTCGGTTCGCCGTTTTTTTTTGTTGTCTCTGCTCAACACACCAGGAGCAAGATCCTGGAAACACGGAGCTTTTCGCGTGATGCAGGATTTCTGGCCGGACTCACGCCGGACGAAACTGGCATTGATGAGTACAGTCGCTTATTCTGGTCATCGGGCGCGTGGCTATTCATCAATGTAACGTTCGGGGTATCCAGATAATCCTGATGACATCAATGCGAAAAACCGGCCAGAGCCGGGTGGTGGACGAATGAGTGCGCCAGCGCTCACCCATCATGCACATCAAACCGGATGACAGTCTAATCATGAAATGCCGCTATGCGTAATAAACCCATAAGCAATTCGCCGCTACGGCACGACGTCAGTCTGCTGACCGAACATGATGTTTACCTGTTCAAACAGGGTAATCATTACCGACTGTATGACAAGCTCGGATCGCATCTCTTCAACCGTCAGGGCGAGGCGGGGGTGTTATTCGCGGTGTGGGCGCCGAACGCCCGGTCGGTTGCGGTGATGGGCGATTTCAACGACTGGAACCCTCACGGCTGTCCGTTGCGCTTCCGCGATGACGGCTCCGGCATCTGGGAAGGATTCATCGGCGGACTCGGCAACGGCACTGTCTACAAATATCATATTGAATCCCGGCATAACGACTATCGGGTAGACAAGGGCGATCCCTTCGCCTTTCGCTGGCAGCGCCCGCCCGATACCGCCTCCGTGGTGTGGGACCTGGACTACACCTGGGGCGACGGTGAGTGGATGCAAAATCGCGCTCTGCAAAACAGTCTCCATGCCCCCTGGAGCATTTACGAGTTTCATCCCGGCTCCTGGCGTCGGGTGCCCCATGAGAACAACCGTTCTCTCAGCTACCGCGAACTGGGCGACCAGCTGGGCGATTATATGCATCACATGGGTTTCACGCATGTGGAGTGTATGCCGGTCATGGAGCATCCGTTTTACGGCTCCTGGGGTTACCAGACCACGGGTTTGTTCGCACCCACTGCCCGCTACGGCGATCCCCAGGACTTCATGTACCTGGTCGACCGGCTGCATCAAAACAATACCGGCGTCATTCTGGACTGGGTGCCTTCGCATTTTCCCGATGATGAGCACGGTCTGGTGTATTTCGACGGCACTAATTTGTACGAACACTCCGATCCCAAGCGCGGCTATCATCCGGACTGGAACAGTTATATTTACAATTACGGTCGTTACGAGGTGCGCTCGATATTGATCAGCAGCGCCATGTACTGGCTGGACAAATATCATGCCGACGGACTGCGGGTGGACGCCGTGGCGTCCATGCTGTATCTGGACTACGGAAGAAAATCCGGCGAATGGATCCCCAATGAATACGGCGGCAACGAAGACGTGCACGCCGTCGAGTTCCTGCGCAAGCTGAATGAGTCCATTTACCGTGACTTCCCCGATGTTCAGACCATCGCCGAGGAGTCCACCGCCTGGCCCATGGTTTCGAGACCGGCGTATGTGGGTGGTCTGGGTTTCGGCATGAAATGGAAAATGGGCTGGATGCACGACACGCTCGACTACATGGCGCAGGACCCCATACTCCGTAAATTCCATCACGACAAGCTGACCTTCAGCATCTGGTATGCGTTCAGCGAAAACTACGTTTTGCCCCTGTCCCATGACGAGGTGGTCTATGGCAAGGGATCCCTGCTGAACAAAATGCCCGGTGACGCCTGGCGGAAAATGGCCAACCTGAGAGCGCTGTTCGGTTACATGTACGCTCACCCGGGAAAGAAGCTGTTATTCATGGGGGGCGAATTAGGGCAATGGAACGAGTGGAACCACGAAAGCAGCCTGGACTGGCATCTGCTGGATGATCCCGCGCACCAGGGACTTCAGGACTGGGTGAGGGATCTGAACCATTTCTACCGTGAACAGCCCGCCATGCACCAGTTGGACTTCAGGGGTAGCGGGTTCGAATGGGTGGATTTTCACGATGTGGAAAAGAGCGTGATCACGTTTATCCGCAAGGGGAGCAACCCGGACGACATGGTGCTGGTGGTGTGTAATTTCACTCCGTTACCTCGCGAGAACTACATCGTCGGCGTACCACGGGGCGGTCGCTGGAATGAGCTGCTCAACAGCGACGCCGAATGTTACGGCGGCGCCGGCTTTGGCAATGCCGGCGGCGTTGACAGCACACCGGTAGCCGCACAGGGCAGATACCATTCACTGTATCTTACCCTGCCGCCGCTGGGGGTGCTGTATCTGAAACCTGAGTAAAGTATCAGGGCCCTTCAAGACCGCGATGCCGGTCGCTGAACCAGACGCAATCAATGGGCTGCATTCGACCGGCTGTTGCATTGCGATTTGTCAACTATCGGCGCCATATTCGCTGAAAATTCCATGATCTGCATGGAAATGCAGGCTATTCCAGCGCAGGAATTAAAGTCCGTCAGGCACTGATCCTGCACGCAGCGCACGGCAGGAACCTGTCTGTAGCCCCCCTGGAACAGGGTCGGTTGACTATACTTGACTGTAACTGTCCTGATCAGGTGAAGCACATCAAACAGCCTGACCCGCCTGATTACGGCGACGGAACCAGACGCCGGCAGGACTGTCGGAAAAAGACATGCAGGCATCGATGTGGCCGGATACGACCGCATGAGAATCGGTGAATACGTAGCCAGCCCTGAATCGCACCTGGCGGAGACGATCGCTCGATTTTGCCCGCCACCTGCTGGAACAAGAGACCGCGTGCACAGGGTTGTGGGTGTAACCAACGCCGCCGTTTACCGGCTTCGATGTCGTGTTTGCGGATCTACCGCCTTACGGGTCGGTCGACAGAGCGAATGAACTGACACAAAAGGAGATTGTAAATGTCGATACCACTGACAGAGAACACCGTCAACGCATACCCTTTTACAAATAAGCTGGAATTGACCGCAACAGCTGATGGCTTCCGGGATGCACATGAACAGCAAACGCTATACGACGCGGGCAGGAGCAAGCACTACCAGGCGAAGGAAGTCATTTACCGCGAAAGTGAGCGGGTCGACGGGATCTATGTGATCCGTAACGGGCTGGTCAAGCTGCTGAGCTACTTGCCAAACGGCCGGGCGCGCATTGTCCGGCTGCACGCCAGCAATCACTGGATCGGACTCGAGGGATTGCTGGGGCAGTCCTACGAGCACACTGCCATTGCCGTTGGTGATGTCGAAATCCAGCACGTTGCGATTCACCGCCTGCAGCGTCTTAACCGGGACAACCCCGGAGTGCTGGGTGAACTGTTATGTCAATGGCATGGCGCTCTCATCCATGCGGACCGATGGATCTCTGATTTCTCCACCGGCGGAATCAAGCCGCGTGTGGCGCGCCTGCTCGAGTTTCTCGCGGAGCTCGAGTACGGCCAACCGCTGGACAGGGTCGAACTGCTCACGGTCTGCGAGATGGCCGAGATTCTGGGGGTCACGCAGGAAAGCGTGAGCCGCATCCTCGCAACGTTCAAACGTCGTGCTATTCTCCAGAAGCAGTCAGATCCATCGAGGGAAATTTACCGTGTCAATGCTCCAGGCCTGCAGCGGGAAGCGCAAAAATAACGCTGCGCACAGGAGAGCCGTCGGCTAACCGCCTGTTTTCCGATTTCATTCCTTAATACAGACAGAGGCGACATGACCGAGATCATCAGGTTGCCGGATAATTTCATCGGCAGGGAGGATCGGGAAAAGCTGGAAAGTTTTGCCGGACATACCATAGCCCGGGGCCGCGCAGCGCGCTGGCACTGGGGCAAGGATGCCGATGGGGACGATATTTTCGAAATCTATCCGAGCAGTGCAGACAACACGCTGGCCGTATCCATCAGCCGCAATCGCGAGCTGGACGCATTTTGCGTGCGTGACGCCGCCGGGCAACCCATCTCCTCGGGTACACTTGATCACGTATTCGCCGAGCTGGAGGCATACTTTATCCGTGTGCACGGCGAGGGACCTGAGACGTGCGCCTAGGAAAGACATTCCGTTGCCCCGATGTTCATTGCACTGACCTCGCAGCCTGGCGGACTGCCTGATGTACGTAACCCGGCCTGGAAAGCACCGGGGGTGAGAGTGCCAAAGGGTAGAGGTCGGGCTGACCCATGCTGCGATTGAGGCTGTTCATCGCAAAAGTCAGCGGCAGCCGGTGGTCGATGAAATCGATGCGGTAGGGGGGCGAAATCGGGTGCTGGGCTCATCACCCGGGTCGCTCACGCCTCAGTACCGCCTTGAGCGGAAGATGGTCGGAGGCGATGCGTGCTGCCGGACTGTCATGTATACCGATACTGGTCAGCGCCGTGCACGGGCGAACCCAGATCCGGTCCAGCGCGACCAGCGGGAACCGTGCAGGATAGGTGCGCGGATGCGGGGTAGGGGCAAAGTGCCGGCGCAGCCAGCGTAACGGACGTCCCCAAAGGATCCACTCATTGAGGTCGCCAAGCAGTGCCGAATAATCGGTGCAGCCGGAATCAAACAGGGCAAGCAAGCGGCGGACCTGCTGGCGTCGCTCTCCGGGCCTGAGACCGAGATGGGTCGCGACCACACGTATACGTTGCCCGCACCAGTCGTGCATGACGTCGAGGGCGCCGCGCGGTTCGCGCCGTGGCAGACTCAGGTCGATTCGCCTGACAGTCACTATGGGCAGGCGCGTCAACAGGGCATTGCCGTAATCGCGGGTTTCACGCAGCAGCGTTGGACCGGGAATCGCAGTGAGTCCGGTTTTTTCTGCCAGGTAATCCAGCAGGTCGTAACCATCGATGTTATGGTGCTCCACTTCCTGCAAGGCGACCACGTCCACATCCAGTTCATTCAGTACCTGCGCGATGCGTTCCGGATCGAAACGTCTGTCAATGCCAATACACGCATGAATATTGTAAGTGGCGAGTGTTATCTGCATGACCTGTGAACATCGACGGGTTAACCCTGTTCAACGCTCGAATACCAGACTCTGGGGATCGGCTCCGAGTTTCTTTAGTGCACCGTTTGTCGCCTCCATGAAACCCGGTGGACCGCATACGTAGAAGTGCTGGTTGAAATCGTGGATCGTCTCCGCGAGAAAAGCCTCGTCGATCCGCCGGTGTTCATAGCCCGGCGCCCGTGCATCGGTACAGGTCAGGATGCAACGATCGCCGAGATAGTGGCGCAACTCTTTCTCGTTGATGATGTCGGCCGGGGTTTTGTTGGAGAAGATCAGGGCATGACGATCGATGTCACCCGCGAGGACCCGCTCGCGGAGGATGGCGAGGAACGGGGTAATACCGGCGCCCCCGGCGAGAAATACCCCGGGTCCCTGATAGCTGATGGTGCCGAACGGCTCGGACAGCAACAGTTCCGCTCCCGGTGAAAGGCTGTGCAGTACGCGGGTCATGCCCTCGTGTGCAGGATAGCTCTTGATCGTGAATTCCAGAACCTTGTCGTCAGCCAGACCGGTAGGAGTGAACGGACGACGCTCGTCCTGCCATCCGGGCCGATTGATCGCCAGTTCCACTCCCTGACCGGCCTGAAAGGTGAACCCGGGAGGGCGGCTGACAAGGAACCGCCTGACGTCATGGGTGACGAATTCGCTCATCAGCAGTGTTACTGTCTGTAGCTCAGTCATGAGACTTCTGCCTGGATACAGAGGGATCGGGTTGTGTGTCCTGTCATGGTTATCTGCCTCGTGTCATGTGTATCAGCTGATATCGAGATTCGGGATCTGCAGTCTGCGGTGTCGGCGAAACGCTGTAACCGTACGGAAATACAAAAAATATCATCCCCGAATGCCTGCTTCACGGCATTGAAAAATATCAATACAGCCAATGAAATGGTGCGCAGTTCACCGTTTGACGTCCTGACAGGGTCTGTGTGATCGATGCGACATTCAGGGATCCTGCGGTTTGAGAACGGCTCCGGTACTTTGCTGCTGAATTGAAATATGTCAATGCATGTGGGACCGCTTGCGGGGTCATATATCCGTCATGGTGCCCGACACAATCAGAAAGGCTGCATGCTGCACGCCGTTGATGGGGAAATTGGTGCGCTGGAGGCGCTGTAGCTCGATTGCAAACAACCAGCGGTCTCAACGGGTGTGTTATCGTGGCGCATGACGATGCAATTATTTGTATTTATCGATGTGCATCAGGGGATGATGTCGCCCGGGTTCCGGGGTTGAAACGATTAACGCATGGCGAGGTGAATGACAGCATGAAAGAACGACGGCATTCGGATCGAATCGTGGCCTTTGTGATGGCGGGCGGCGCGGGCAAGCGTCTCCGGCCATTGACTGCCGAACGTTGCAAGCCGGCGGTTCCGTTCGGCGCGCGCTACCGGATCGTGGATTTCGTCCTCAGTAATCTGATCAACTCCGGGATTCGTTCCATTTATCTGCTGGTGCAATACAAATCGCAGTCTCTTATCGAACATGTGCGCAAGGCCTGGACCATCTCCCAGTTGCTGCCGAATCAGTTTGTAACCGTCGTGCCGCCCCAGAGGCTGGATGACAATGTGTATTTTCGCGGTACCGCCGATGCCGTCTACCAGAGCATCAACCTTCTGAGAGTTCATCAACCCGATCTCGTCGCGGTTTTCGGGGCCGACCACATCTACCGGATGGACATGCGCCAGATGATTCGGGTCCATCGGGAAAACAGGGCGGATGTCAGCGTTGCGGCACTGCCGGTGCCGATAGCAGAGTCAGCGAGCTTCGGTATTCTGGAGGTGGATGGCGATAACAGGATACGCGGCTTCGAGGAAAAACCGGCGCACGGCAAGGCCATGCCAACAGATTCTCGCCGGGCCTATGCTTCCATGGGCAATTATATTTTCAGCGCGCAGGTTCTGATGGACGTGCTCGAGGAGGCGCATGAACGCGGCGGTATGGATTTTGGTCACGATGTACTGCCGCGGTTGCTGGACACCCACCGGTTGTATGCCTACAACTTTATCGACAACCAGATCCCGGGAATCAAACCGTACGAGGAACTCGGGTATTGGCGCGATGTCGGCACGCTTGACGCCTATTACGAGGCGCACAGGGACGTGCTCGGCATGGAGCCGACGTTTGATGCCTTCAATCCCCAGTGGCCGATCTTTTCCAGCCACTATCAGGGGCCGGTTGCGAAAGTCTTCAACAGCACGATCGATAACAGCCTGCTCGGCGCCGCCACAGTGGTCAACAACGCCTCCATTCGCAACAGCATCATTCGGCGTGAGGCGGTGATCGAGCCCGGGGTGGAAATGGAAGACTGCATCATCATGGATTATGTGCGTGTCTGCCGTGGTGCCCGAATGCGCCGGGTCATTGTCGACCGGCACAATATGATCGATGCGAATTCCGTGATCGGATTCGATGCGCAGGCAGACCGGGCTCGTTACGACGTGACGCCGGGAGGTGTGGTTGTAGTCCCCAAGGGAAGGACGGATTATTTCGCACGCGATTCCCGCGGCAGCGGTGTGGGTTACGATGAATAGAACCGTCGGCATCTCTGCGGTTCCAGGTTGATATTCCGGCCGTAGCACATGCCCGGGGTAGCTGTCGATGCAAGCTCAGAGTCTTGCAGATATGTTGAGGGGACCTCGATAAACCCGAATCGATGCAATTGTAGGAGCGGGCTTGCCCGCGAAGTTGTTGATTTTCATGTGCCGCATTCGCGAGCAAGCTCGCTCCTACAGGAATAATCCCAGTTCTTAGAGGTGCCCTTGAATATTAAACCAGGCTTATGTTCGATGGTGCTGACCGTTATGCTGTCATGGCGAGTCATATCATACGCAGACACCATTGCCAACAATATCTCGCTGCACTATCCCGAATATCCCACAGCCCGTATTGAGTCCGGCGCCGACAAGGCAAAGATTGCGCGGGGTGAATACCTGGTGAAAATGGGCGACTGCATGGCCTGTCACACGGATACGGCTGACCGGGGCGCACCCTTCGCCGGCGGTTTGCGTATCGACACACCCTTTGGTGCGCTGTTCGTGCCGAATATCACACCGGACAGGGATACCGGCATCGGCAGCTGGACTGAGGATGAATTTGTCACTGCCATGAGGCAAGGCATAAGCCCGGATGGCAGCTATTACTACCCGGTATTTCCCTACAATTATTTCAATCGAATGAGCCGCGAGGATGTGTTGGCGATCAAGGCGTATCTGGATCGCATACCCCCTGTGAACGCTCCCGACAAGCCGGCGCACATGGAATGGCCATTCAATTACCGCTGGCTGCAGATTGGCTGGCGGCTGCTGTATTTTTATTTCAACGAGGATGAATTCAACCCTGACCCGAGAAAGTCCGAACGCTGGAACCGTGGTGCGTTTATTGTCGAAGGCCCGGGGCACTGTGCCCTGTGTCACACCGAACTGAACATGCTGGGGGTCCCAATCAAAAAATACTACCTTGCGGGCGCCTTTGTTGAGGATTACTACGCGCCGAATATCACTTCACAAGGACTGCGGTATCTGCCAATCAACACTGTTGCAGATATTTTTCTGCATGATGTCAAGCCCACCGGAGGAAAGTTGCTGGGACCCATGGGCGATGTCGAACATAACAGCCTGAGATATCTTCGTGATGAAGACATGCTTGCCATCGCCGATTACCTGAAATCGGTGAACAGCGCCTCACCACCGGTAGAGGGCTTGAAAACACCGCTAAAACTCGATGCCGGTCGCAAGCTGTATGAGAGTAACTGCGCGGCATGCCATAACACCGGCATCGCCGGTGCGCCGCAAGTGAACAGGCAGAAGATTCGCCGGATTCTGCGTGACCAGGGACGTGATCACCTCTACCGGATCGCTATCGAAGGTGAGGGCCCCATGCCACCCAGGGGAGGTTGCACTATCTGTTCGGATGCACGCGTGGAGGCGGCGGTTGATTATATGCTCAAGCCTGAACCGAACCATAAAGCCAAAGCTCATTGAGACGGCCTGCCGCACGGTCGTGCCGGGAACACCTGTACCGGGCGAGCAACCAGTACGACAGTGGGAACCCCTGCCGCACTCCCGGGGCATCCTTTGCTTCCGGGGATTCTGGTATTCACCAGAATCCAAAAGGAGGGTGCTGCCAGCCGGCGACGGTATGGCCATCGCGGCTGAACATCACCGAGCCATTGCCGATGCCGGGGTAGGAGTAATACCACACGGGTTTCCCGTCGAGTGTCAACTCGCGTGACGGCGTACCCAGCAGTTTCCCGATTTCCTCACCGCTCATCCCGGCCTTGACGTTGCGCCACTGGTCCTTGAGCATCTCGCGCCACTGGAAGGCAGCAGGGACGACGGCCGGTGACGGGGATGTACCGGCTTCCACTCGCACCGGTGCGGAAGGACGTGTGATGTTCGATGGGGCCACGGTAGCCGTCACTGGCGCCGACGAGGGTATGGGCGCCGCGACAGCCGACGGAGGTGGCGCCTGCGCTGTACCGAGCTTCGATTCCATGTCCAGCACCTTGATCTGCAGTTCGTGGAGTTGTTGACGAACCTCTTCCAGCTGGCGCTTCAATGTGGCTTCGTTGCCTTCTTCAGCCCGTGCTGCCATGGATGGAACCATTATCGACAGTGCCAGAACTGCCATGACTGTAGTAATCCGGATGTCCATCATCTTGTCACCTTCTGCTGGATTTCAGCTGCGTGTCACGCCGTATTGTGGACATGAAACACAGGATTTATAGCAACGGGATGGAAACCCGCGATTCCAGGGGCGAGCCTTTGCGACCCGCCCCTGGCTACCCCGTTACCAGACCAGCCAGGCCGCGAGGTATATCGTATTGTTATCGGAGGCATCGCGCCCGCTGCCGTCGTAGTTGTTACTGCTACCGTTGAACTTGTTGTAGCCGACATACTGCAAGGTGAATTGCGTGTTCTGCCATGGCAGATAAGTCGCCTGCAGTATATAGCCACGACTGTCAGGACTGCCATTGGCGCTGCCATCAAGCGGGTTTTGCGCATACAGGAGCTTGTCACTGTCACCCGACGTATTGAACCCCCCGATGGAAAACGCCGCTGATGTCCCCAGGTGATAGGTTCCATTCAGGTTCAGGGTGTCGAGGGTATTCGAGTCGCCGACGGCCAGCCCGTCCTGAACAGATCCATCCAGACTCGCATTCTGATGGATATAGGTACCGCGCAGCGTGAGCATGTCGTCCCCCATGGGATGTTCAAGCTGGCTGTCGAGGGCGAGATCCGTGTATTTGTCGGTTTTGCCTGAAATGC
>Ga0210101_1000343_pt1 | contig 16061 bp, 16 predicted proteins | sample Muzzi_PWC_D1_FD_185534 | JGI IMG/M metagenome (GOLD analysis project Ga0210101, IMG submission 185534) | Wetland microbial communities from San Francisco Bay, California, USA, that impact long-term carbon sequestration - Muzzi_PWC_D1 (SPAdes) | ecosystem: Environmental > Aquatic > Marine >... | reverse complement strand
CGCACCGAGTCGCCGGCCGGCGAGCCCGCACCGAAAACCCGCAGACTGCTGGCGGCGGCGAGATCGATATTGCGCCGCGTTAACGTTGCCGAGAGGCGCTCGGCGCCGCTGCCGCCGTCAGCGAGAATGGTCTGCAAAGCCTCGGCGCGGCCGTCGCCGCGCGCGCCCAGCAGGCCGCTGTCGCCGCGGCCATCGCTGTCGAAAGCGCTGATCTCGCCGTCCTGCAGCCCCTCGGGGTTGACGAGTTCGATCCGGTCTCCGGCGTTCAGCGTCAGCGCGACGCTGCCGCCAGCCTTGACCAGGTAACGCTCGGTACCGGGAGGCAACACGTTTAGCCCCGGGGTACGCACCCTCGGCAGCGATGTGATTTGCGGTGCATTCATGGATTATTCCGTTTCCAGCAAGTCATCGTGGACCCCGTAAAGATGCTGCTTGATCAACTGTACCGCGTTCGGCGTATCGCGCGCGGCGATCGCCTCGTAGATCTTGCGGTGCTGGCTATTGTAAAACGCGATCCGCTCGGGGGTCAGCAATTTCGCTTTCATCGTCCGCCATTGCGCGTGACGGCGTACCTCGCTGATGCGCTCATATAGCCAGTACATCAATTTGTTGCGCGAGCAGTGCGCGAGTGCCATGTGAAACGCGGCGTCGCCGAGTGCGAATTTTTCGGGATCGCCGCCGCAATCCTCGCATTGACGCAGCGCATCGCGCAATTCCTCGAGTTCCCGGGAGCTCGCGTTGGCGATCGCCAGGCGCACCATTTGCGGCTCGATGGCGATGCGCACCTCGTTCATTTCCAGCGGGCTGGTCACGCTGGAGATTTCCTGCTGGTTGGTGAGTTCCCGATGGGTGACGTAGGTACCGCTGCCGACCTGGCGGATGACCAGGTGCTGTTCTTCGAGGATTTGCAATACCGAGCGGATAGTTCCGCGCGCGACGCCGAATTCGTCGGCCAGGCTGCGCTCGGCCGGCAGCCGTTCCTCGAAGGCATACTCGCCTTCGAGAATACGGCGTCGCAATTGCGCCGCGACATTGCCGGTAGTGACGCCGACCCGGCCGCGTGCCGGTTTGGCCCCGCTGTCGTTGCCCGCTGTTGCACTGTTATCGACGGCTTTCACTCGCAGGATCTCCTTGCCTGTGGGTTGGCTTGGTACTCTAAATTGGTTCAATAATGCGTCATGACGAAGCACAAATCAAGCCGATTTATGACTTGCAGGGAAACAGACTGACAAAATTGGCCTCGGTTATCGACGACCCGCCAAAACCCTGATCGATACAGGGTGTATCTAGAATCGAGATGAACTATATTTCTATAAATATTTGAAATATAAAGTAAAAATAAATATTCAATTTCAAGAATTCTTCGATTTTAGGAATTCTGTAATCCGCTGGAGTATCGCTTTGCCGACATGGGGTTGTAAATTGGTCCAGTATTTATGCAAAAATCATCCAGAATTGTCCAAAAAACCCGCGAAGAGGTCTTGTTTTGCTGCGGGCAATAGGTATAACATGCAAGCCTGTCGGATTCACCCAAATTTCGATCCTGGGCGGCGAAAAACCAATCGGTTTCCGGTCGAAAACCGGCTTGCACGGGAACCGCAACGCGGAACCGAAGCGTGGAAATCAAATGTCTTTAACCTTTGAAGGAGGGCAAGATGACTGACCTAGAAGCATGTGTCGAAGCACCGGGACGCGCGGATCTGGTTAAACAGGTGCGCGAAAAGATCAACGAATTGGGGATCACCTATATTTATTATCAGTTCATCTCGGTCACCGGCCGTATCGTCGGCAAGGGCGTCCCGGCCGATCACTGGGAGCGCACCGCCGAGCGCGGTTTCCAGCTGGTTTACGGCTCGACCGCCAACCTGTTCGTCGACCGTCACGGCGATTACATCGGTTACGGCCCGGAAGCCATGGAGCTGGTCGGTATCCCGGACCCGGAAACCTTTTGTCAGCTGCCCTGGGACAGGCGCGTCGCGCGCGTGTTCTGTACCTGTTACCGCAACCGCGAGGAGCGCGAAAACCCGGGCGGCGCACTGACCTCGGATTGCCGCGGCAACCTGAAGCGTTTCCACCGCGAGTTCCAGGACAAGTACGAGATGGACTTCCGCGTCGGCACCGAGCCGGAAATGATGTGGCTGAAGCGCGGCGATGACGGCAAGCCCGACGGCGGCTTCTCGAATCCCTATTGCTATCACATCGACCAGTTCGAATCCCTGCGTCCGGTGTTCATGCAGGTCATCGAGTACTGCCACGCGATGGGTCTCGATATGATTCAGGGCGACCACGAGGACGCGCCCGGACAGCTGGAGCTGAACTGGACCTTCGACGACGTGTTGAGAAACGCCGACCGGCTGTCGACCTACCGCCAGATCTGCGCGCAGGTGGCGCGCGAGAACAACCTGATCGCCTGTTTCATGACCAAGCCGTTCATGGGCGTATCGGCGTCCGGTTGTCATACCAATATTTCGCTGTGGAAGGGCGGCGAGGAAACGATCAACCCGCTGCATAACGATCCGCTGCCGGCGATGGACGGCGTGTTCACCTATCGCAGCGGCGGCGAAAACCTGTTCATGCCCGATACCGACGACATGCAGATGCCCGGCAAGGTCGGCCTGCAGTGCGTCGGCGGCATCGTCAGCCACCTGCGCGCGCTGACCGCGATCGGTTCGTCGACGGTGAATTCTTACCGCCGCCTCTGGGATACCGGGTTCTGGGCGCCGGTATTCGCCGACTGGGGTTACCAGAACCGCACTACCGGTCTGCGCATTTCGGCCCCGGGCCGCTTCGAGTACCGCTCCGTCGACTCGATGTGCAACCCTTACCTGATGGGCGCCGGTTTGCTGAAGGCTTTCGAGGACGGTATCGACAACGATATCGATCCGGGTAAGCCGGAAAACCGCAATATCTACCAGGCGATGGAGGCCGGCAAGAAAGTCAAGAAGCTGCCGATGTCGCTCGGCGAGGCGCTCGACGCTCTGGCCAAGGACGAAGTCATCAAGTCGTCGATGCCGGACGAGATGTACAAGATTTACCACTGGTACAAGAACGACGAGTGGGAGAAATTCATGCACACCACCACCGAGTGGGATCTGGAGATGTATCTCGATTGTCTGCCTTAGCAACTTAAGGCGTGGCCGGCATCCGTGTAGCGCTGCCATCGCTGCGCCGGGTGGCGGACCTGGTTACGCGGCCGAGGCCGCGTTGGTTAATTTATTGAACAACTGAGGATAGACATATGTGTGGTATTGCTGGACTGATCTGGAAGGGAGGCACCACCAGTGATATCGGTAGCGAAATGACGCAGATGCTGCAGGCATTGAAGCATCGCGGTCCCGACTCTACCGGTTTTGCGCTCTACGGGAAGGGCGACGAGGGCGTGCACATACTGCGCTTCAAGGTCGCCGAGCAGGAAGAGACCCGCAAGGGATTCAATATCCACCGCCTCATCAAGGAGCGCAAGCAAACCGTCGACGAGCGCATGCAGGAACTCGGCGCCGAAATCATCGATAAAGAGGACGCCACCGAGTACGCGCTGCGCTATCACTTCAGGTTCGGCGGCGACATGCGGCGGTTGATCGACTTCATCGAAGATATAGACGGCGTCGAGATCCTCTCGGTCGGCAAGGCGCTGGAATTGATCAAGGACCTCGGCGACGCCAACACGGTCGCCGAGCAGTACGGTCTCAATGGATTCGTCGGTACGCATGCCATCGGCCACACGCGCATGGCGACCGAATCCGACGTCGACATCCGCTCGGCGCATCCTTACTGGGGATATCCGCTCGACGACGTGTCAGTCGTGCACAACGGCCAGCTGACCAATTACTGGACCAACCGCCGCGATCTCGAGCGCCGCGGACATCGCTTCATGTCGAATTGCGATTCCGAGCTGATCGCGGTGTATATCGCCGACCGCATCGACCAGGGCGACGAACTGGAATCCGCGATGCGGCGTTCGATCGACGAGCTCGACGGTGTATTCACTTACCTGGTCGCCACCAGCGACCAGCTCGGCATGGCCAAGGACGTGATGGCGGCGAAGCCGATGGTGCTCTACGAGAGCGATGAATTCGTCGGGCTGGCTTCGGAGGAAGTCGCCATCCGCAGTATTTTCCCGCGCGAAATAGATACCTGGGATCCTTACCAGGGGGAGGTAAAAGTATGGGCAGCGTAACCACATCCCATGAAATGGGGCTGCACGAAGAGCAGCTGGCGGGTCGTACCCAGCAAATGTATTTCTCCGCGACCGAGGACGAAAATTTCACCTATCCCTGGTCCTACGACGTCGATTACGACAAGACCGCGGAATTCGACGCCGCGGAGATGACGATTTCGGAAATCAACCTCAGGATCCGCGATCTCATGAAAGCCGGGCACGGCACGATCACGGTACAGAATCCACGCGCCAAGCACTCGCTCGGGGTCGGTATTCTGAATCGCCTGAATCTCAAGTTCGAGGGCAGCCTCGGTTACTTCGGCTGCGGCCTGATCGACGGCCCGAACGTACAGATCACCGGCCGCGTCGGCTGGTCCTGTGCCGAGAACATGCTCGCCGGTACCGTGGTGATCGAAAAGAACGCCGGTTCGCTGTTCGGCGCCGCGATCCGCGGCGGCGACCTGGTCTGCAAGGGGCAGGCCGGCGCGCGCGTCGGGATCGACCAGAAAGGCGGCACGATCATCGTCGGCGGCAGCGTCGGCGCCTTTACCGGTTTCATGATGCAGCGTGGCCGCATGATCATCCTCGGCGACGCCGGCGCTAACCTCGGCGACTCGATGTACGACGGCACCATATACGTCGGCGGCAAGATCGCCAGCCTCGGCGTGGACTGCGTCGAGACCGAGCTGACCGAGCTGGATCGCAAATACCTCAAAGGCAAGCTCGATCTCTACGGTATGGAAGCGCCGAACGGCGTCGACAAGATCGTCAAACTGACTTCGGGCAAGCAGTTGTGGAACTACGACAATCTCGAGCCCACCGAGAAAAAGCTGGTGCTTTAGGCACCACCGAGAATCTGGAGAATACCGATGTCCGAACGCAAGAGAGATCCTTACAACCTCGGCAAAAGCTTTATCTTCCCGCCCGAGGTCATCAACGACATACACATCAAGTCCGAGCTCGGCCGCTACCGTATGCGCGGCTTTTCGCTGTTCAAGAAAATCCCGACCTGGGACGATCTGACTTTCATGCCCGGCACGCTGACGCGTTTCGTGATCGAGGGTTACCGTGAAAAGTGCCTGACCAGGACCGTGATCGGGCCGAATGCCAAGAAGCCGCTGGAACTCGATATTCCGGTATACATCACCGGCATGTCCTTCGGCGCCCTGTCCTACGAGGCCAAGACCGCGCTCGCGCGCGGCGCGACCATGGCCGGCACCGCGACCTGTTCCGGCGAGGGCGGCATGATCCCCGACGAACGGCGTTACTCGTCGAAGTGGTTTTACCAGTGCATCCAGTCGCGTTACGGTTTCAACCCGAATCACCTGCGGCTCGCCGATGCGGTCGAGTTTTTTATCGGCCAGGGCTGCAAGGTCGGCCTCGGCGGGCACCTGATGGGGCAGAAGGTCACCGACCAGGTGGCCGAGATGCGCTCGCTGCCGGCCGGCATCGACCAGCGCTCGCCGGCGCGCCATCCGGACTGGATGGGGCCCGACGACCTGGCGCTCAAGATCCAGGAAATCCGCGAGGCGACCGACGGCCAGGTTCCGATCCAGTTGAAACTCGGCGCGGCGCGGGTCTACGACGACGTGCGCATGGCGGCCAAGACCGGACCCGATTCGATCTACATGGACGGCATGGAAGGCGGCACCGGCGCCGGTCCGCACCTGGCTACCGAGGATACCGGCATCCCCGGTATCGCCGCAATTCGCCAGGCCCGCAAGGCGCTCGACGACGTCGGCAAGTCCGGTGAAATCACCCTGGTCTACGCGGGCGGTATCCGTAACGGCGCCGACGTCGCCAAGGCGATCGCGCTCGGTGCGGACGCGGTGGCGATCGGTCACTCGGCACTGATGGCGCTGAATTGCAACAAGGCGATTCCGGAAGCCGATTTCGAAAAGGAAATGGGCGTCGAGGCGGGTTATTGCTACCACTGCCATACCGGCCGTTGCCCGGTGGGGGTCGCGACCCAGGATCCGCTGCTGCGCAAGCGCCTGGATCCGGATGCGGCCGCCGAGCGGGTTTACAACTTCCTGCACACGCTGACCATCGAGGCGCAGATGTTCGCGCGCGCCTGTGGCAAGACCAATATTCATTCGCTGGAGCCCGAGGACCTGGCGGCGCTGACGCTCGAGGCCTCGGCCTGCGCGCAGGTGCCGATGGCCGGTACCCAGTACACCGTCGGCCGTCCCGACATGACCCGTTACTAGGAGGGCGTAAACATGGCTGAACAAGACATCAATCATTTTCTCGAAGGCGACGGCGTCGATACCGAGCGCGAAAAGAGTATCGGTCAGCACATCGGCTATCGCTACGACGTCAACCTGGTGCCCGATCTCGATCGCTGCACGCCGTTTTTGAGAAAATACATGGAAATCATGGGCTGGCGGGACCTCAACTGGCTCGAGGACGTGCACATGGGTTACGAGGAAGGCCGGCCCGCGGTATTCGATCGCAACATCAACGGCTGGGTAACGATCCCGAAGGAGATCGAGCTGCCTGACAATCAGCAGGAACGCGACATGATCGCGCGCGAGCTGCTGGTCAAGTTCCAGATGGCCAAGGGCCACCCGATGGTCGATCTGCGCAAGGCTTACGAAAAGTTCTCCTGATCTATGTTACTGATCCAGTTAAGAAAAGTATCGCCGGGCGAACCGGCGATACTTTTGTTGTACAAAAAACATGGCGCCACCATGGTGCGAAAACATTGAAAGCGATAGGGCTAATAAGGTATAAGTAGCCTTGGTTTTCAGCCCGGCGGCAAAACGTTTATCAAGATAACAAAGTCGGGTGAAGATCGGGTAAAGGGCTAGGCCAGCGTACTTCTGGCATCAAACAAACTACAACAAGCGGGGTAAACAGAGGATGGATAATGAATTAACGTCTCTCGGCATCATCTTTACCGAGTTTTACTACTGGGTCACCGTCGTGTTCATGTTCCTGATACACGTCGGTTTCTGTATGTACGAGGTGGGTGCCTCGAGATACAAAAACCATACCCACACGCTGATGAAGAACACCATGCTGATACCGTTGGTGACCGTTACCTTCTTCTTCTTCGGCTGGTGGATTTACTTCGCCTTCGTCAACGGACCCTGGATCATCGGGGGCCTCGTGGATGCGCCCTGGGCGACCCCGTGGAGCGAGTTGATGGGTGCGCACATGGGCGGCGCGCCGGTACAGGATACCCTGACGGGGGACGATACGGCTTTCTGGGCGCGCATCAACGGCGTCTTCTGGGCCGCCTTCCTGCTGTTTTCCTGGACCGCGGCATCGATCGTATCCGGCGCCGTGATCGAGCGTATCCGTCCCAGCGCTTTCTGGATCCTGGCGGTCGTCATCGGCTCTTTTACCTGGATCATCGACGCGGCCTGGGGCTGGTCCTGGAACGGCTGGATGGTGCAATTGCTGGGTTACCACGATGCTTATGCTTCCGGTGTCATCCACGCGATAGCCGGTGGTTTCGCGCTCGGCGTATTACTGGTGCTGGGTCCGCGTATCGGCAAGTTCAGGGCGGACGGTACGCCGCGCAACATCAATCCGCACAATCCCTGGCTGGTCACTATCGGCCTGTTCCTGATCTATACCGGTTTCTGGGGTTTCTACGTGGCCTGTAATATTCCGGTGATCGACGTTTACGGTTCCGCCATGCTGGACGTGGCCGGCAAGTCCTTCTTCAGCGCCACCAATATCTACCTGCAACCGACCACGCTGTCGGCGATCACCTTCAACTTCCTGATGTCGCTCTCCGGCGGCTTGATGGTGGCTTACATCATCTCCGACGGCGACGCCTTCTGGACCTACTCGGGCGGCCTCGCCGGGGTTATCGGCGCCTCGTCGGGCAACGACCTGTATCACCCGATCCAGGCCATGCTGATCGGCGGCGGTGGTGCCTTCATCGCTTTCAAGATGCACTACTGGGTGGAAAACCGGTTCAAGATCGACGACGCGGTCGGCGCGGTCGCGGTGCATGGATACGCGGGGTTTTATGGCGTGTTCATTGCCGGCTTCATGCTCTGGGGTTATCCATCCTCGCCGTTCGAAGGCTATGCGGCCATTACCCCGTGGGGCCAGTTTATCGGCGCCGTGATCATGTTCTTCGTGCTGGGTTTCGTTCCGGCGTGGATCGTATCGAAGATACTGCATGGCTTCGGCATGTTGCGCATCCCGCGTGAAGTGGAACTGGTAGGTCTGGATATCAATACCCAAACGCAGCGCGCTGCGGAAGCCGACGAAGTTGCACAGGCGGTGCGGGAAGCAGCCCGTAGCGGCGCCTGATATCCGACATCGATAACCGATACATGAGGAGATAATATTATGGCTACTGGAGCAGTTGATAACTGGCTCAACGTTGATACTTTCGGCGCGATCTATCCTTTCGTGGGAACGGAAAAATTCCTGGCGATTGTGGGAATCGCCTGCTGGATTATCTGGCATATCTGGCAGATCAAGAAGGAAAACGCCGAATTCAGCAAGGATATCGAAAATATCAACAGGCAGGGAGGTCCCGGCAAAGTCCTCGAGGATGAAGCGAGACGGGAGCAGGAAGATTCCCTGGGGCAGTAAGCACCCGCGGTGATCTTTGCGGTATGTTGTAACCAAGCCCCTTCGATCGCTGATCGGAGGGGCTTTTTATTGCCTCCCGGGCGCTTGTGACGATAAGGGATGCAATCTCCGTGTTGCCGACACGGCCGGTGCTGTTCATCGTACCGCTGATAGTCATCCTGGTGCTGTCGCTGTATTACCGGGACCTGTACACAAAATGTACGGAGATCAGGCAGTATCGCGACGCATTGAACGATTTTTTACAATCGACGGATGGGTCCGCGCAATTCCGCCTGGTGGATTTCACCGATTTCAGCTGGGATACGGTCAGGATCGTCACCGGTCTGAAAGCCGCTCCGCGCAGCCTCGAATGCCCCCTCGACTGGAACTGGAAGAGCGGCGAACGGGAGTCCCTGGTGTCCTCGGGATTATTGACCGCGGTGATATTCGGCCGCCAGGATTCGATCGTGCGATACCTGGAATTGCGAGGCGACGAAGTCGCCTTTCGAGGCGTCGATTCGATTCTGGAATCTTCGCGCGCGGTATTCAAGGTCGACAGGCAGACCGGCAGCGGCGGAGTGACGCTGGTCCTCGAAAACTGACGCCGGCCGAGCCGCCGGGCCGCGCGGGCGCCGGTTGCGGGATACAAGAGAATGTCGCTTTATCGATGTTTTACGATTTCGATACCCGTAGAATAGCGGCCTTTGAAACTGCCGGAACGGCGGGCGAAAAGACGGCATTCCAACGAGTAAGCGGGAGCATAAGCCTTGGCGACAATTATCGACGGTAAAGCATTTTCGGCGAACCTGCGCGGCGAAATCGCGCGCAAGGTCGAGTATTTGAAGAATAACCATTCCCTGGTCCCCGGGCTTGCCGTGGTGCTGGTCGGTGAAGACCCGGCGAGCCAGGTTTACGTGCGCAGCAAGGGCAAGCAAACCGTCGAGGCGGGGATGAATTCCTACGAGCACAAGCTCGACGCGAGCACCAGCCAGAAAGATCTGCTGGTGCTGATCGACAGGCTGAACAAGGACCCCGATGTGCACGGTATCCTGGTGCAGCTGCCGTTGCCGAAACACATCGACGAGGAAACCGTGGTCAATTCGGTCTCGGTCGACAAGGACGTGGATGGCTTTCACCTGTCAAACGTCGGCCGGCTTGCGACCGGCGCCGACGGTATCGTGCCCTGCACGCCGCTGGGTTCGCTGATGATGCTCAAGGACCAGCTCGGAGACCTTTCCGGGATGAAGGCGATCGTCGTCGGACGTTCGAATATCGTCGGCAAGCCGATGGCCGCGCTGCTGCTGAAGGAAAGTTGCACCGTGACTATTGCGCACTCCCGTACTCGCGACCTTCCCGGCGAATGCCGCCAGGCCGATATCCTGGTGGCCGCGGTGGGGCGCCCGGAAATGGTCAAGGGCGACTGGATCAAGCCGGGTGCCACGGTCATCGACGTCGGCATCAATCGTATCGAAACCGGCGACGGCGGCACCCGCCTGGTCGGCGACGTCGAATTCGAATCCGCGGAGAAGGTCGCGGGCGCGATCACCCCGGTTCCCGGCGGCGTCGGTCCGATGACCATCGCCTGTCTGTTGCACAACACGTTACAGCAGGCTTGCCGGCTGAACGGAATCGATATCCCGCAGTAGCATGCCCTCCCGGCCGGCCCCGCTCTGTGGGCGGTCCTGGCGCCATATCGGTGCGATATATCCCTAAAAAACAGTATCTTGGCCATCGTAAATGTCATTCAGCATGATGCCGCGGTCAGCGCTCTGAAGTTCGAGTTCGGGTTTAATAATCATGCGAGCCAGGGAAGAACCGCGGTTCCCGAACAGGCGGGTAACGATTAGGGGTCGACAACTGAATCCGTAACCGGAATCCGCTTGTTTCGAGCCCGAATCGAGCTCGCGAACCGGCCGCGCACGTCGATCAGCCGGTCGCAATCTCTGCTTCGTCGAGGGCGCGGTTGTTGCCGCGCAGCATGACCAGCAGGGTACAGCCCGCCGGGGTATGCGACCCGTGTTTCGACCCCGGTAGCAGGCGCACGAAATCGCCGCCTCGATATACCTCGCCGTCGCAATCGACCAGTTCGCCTTCGATGACCAGGAATTCCTCGAATCCGGTATGTTCGTGCGGTTTCGAACGCGCGCCGGCCTCCATGCGCAACAGGAAGCACTCGAATTCTCCGTTTAGCAATTCGCCGCTGAGCGGAATCCACGACATGCCGGCAATCGCCTCACCGTAGCGGTCGTAAGGCCGGAAGTCTCGATTGCGGGTGCCGATGACCTGGCGCAGTTTCGGGTCGAGCATGGCTTGGTACTCCTGTTTCGGGTATCGGGTACCGGGCGGTTTCGATGACCACTGATCAGCGCCGGTAACCGGGGAGAAGTTTAACCCGAACCGGTTTCGGCGGGTATCGGAATCGCGCCTGCCGCCGCTTCCGGAGTCGTCCTGCTGCGGGCCGACCTGTGGAAATCCCGTATATACAGCCGCGGGAGGAAAACCTAACATGCGAGACTCGGAGCCGCCTGCAGCTCGGACTTTAACGAGAATGAGAAAGCTGGCAGAACAAGAATCGCCAGAGTTCGAGCTTCGGGGCGTCGTTCCGCGCGAATCCGTCGGCATCGCCGCAAATCGTTCAATTCGAATTGAGGAGTCAGCATGAAATTTTCCAGAAGAGATATATTGCGAGCGTCCATCGCGGGCGCATTCGCCGTTGGTGCTCCAGCGCTGCCTACCAGCCTGCTGGCGGCCAACAAGACCGTCAAAATCGGCATGAATATTCCGATGACCGGGGATTATGCGCCCTGGGGACTGCCCGGGTTGTACGGCTGTCAGATCATCGCCGACGGCATCAACAGCTCCGGCGGCGTCAACATCGGCGGCGATAGCTATAGCATCGAAATGGTCGCCTACGACCATGGCTACGACACCGAGAAAGCGGTGCAGGGCTACAAGAAGCTGGTGCTGGAGGACAAGGTCAAGATGATCATGATGCTCGGCGGTTCGACCGTGGCCTCGGTGCTGCCCTGGGCCGAACGCCGCAAGATGCTGACCACAACCCTGCTGCCCAGCGATATCACTCCGGATTCGGATTACCTGGTCGCTACCTGCGAATCGCACCCGTTGTACAACGTCACCGGTGTCGAGTACCTGGCGGAGCATTTTCCGAATGCCAAAACCGCGGCCATCGTTACCAATAACGACGCCGAGTACGGCCTGCAGTCGGCGGCGACCTACATGTCCGCCTTCGAGGTTGCCGGGATCGACGTCATCGACGTCAATCTGCACGGTTTCGACATCACCGATTTCGCGCCCATCGTCAGTTCGGTGCTGGCCAAGAATCCGGATATCTTCTGCATGGCGACCAGCTTCTACGTCACGCCGTTGATGGAGCAACTCTACCACCAGGGTTTCAAAGGCAAGATCATCTCCTGTACGCTTGATTACTACGACGAAATCATCGCCAAGACCAGCAAGGACTTCGTCGACGGGACGATTTATCAGTTTCCGGATTTCGACGATCCGATGCTCGAACAGCCGGGCGTCAATTTCCCCAAACCCGGCGATTTCGACGCCAGGTTTCGCCAGGCGCATCCCAACGACTGGTCGGCGGTATCCTGGGAATACCCGGCGATACTGTTGAACTGGATAGAAGGCGCCAGGGCCGCCGGCAGTGTCGAACCGACTGCGGTGCTGAAAGCGCTCAAGTCCAACAAACACCCGGAATTCATTTATGGCGAGGGTCGCTGGTGGGGCAGCCAGCTGTGGGGACTGGACAACGCCGTGGTCGGCCGTTGGCCGGTGGTCGTGGTCGAGAACGGCAAGGCCCGCATCAAGGAATTTCGCAGCGTATCGGGCTGGCTTGACAAGCACACGGGCGTGCTGATCAAGCACATGAAGGAACTCGGCCTGAGAACCGTTTAGGGCCGAGCGCGCGCCGGAAGGGTCCGCGGCGGCCTTTCCGGTGTCGGTGCGCAGGGGACTTTCCCGGCCCGGCAAACTCCAGTTACCCGAGGACGTTCCGTGGAACTCGTTGTCCAGTCGATTATCAACGGCCTGATTCAGGGCGGCTTTTTCGCATTGTTCGCGGTCGGCCTGGTATTGATCTTCGGCGTCATGGGAGTGGTCAATTTCGCCCATGGAGAACTCGTCATGGTCGGCGCCTATACCGTCTGGCTGGTGCATGCGCAGTACGGTCTCGGTTATATACCCACGCTCGGGCTCGCGATTCTGGTGGTGACCGCCATCGGCCTGCTAATGGAACGATTCCTGTTTCGCCCGACCAGCAACGATCCGCTGGCGGGCCTGATCTGCTCGATCGGGGTCCTGTTTCTGCTGCAGGTTGCCGCGACCCTGGTCGGCGGCGACGGCCCGTCGAAGCAGGTGCCGCCGCCGTATCACGGCACCCTGGTATTGTTCGACGCGTTACGCATTCCCACCCAGCGCCTGTTCGGCCTCGGCATTTCGACACTGGCACTGATCACACTCTGGTATTTTCTGACCCGTACCCGCCTCGGCTGGGCGCTGCGTGCGGTGGCGCTGGACCGTGAGGCCGCGGCGCTGCAGGGCATCAACATCAACCATATCTCGATGCTCGCGATCGGTGTCGGCGCGGCGCTCGCCGGACTCGCCGGCGGCCTGATGGCGCCGCTGACCAATATCAATCCGCACATGGGGCATAACGTCATCATCACGGCCTTCATCGTCACCATCGTCGGCGGTGTCGGCAGCCTGTCGGGCGCGGTGTTCGCGGCCATCATCTACGCGCTGTTCCATACCTTCGTCACGGTTTACTTCGGCGGTACCGTGGCGACGATTTGCGGTCTGGTGCTGATGGTGCTGGTGCTGATCGTCCGGCCGAGCGGCATCATGGGAGTGCGGGTCAGTGAATAAACCCGGGTTCAACCTGCCGAAGACCGCCGCCGCGCTGGCGCTGCTGGCCGCGCTGCTGGTATTGCCGCACCTGCTCGAGTACTACCTCCAGGATCTGCTGATCTTCCTGACCATCAACGTACTCGTGGTCTGCAGTTATCGTCTGGTCACGCTGACCGGCGAATGGTCGCTGATCCATGCGGTGATGATGGGAGTCGGCGGCTATACCGCGACGCTGCTGTTCAAGGAGTTCGAACTCGGCATGTGGTTTACGCTGCCGCTGGCCGGCATTGTTTCCGCGCTGGTTGCCGGGCTGCTGTGTTTCCCGCTGTTTCGCATGACCCAGTTTTATTTCCTGATCGGGTCGTTTGCCGCCGGGGAAGCGATTCGCCTGTGCTGGATCCAGTTCGTCGACCCGTTCGGCGGCACCGGCGGTCTCAGCGGTGTCGAGCCGCCGTTGATCGGCGATATCGATTTTCTCGATCCGATTCCCTATTACTACCTGGCACTGGCGGTTGTAAGCCTGTGCCTGTTTTTGCTGTATCGAATCGAGAATTCGCGCATCGGCCTGACCCTGCATTCGGTGCACTGGAAGGCGCCGCTGGCAGAATCGGTAGGCGTCAATACCTGGCGCTACCGGGCGCTGGCCTTCGTCATCGGTTCTTTTTTCGTCGGTATCGCGGGCGGCCTGAAGGTTCATTACCTGGGCACCATCACGCCGAATCAGTTCAGTATCGGCTTCATGGTATTCATTCTGATCTGGGTCATCGTCGGCGGATACAATCGCTTTTACGGACCGATACTCGGGGTCGTGGTACTGACCGCGTTCGACGAATCGATTCGCAGCTTCGAGGAAATCCGGCCGGCGATCTACGGCGCGGTCCTGATCCTGTCGATCCTGTTCCTGCCGGCGGGGCTGGAAAGCATTCCCGCGCGGATTCGCCGCTGGTTGGGGAGCGACGCGCCGCCCGCGGATGCCGCCGGCAGCGGGGACGAATAGCGTGGCGATACTCGAAATCGACAATCTCACCAAGCGATTCGGCGGACTCACCGCGCTCGAAGAGGTCAGCTTTCGGGTCGAGGAAGGCGAAATCCGCGGCCTGATAGGTCCCAACGGCGCCGGCAAGAGCACGATGTTCAAGAACATCGCCGGATTCTATACCCCGACCAGCGGCGATATTCGCTATCGGGGGCGCAGTATCGCCGGGCTCAGGCCGCACGACATCGCCGAAATGGGCGTAGTGCGCACCTTCCAGGAGACGACGCTGTTCCAGGAGCTGAGCGTGTTCGAAAACGTGCTGGTGGGTTGTCACATTCGTGCGCGCAGCAACCTGCTCGCGGCGATTTTCGGCCTCGATCGCGCCCACCAGAAACAGGCGGCGGAAAAGGTCGACGAAGTGCTCGAATTCATGGGGCTCGCGGAACGCCGGCATCAGCTGGCATCGGAATTGCCGCTCGGCTCGCAGCGTGCGCTGGCAGTCGCCATCGCGTTGGCTGCCGAGCCGAAGCTGCTGCTGCTCGACGAGCCCTTCGCGGGCATGAACCCCGAGGAAACCCGGCAGATGATGGATCTCACCCGCCGGGTACGGGAGTCCGGCGTCAGCATCGTGCTGGTCGAGCACGACATGAAGGCGGTGATGGGTCTGTGCGGATACCTGACCGTACTCAACTTCGGCCAGTTGCTGGCCGAGGGCACGCCCGACGAAATCCGTCACAACGACAGGGTGATCGAGGCTTATCTCGGCGGAGCGAATTGAATGCTGCTGCAGGTAAAGGACATACACGTGCATTACGGGCCGGTGGCGGCCGTCAAGGGTATTACCCTCGAGGTCGACGAGGCAGATTTCGTCGCCCTGATCGGTTCCAACGGCGCGGGTAAGAGTACCACCCTGCGGACTATATCCGGTCTCGAGCAGCCCACTGCGGGGTCGATTCTGTTCGACGGCGAGGCGATAGACCGATTGTCGGCCGACCGCATCGTCAGGCTCGGTGTCGCCCACGTACCCGAGGGCCGGCGTATTTTCAAAGACCTGACGGTGGTGGAGAATCTGCGCCTCGGCGCGTTCACGCGCGACGACCAGAAGGCCATCGATGCCGACCTCGAAAAACTGTTCGATGTCTTTCCGCGTCTGCGTGAGCGTCAGCACCAGATGGCGCGCACCATGAGCGGCGGCGAACAGCAGATGGTGGCGATTGCGCGTGCGCTGATGTCGCGGCCGCGCATGCTCCTGCTGGACGAACCATCGCTCGGGCTGGCGCCGTTGATCGTGCAGGAGATTGCGCGCATCCTGATCGATATCAATCGCGACGGCGTGGCCGTCGTGCTGGTCGAGCAAAATGCCGAGCTGGCCCTCGAGCTGGCTCGGCACGGCTACGTGCTCGAAACCGGCAACATCGCGCTCGAGGGCGAGGCCAGCACGCTGATGGACAACGAGCACGTGCGCAAGGCCTACCTGGGGATCTGACTCGAATCCAGTCATCCCCG